>WNEO01000001.1_pt1 | contig 52909 bp, 50 predicted proteins | sample 5399941 | NCBI WGS metagenome assembly WNEO01 (sample SAMN13153328, study PRJNA577476) | soil metagenome | isolation source: 20 cm grassland meadow soil 2 days after 3rd rain plot 2 | place: USA:California | collected 2015-11-11
ATGACCTCGCCGACGTCGACGCGCTGCCGCTCGCTGTGCTCCTTCTTGAAGAGCACACGGCAGCCGCCAGATGATCTGGGCGGCCCGCTGCGCGTCCATCGCGATGTCACGCAGCATTTCCGGCACCTCGGCATCGACCGCGGCGGCGCCCAGCATTCGGTGGGCCGCCTACGCGTTGCTGGCGATCGCCGCCAGGGGCTGATTGATCTCGTGGGCCAGCGACGTGGCGAGCTCGCCGAGCGTCGCCACGCGCAACGCATGCGCCAGCTCTTCCCGCTCGCGCTCGACAACCGGCGGCAGTCATTCCGTCAGACGCTGCACCAGCCGATCACGTCGATCGTGTTGCTCTCGGCGGACCACGGTCGCTCGAGCCGACGCGGCGGGCGCGCGTGCCGGCCACGGCAGCCGCCCGGCCGCTCGACGACGCCCGGTTTTCGGCTCAGCGGTCGATTCGCGTGATCTTCGTGCCCTGCAGACCGAGGCCCGCCATGAGCCCGCGCTGGTCGAAGAACACGGCGTAGATGTCGTTCTGCAGCGTCGAGGTCGTCAGGGCCCGGGCGGCGCCGACGTCCAGGATGGCGATGCTGGGCCCGGTGCCGAGCTCGAAGCCCCCGCTGTTGTTCAGGTACTGCAGGGCGGAGTCGCTCATGAAGAACAGCGCATAGCCGAACACCTGCACGCCGGCCTGCAGTCCGTAGGAGGCGGAGACGGTGTTGTAGTAGCCGGTCGTGCGACCCTGCGAGCGCAGCGCGCCCTCGCCGTACTGGGCGCCGAAGAGGAAGCCGGCCTTCACGATGTTCGGGAACACGAGAATGCCCCGGGCCTGGCCGCCCAGGTCCCGGGAATTGGGAACGCTGTCGTACATCTTGGTGAGGGCCGCGCTGACGTCGCGGTCGATCGCGGCCGCGGAACCGGCGACGGCCGGCCGCGCGGTGAGGGTCACGGTCACGGCCAGGCCCCACGCCAGCAGCGCTCCGGCGATTTGGACGTTTCGCATCGTCGGTTCTCCTCTGATCACTTGACGAAGGGAATGTCGCGGGCGAGGTGGTAGTCCAGGAGCGCGCGCAGCTTGTTCTCGATCTGGTAGAACCGCGCAACCTTCCGGGGCGGCAACACGCCGTGGAACCGCGGCGCGTATCGGGTGAGCAGCGCCGCATAGTCGGTCTCCAGCGCGAGGAAATCCCCGAGCAACCGGGTGGCGGTCGCGTCGTTCATGGACTGGTAGGCCGCGGCATAGTCGCCGATCAGCTTGGCGACCCGATCGTAGTGCTCGATCATGTCGCTCTGGTAGGCGCCATAGACGGGCCAGAATTCCTTGGCCTCCTTCTCGGTGAGGTCGAGGGCGACCGCCACGACCAGCTTCTTGTCGGCCCGTACCTTCTCGCGGAGGACCTCCATCGTGTCGGCCGGCTTCTCCTGGGCGACGGCGGCCCCGCTCACGAGACAGGCGACGGCGGTGGCCATCGCGACGATGTGTCGGGCTCGATAGCTCATCGGTCGGGACTCCTCTCGTCGTCGGGTCTCACGCCTGACGGGTCACGAGGTCGAGCGTGTGCTCGGCGATCATGCGCTCCTCGTCGGTGGGGATCACCCACACCGACACGCGGGATCGTGATGTCGAGATGCGCGGGCCCCCCGCGCGGTTGGCCGTCTCGTCCAGCTCGACCCCGAGCCACTCGGCCCGGGCACAGACCCGGGCCCGGATCTCGGGCGAGTTCTCCCCGATGCCGGCGGTCAGCACCAGCGCGTCGATCCCGCCCATGGCCGCCGCGAGGGAACCCATCTCCCGCGCGATCCGGTAGACGAAGTAATCGAGCGCCAGCCGCGCCGCCGGCGCGTCGCTGGCCAGCAGGTCGCGGACATCGTTGCTGATGCCCGACAGACCGCGCAGCCCCGCGTCGCGGTACAGGAGGCGCTCGACGTCCTTGACGCTCCAGCCCTTCTCGGTCAGCAGATAGAGCACGACGCCGGGATCGAGCTGGCCGCAGCGGGTGCCCATCGGCAGCCCATCGAGGGCGGTGAAGCCCATCGTGCTGTCCACGCTGCGGCCATCTCGGATCGCGCACATGCTGGCGCCGCTGCCGAGGTGCGCGACCACCACCGCCGCCCGCGCGATCTCCGGCGCGACGTGCGGCAAGTTCCGTGCGATGTACTCGTAGGACAGTCCGTGGAAGCCGTAACGGCGCACGCCCTCCTGGTAGAGCGCGTCGGGCAGCGCGTAGCGGTCGGCTACGGCCGCATGCCCGCGGTGAAACGCGGTGTCGAAGCAGGCCACCTGGGGCGTGCCCGGGAAGCGCGTCTGGATGGTGCGGATGGGGTCGAGGTTGTAGGGCTGGTGCAGCGGCGCGAGCGGCACGAATCGCCGGAGAGCCGCCAGCACGCGGTCGTCCACGAGGCACGGCGAGGCGTAGTCGGGCCCGCCGTGGGCGATGCGATGGCCGACCGCCACCGGCAACGCGTCGCCGACGTGCGTGCGAAGCCACCCGCCCACACGCGCCATCGCCGCCGGGACGTCCGGGACCTCCTCGCCCGAATATTTCTCGTCGCCGAGGTCCGTTCCGGCGGCGTTCCGCGTCCGCAGGCGCGGGTGGGTGCCGATGCCGTCCATCTGCCCCTTGGAGGCGAGGCGGAGTCGCCGGCCATCGCCGATCTCGAACAGTGAGAACTTGATGCTCGACGAGCCAGCGTTGACGACGAGGATCGTGTCGGCCATGACTAACCGCCGATGACCCCGGCCCGCCGCCGCGCGGCGGCGTAGAGGGCGGCCACGCCGCACGACGCCAGGCGCGTGCGCTGGTTGTCGGCCCGGCTCGTCAAGATGATCGGGACCCGGGCGCCGAGCACCACGCCGGCGGCGTCGGCCCGGGACAGGAACGTCAGGTTCTTGGCCAGCATGTTGCCGGCCTCGAGATCGGGCACGAGGACGATATCGGGATCGCCGGCGACGGCCGAGCTGATGCCCTTCGTCCGGGCCGCCTCCGCGCTGATCGCGTTGTCGAAGGCGAGCGGGCCATCGAGGATGGCGCCCTGGATCTGCCCGCGGTCGGCCATCTTGCACAGCGCGGCGGCGTCGATCGTGGACGGGATCTTCGTCGTCACGGTCTCCACCGCCGACAGGATCGCCACCTTCGGCCGCTCGGCGCCCAGCACGCGCACAAAGTCGATCGCGTTCTGGACGATGTCGCGCTTGTCGTCGAGCGTCGGGAAGATGTTGACGGCGGCGTCGGTGATCAGGAGCGGCTTGTGGTAGGTCGGCACGTCCATGACGAACGCGTGGCTCACCCGCCGGTCGGTCCGCAACCCCGTCTCGCGCTTGACGACCTCGCTCATCAGCTCGTCGGTGTGCAGGCTCCCTTTCATGAGCAGATCGGCGCGGCCGAGCCGCACGAGCTCGACCGCCCGGGCCGCCGCGGCGTGGCTGTGTGGCACGGCCGCGATCTCGTACTGCTCGATGTCGAGCCCGCACGTCTTGGCGACGGTCCGGATTCGCTCGACCGGGCCGACCAGGATCGGCGCGATGATGCCGGCCCGGGCCGCCTCGACCACGGCACCGAGCGAGGCGTCGTCGCACGGATGCGCGACGGCGGTCGGCGTCGCGGTCATGCCCTTGCAGCGCGCCAGCAGCTGCTCGTACTTCCCGGTGCCCCGACTCTCGGTTCTCGTCATCACGTCCGTCGGCATGACAGCCTCCTAGGCCACCGGCGCCGGGATCGCCGGCGACTCGTCCAGGATGCGTTCCACGCGCGCCAGTCGGGCGCGCCGTTCCTCGCTGAGCTCGCCCTTGGCCGACAGCACCTGGCGCACCATCTCGAGCGCCGTCGCCCGCTCGTCGTCCGAGCGGAGCATGCGCGGCAGCGCCGCCAAGGCCCCCGCCTCGTCGAGCAAGAGCAGGAAGAACTGCTCCCTGAACAGCTCCCGGCGTTGCGGTCCCGGCAAGCGCTCGCCGGCCAGGTACTTGTCGCGGACCTGCTCGGCCATGCGGAAGCCGCGGACGTCCACCCGGGGCTCGTCGCTGCCGGCGTAGAGCAGGATGCGCACGGCCGCCTCGCGCAGGCCGCCCTGATCCATCCGCATCCGGAGCGCCGCGATCTTCTGCGCGAGCAGCGCCTCGAACGTCTCGTCGCGCGGCCGCACCGCCACGCCGTCGCCGGCGGCCGCGCGAAGCCCGACCGCCGCCTGGAGCCAGGCCGAGCCGTAGATCGCATTGAAGAGACGCTCGGTGGTTCGATCACGAACGTCCCGATAGGTTTCGAGCGCGTGCTCGATCTGCGCCGAGACCTTCTGCTCCACGGCCAGGAACGGGTTCTCGGGCGCCGCGGGCTTGCGATGCTGACGCACGACCTCCGCCAGGTCCTTCACCCCCGCCATCCATGGATTTCGATCGGAGCACAGCGAGTACTGCAGGCGATTGGGATGCAGGTTGCGCAGCGCCTCGGCGACTGGCTCGGTCACCCAGGGTCGGATCCACGGGCTCACGAACGTGCGGTACCAGCTCTCGGCGATCTCCGAGACGCGCGCCACCGCCGCGAACGGCCGCTCGTCCTCGCGCGTGTCCTCCAGCACCCGGATGTCATTCAGCGAGCGCCGCTCGAAGCGGACCAGGTAGCGCCCGGGCATGAGCTCGGCGTGGGATGCCCCCGGCTGCTTGTCCTCGATCACCATCTCCCAGAGGCCGGGCGGCAGCGTCTCGATGACGTCGAGCGCCTGCACGATCTCGGAGTGCTCACGCTGGGCGATCCGGCCCGACACGAAGATGCCGAGGTGCCCGATGTCGTGGTGCAGGATGTAGACGATCGTCTGCTCGCGGGCCAGGAGCTCCCGGTCGCTCGCGTAGCAGTCGAGGATCCAGTTGAGCGCCTGCTGGGGCGGAGTGATGTTGTCACCCCAGGAGGCGAAGACGACGATGGGCGAGCGGATGTTGCGGAGGTCGATCCGCCGGCCGGCGGAGGTCACGATCTCGCCGGACGCGAGGCGGTTACCCACGAAGAGGTTGTTCACGATGAACCGCATCTCCTCCTCGTTCAGCAGGAAGAAGCCGCCCCACCAGCGCTCGAAGTCGAGGTAGCGCGGCTCCTCGGTATCGATCTTCGCGTAGAGGTTGTACGGCTTCTTCCACAGCGTGTTGGCCGGGTTCAGGCTCTCGAAGTTGGCCACCAGGTGCACGCCGTCGAAGCGACCGTTGCCGAGATCGCCGGCCAGCGAGGCCAGCCACGAGCCGCCCAGCATGCCGCCCGCATACCGCATCGGGTTCTGAGTCCCGGCCCCGGCCCAGTAGGACAGCGGCGCGCCGGCCAGCAGGATCGGCCCCATCAAGTCGGGGGCGACCGCGCTCAACATCATCACGGCCCAGCCGGCCTGGCAGTTGCCGACGATGCAAGGCCGGCCGTCGGCTTCGGGATGGAGCTCGGCGATCTTCTGCAAGAAGAGGCCCTCGGCCCGGCCGACATCCTCGAGGGTCTGTCCGGGCACGGGCTCCGCCCGGAAGCCGACGAAGTAGCACGGGTGGCCGGCACGCAGGGCCACGCCGATCTCGCTGTCCACCTTGGAGCCGCCGATCCCGGGACCGTGGCCGGCGCGAGGATCGAAGACGACGAACGGGCGCTTGCGCGGATCCGTCCGCGTGCCGGCCGGCGGGATGATTCGTACCAGGAAGTAGTTGACGGGCCGCCCGAGCGTCCGACCGTCGAGCACCATCTCCTGCTCGAAGGCGAGGACCGGCGGCTTGCCCTTCGCCTCGTGCTCGAGGAACATGTTGCCGCGCTTGCGCATCACGTCGCAGAACAGGACGGTGCGCTGGGCGGCGTCGACCCAGTAATCCCAGGCCGCTTGCCACGGCGTGCCCGACGACGTCCAGTTCCTCCACGAATCGGTCCACAGCTCCGGCTTGGCGCGCTCCTCTGCCATCACGACGATCCTCCGCGCCGCCCATCCTTCCATCGGAATGCGCGACGCGTCAGTGGACCTTGGTCGTAGGACCCTCGTCATGCGTCCTTGCTATAGCGCCAACGCGCAGGCGGCGACCCGGCTGCTCGCCGGTCGGCAGCCCGACCTGGAGGAGCTGCAGGCATGTCTCGCCGACATCTCGGTGGTGATCACCTGCGGCGGATCGTTGGCGACGACCACGCCGCCCGGCTTCACGGCACCCGCGGCCGCCATCGACGTCTCCAGGCGGTCGAGGGCGATCGTCTTCAGCGCCGACAGCAACCGTCGCAGCGCACGCGCGTACGCGGCGCCCCGGTCCGGCAGCGCCGGGAAGAGGACCCGTTCGAGGCGGAACTGGTCCAGGGTCACCGTTTGGGAAACGCGGTCGACGCGGGTTCGCGTCGAGACGGAGACCGCGCCGAATATCTCCTGGTCCGAGCCGGGCGGCGTGAGCGCGACCGCAACGCGGAAGTCGAGCTTGTCGCCACTCCACGCTTTCACCTGCGGCTGATACACGACGGCGGCCACGGTTCCCAGACTCATCGTTCGCGGCCACGCCTCGTTCGGGCTTCCGCCTGCCGGGGCGGTCACGAGGACATCGGTGGTGGCCATCGCGTGACCGTTCCCGAAGACGAGAACGACGACGAGGACGCTCAGCCGGTTCATGGCGCGCGCGGGCACCACGCCGGACCGGCCGCCGAAGCCTAGCGGAGCCGCCGGGATCGGGCGGCGTGCAGCCGTCCGGCGCCGGCAAGGACGCCGTAGAGCGCGACCGCGAGGAGCAACAGCGAGGGATCGTGGACGGGGCCTGCGAGAACGAACAGGCCAAGCGCCAGCGAGAGGACCGACACGAGCACGCGGCGGGACCCCGATGCCAGTGACTCGCCGGCTTCGAACAGGCCGATGACGACAGCCCACCACGCAAAGATCGCGAGCGCCGATGCAGCGGGGAGCAGCAGGACCAACCCCGCCGCCGCCACGCCGGTCAGCGCCTGAGGGAGGAGCCACAGCGACCGCTCGCGCATCAGCGTCGCTTCGACAATGGTATCGCGCCGTCCAGCAGAACGAACGCCCCGATCAGCCGCGCGCGAGCAACGCGACGGTGATGTGCGGACCCGGAACACGAGCAGGAACAGACCGCCCTCGCCCAGGCCGAACGCCAGCAGCAGCGCGCCTCGCAGGACGAGCGGCCGCCTGGTGGGTGCCATCGTCCTCCCGAGATCGTGATCGCCGCCAGGGTCTTCATCGCTTCCCGATGGAACCACGACGTCCGGCGCGCCAGCATGGGACCAACGTCTCACATCGACCACCGACGGGGCGGGCCCCCCATCGGCCGAAGGTCCCATTGCCGCGACCGGGGCGCGCTGCTGTACTGGCCCGCCAGAGGACGTATTGATGTGGACGGGTAGAATTATCAGCAGTGACGCCAGGCCGCGGGCGGGTGCGGGGAAATGCCGATGAGCTCCGCCGCTGCGCGGCGCACGACGCCGGAGCCGGACTTGCTCGCCAGGCTATGGTGGGCCGGCCTGCTGCGTGGCAGCACGGCGCTGGCGCTCGGAGCGTACATCGCGTCGCAGACACCGAGCTCGTCGGCCGCCGTCGCGCGGACGAGCGGGGCGTACTGGGTCGTGGACGGCCTCGTCACGATGTGGGCCAGCGCGTCCATCGCCACCCTTCCGCTGAATCGGCTGGTCCTGCTGCTGCGCGGATGCCTCGCGGTCGGCGCAGGTCTCGTGATCTTCGGTCTCCCGCTTGGCGATGTCTTCGGCCGGTGGCATCCCGGGCAACTGCTGATCTTGCTGTCGACCGCCACGCTGCTGCTGGCGGTCATCGCGCTGCAGATCGTCGCCGGGGCGTTCGACGTGCACATCTGCCTGGCGATCCGACGTCGGATTCCTGGTGAATGGTCCGTCGCGCTTGGCGCGGCCCTGTCCGTCGTCCTCGGCGTGATCGTCGCCGCGACACTCGCCGCGCCGCCCGCGCTGCTCGGCCGCACCCTCGCTCCCAGCGCCATGGCCGCGGGATTCGGCATCCTCACGAGGACGGCCCGGCTGCGTGCGGACCGCGAGTCGTCCTCGCTGCCGGCGTACTCCAACAAAGGATAGGAGACTGTCATGCGAACGCTCGCCTTCTCGCTTCCAGCGCTCCCCGCGGTGCTGCTGCTCTTCGGCTGTGCGACGTCCGACGAATGGACGACGTGGAAATCGCACACGTCGCATTTCGCCTCTGGCGATCACTTCAGGTTCTCGATGCGGAACGGCCAGGCGACTGCGGCCCGGGTGAGGCGCCAGGACGTCGCTCTCGCGCGCGATCAGAGCTGGTGGGGCAAGGCCATCACGGTCGAGCAGCAGCAGATCATGGAGCGCTGAGCCGGTCCGATGCGATTGCTCGTCGTCGGCCTGGCCCTCCTGGGACTGCTGGCCGGCTGCGCCTCGTCGTCGTCCGACGGCTGGACGAAGGCGGGTGCGTCGCAGCAGGACCTCGCCCGGGACGAGCTGGATTGCCTCAGGCAGGCGCGGATGCTCGTCGGCGGCCCCCAGGGGCCGCGCACGGTAATCCAGCAGGACCGGTACCGCCGTTGCATGGTGGATCGCGGCTACGCCGAGGGGCCGCGGAAGTAGAGGATCCTCGAGGCTTGTCGGTGAGGCTGTCACTTTCGCGCCGCGTCTTCGTCGCCGGTGCCGTCGCCGCTGGCTTCGCGCAACTCGCCACTGCAGAGCAGTCGGCCGAGGCCGCGACGACCATCGGGTTCCTGTCGGAGCGCTCGCTGCCGTCGTCGTACATCGAAGCGCTGGAGCGTGGCCTGATCGAGCGGGGTTGGGCCGAGGGGCGTGGCTTCCGTATCGAGCAGCGCTCCGCGGACGGAGACCTCGAGCGCCTGCCCGGACTCGTTGCGGAGCTCATCGGCATCGGCGTGACCCTGATCGTCACCGGCGTCGGGACGCCGGTCGCCCTCGCTGCGAAGCGGGCGACGGCGAAGGTTCCCATCGTATTCGTGACGGGCGGAGACCCCGTCGACTTCGGAATGGTCGCGAACAGGGACAAGCCGGGCGGCAACATCACGGGATTCGGCGGCGGCGTCACCACCGTTCAGAAGCGGCTGGAATCGCTGCGCGAGGTGATCCCACGCGCGAAGCGGGTCGCCTTTCTTCGGAATCTCACGAACCCTGTTCATCCGAAAATCTTCCGCGCCGCCCAGGGGGCGGGCCGGCAACTGGGCCTCACGCTGCTCGAGGTCGGCGTGTTCGAAGCGGTGGAGCTCGAGGGCGTCTTCAAGACGCTGCTGAGCCAGCGATTCGACGCCCTCTTCGTCCCGGGGGACGCGATGTTCAGCACGAACCGTGCGATCCTCATCGGTCTGGTCGCGAGGGCCCGGCTGGCCGCCGTCTACGGCGACCGGCTCTTTCCCGACGCCGGCGGGTTGATGTCGGTCTCGGTGGACCTGCTCGACCTGTGCAGACGCGCGGCCGGCCATGTCGACAAGATCTTGCGCGGCGCGCAGGCGGGCGATCTGCCCGTGGAAGAGGCTCTCACGCTCGAGGTGGTCATCAACTTCAAGGCGACGAACGCCTTGGGACTGGCAATCCCGGCCTCGCTGCGCCAGCGGGCAGAGATCGTCGACCGATAAGTCGGTCCGATGCTGCGTCGACGCATCTCCAAGGCCGGGGTCGTGCTCGCCCTCGCGCTCGCCTGCGGGACGTCCGCCCACGCCGAGTCATCGCTCGACGCCGTCCGGGCCCGCGGCCGGATTCGCGTCGGTGTCAAGACCGACGCCGCGCCCTTCGGATTCATCGATGCGCGCGGTCATCCGGTCGGATTCGAGGTCGATCTGGCCCGGTTCTTCGCGCGGGTCCTGTTCGACGACGAGGGCCGGGCGCGGCTGGTGCCGGTGACCACGTCGACACGGTTCGCGGAATTGCAGGCCGGTCGAGTCGACCTGCTGCTCGCGACCGTCACCGCCACCGAACAGCGCCGGACCGTCGCGGAGCTGTCGGACCCGTACTTCACCTCGGGATCGTTGATCCTCGTGGCGCGTGACAGCCGGCTGGGCACGCTCGGTGAGGCCGCCGGTCGCAAGGTCGCGGTCGTCAAGGGCTCCGTGCAAGAGGCGGACGTGGCGGAGCTCCAGCCGCGAGCGATCCTGATCACCGTCGGCTCCCTTGCGGCGGGGGCGCATGCCGTCAGGAGTGGCCAAGCCGACGCCTTCCTCTACGACGACGTGGCTGTCCTCGCCCTGGCGCGCCGCGATCCAGCACTGCGCGTCACCGGCGCGCCCATCAGGCCACGAGCGTACGTCGCGGCAGCCCGGAAGGAGGACACGGGCTTGATCCGGTGGGTGAACGGCTGGCTGGCCAAGATGCGGCGGGACGGCACCTACAGGGGCTTGTGGCGCCGATACTTCACGCCGTTCGAATCGCACCTCGTCGGAGCCTGACCGGCGAGCTCCACAGCCGTGAGAAAGCTCTCGCTGCGGAACAGGTTGCTCGCTTCGCTGCTGGGCGTCGGGCTTCTGACGCTCCTCGTCGCCGGGTTGCAGGCAGATCGGCGCGCCCAGGCTGCGCTGCGGACGGCAGCGATCCACCATCTCACCTCGATCCGCGAGGAGCGCCGGCTGCAGATCGAGGCGTACCTGGTCGGCATCCGGCGGGACGGGATGAACCTCGCCGAGTCTCGGGCCGTCATCGCCGCCATGCGGGACTTCAAAGCCGCCTTTCGAGCGTTCACGGCGGAGATCGCGCGATCGCCGCGAGAGGTGCGAGACCGCTATCGAACGGATATCGAGCTCTACTATCGGTCTTCGTTCCTGCCGCGTGTGCGGACCCTCCAGTCGGAGTCGAGCGTCGATGCCACCGGCCAGTATCCGGAGAGCGAGGATGTGACGATCGCGCTGCAGGCGCTCTTTATCGCGGACAACCCCAACCCGGAGCAGTCGCGCGACCGCCTGGACCGGCCGGCGGGCACCGGACGATATGCGGACGTCCACGCTGGGCACAATCCGGTCCTCCGCTCGGTCGCCCGTCAGGCCGGCTACGACGACCTCTTTCTCGTCGATCACGAGACCGGTCGCGTCGTGTACAGCGTGGCCAAGAAGCTCGACTTCGCGACGAACGTCCTCTCGGGACCCTATCGGAATACGAGGCTGAGCCGGGCCTTCCGGGCAGCCCGCGTTGCGATCGACGCCGATTTCGTGCAGCTCGTGGACTTCGAGTCGTATCTTCCCTCGCTCGGCGCACCGGCGGCGTTCGTGGCGGCGCCGATCTTCGACGAGGGCCGCCGGCTCGGCGTCCTCGCTCTCCAGATACCGCTCGCCCGAATCGACGCTGTCATGACCGGCGACCGGAAGTGGAAAGAGCGGGGGCTGGGCCAGACTGGTGAAGCCTACCTCGTCGGCCCGGATCACCGGATGCGGAGCGACTCGCGATTCCTTCTGGAGGCGCCGGAGCAGTACCTGGATACGATGTCTGCGGCGGGCGTGCCCGACGAGGTCGTCCAGCTCATGCGGGCTCACCGGAGCACCGTCCTCTTCCAGCAGATCACGACCGCGGACGCCCTGGCGGCCCTGAGCGGCCGGACCGGGACGGTCACCCAGGTTGACTATCGGCAGCAGCCGGTCCTGGCCTCCTACGCACCGCTGGCGATTCCGGACCTTCGCTGGGGAATCGTGGCGAAGCTCGACACGGCGGAGGCCCTTGCGCCAGCCCTCGCCCTCCGGCGCGTGCTCGTGGCCACAGGAGCCGGTGTCGCCGCGCTCGTCGTCGCGGTGGCGGTGCTGCTCGCGCGGTCGCTCACGGCGCCGATCCGCCGACTCATCGCAGGGATGGGCACCCTCGGGGAGGGCGATCTCTCGTGTCGCATCGTAGAGGCGCGGGGCGACGAGATCGGCCAGATCGCAACGGCCTTCAACCGGATGGCAGACGATCTGCAGCGCACCACGGTCTCGCGCGATCACCTGAACAGCATCCTCGATTCCATGAGCGATGCCGTGATCGTCGTCCGACCACCGGAGGCCGGCACCGACTGGCGGCAGGCGGTCATCGTGACGGTCAATCCCGCAGCCTGCGCCATGCTCGGCCATCCAGCGCGCGAGTTGCTCGGGCAACCGGTGGGCACCCTCATCTCGGCCATCACGGCCGGGGACGCCACCGGCAAGGCCTCCCCCAACGTGTGGCTGGAGGAAGTGCTCCGTAACGGGCGCATCGGCAGCCGCGAGGTGGTCTACAAGATCCCGGACGGGCGCGAGATCCCGGTTCTCTTCTCGAGCGCGGTCATGCGCCAGGGGGCGCGCGGCGTGGGAGGCATCGTCTGCGCCGCGCACGATCTCACGGATCTCAAGGCGATGGAGGCGCGCGGCACGTTCATCCGGGAGACGTTTGGCCGGTACGTCTCCGACGACGTCGTGGCCAGCCTGCTGAGCTCGCCGGAGGCGCTCGCGCTCGGTGGCGAGCTGCGCAAGGTCACGGTGATGATGTCGGACCTGCGTGGCTTCACGGCCCTGGCCGAGCGTCTCTCGCCGGAGGAAGCGATCACGTTTCTGAACGGCTATCTGCAGACGATGGTCGACCTGATCCTCCAGTATCACGGCACCATCAACGAGATCATGGGCGACGGGATCCTCGTCATCTTCGGCGCGCCGACCGCGGCGGCCGACGACGCCGAACGGGCCGTGGCCTGCGCCCTGGCGATGCAGCTCGCGATGGAGGGGGTGAATGCGCGCAGCCGCGAGCGCGGATTACCCGAGGTCGAGATGGGGATCGGCGTCCACACCGGGGACGTGATCGTGGGCAACATCGGTTCGAACCGTCGGATGAAGTACGCCGCGGTGGGCACGCATGTCAATCTGACGGGACGGATCGAGTCGTACACGACCGGAGGACAGATCCTGATCTCAGAGAGCATCCGACAGGAGGTCGCCTCGCTGGTCAGCGTGGGTCGTGAGCTGCAGATCGAAGCGAAGGGGGCCCGGCAGCCGCTCGGCGTGTGGGAAGTGACAGGGATCGGTGGACCCCACGCGCTGTTCCTGCATCCGGCGTCGTCACGAATGATCCTGCTGGCCGCTCCGATTCCGGTTCGCTATGCCGTCCTCGCGGACAAGCACGTGGGGCGCAACGTGGTGGACGGAAGTGTCGTGCGTCTCTCCGAGAAGAACGCCGAGATTCGGTCGTCCGCGCCAGTGCCGCTGCTCAGCAACGTGAAGATCTGGATCCCCGAGATCGAGGCGAGTGCCAGTCCGGGAGAGCTTTATGCGAAGGTCGTGGAGGCGGCGGCGACCGACCGATCCGGCTTCATCGTTCGCTTCACGGCCATCGCTCCCGACATCACGAAGTACCTGCAACATCGCCTGGACGCCGATCGCGCGTCGAGCCGCTCGGCGTGACCATGGCCACTGGCCAGACCGTCGACCGGCCGCCGGCCACCACGGGCTGCGGCAAGCGACCGCCAGGATGCCTCGAGTCGCCGGCGCGGCCGAGGCATCCCGGCCCGAGTGACTATCGGGGCGAGCGAGGCGCTGCGGCTGGCTGCCCTTCAACGCCCGGTGACGTTCGATTCTTGGCCGCGAGGGCGCGCGCTCCTTCCGTGAGTTTCACGTAGAGCCCCGCCTGAGCCAGCGAGAAGCTCAGGCCCTGATTCGCGGCCGTCCACACCATGTTGACGTCGTTCTGGTTGCGCATCGCCGCTGCTCCCGCGCCGGCACCTAGCGTGGCACCGGCCATGGCGGCCATGAACGTGCCCTCGAAATCTTCCGCGCTCTTCAGGTTGTACACCTCGCCTCTCGCGACCCGCTGCGACACGCCGACGTCCACGACGCTGAAGCCTTTCACCATGGACGACAAGGAGAAACACAGGATGAAGATGATGGCCGCAACCGCCGTGATGGGAAGTCTCGTGCTCGCCGCCGGAGGGACCGCTTTGGCCCAGGCGCCCGGTGCGACCGAGAAGAAGCCGGCCGCCAGCGCGACGAAGCCGGCGGTGGGCGAGGCCGCCGTGGTGAAGGCGCGCGGGACGATCGCCGCCATCGACAAGGATCGCCCTCGACCAACCCACGAAGTGAGGCGCCAGTGAGAGCCATCGGGGCCCTGGCGATCCTGTTCGCGGTCGTGCCGTCGACCGGCTCGGCAGCACCGGTCGACGGGTCGGCGCCCATGCAGTGCGCCATCCAGACGGTGATGGTGTGCGACGACCCGTCCGTCTGCATACGGGGGAGCGCGCAGACCGTCAACCTCCCGCCGGTCGTCAAGGTCGACGTTGCTGAGCGGCTGATCAGTGGAGCCGCCACCGGGCGGACCGTTCGTATCACGTCTGTCAGCCGCGGGAGTGGCCGGATCCTGCTGCAAGGCGAAGAAGTCGGCATGAACGGCTTTGCCTGGGACATGGTGATCGTGGAAGCTTCGGGCGTCATGTCGGGTGCGGTGCTCAGTCATGGTGGCGGCTTCCTCATGTTCGGCGGGTGCTCGACGAGCTGAAGACGCCGGTCCTGATCTCTTACTGTCTTGCGGCCGCGCGGTCGTTCTGCCGAGCTGCCCTCACATGACCTGGGCGATGGCGTCGATCAGCTGGTCGTGGTGGAACGGCTTCGTGAGGTAGCCCGCGGCCCCGGCGGCACGGGCGCGATCGCGAGTCGAGGCACTGTCATGACCTGTGATAAAGATGACCGGAATGGAGCGTCCCGAAGCCGTCAGGGACTCGTAGAGCTCGAAGCCGGTCAGCCCAGTCAGTTGCAAACCCACGCGTCCGTTTCCAGATCCCTCGAGGCCAATCCCCTCAGTTCATCCGTGTGACCGGCCCGGCGGGTTGGCGTCCCAAGGCAGAGCATGGCAGCCGCACGTGCATCGTTGATGCCGCGGTCGAAGGAAGCGATAGCCGGAACAGGCCCAACCTCGCCATAGATCAGCAGGACCGATCGAGGGTCCGCCTCGGTAGCCCACGATCAGCCCCGTGGACATTGGTCCACACCGCATCCGACCTTCGTCTCATTGTCTATGTCCTGACCGACGTGGGACCGTGACTCCGGCCTGACCGCAATCCTAGGAGGACGCGCACGATGACGGCGCCGACGCAGCCGACCACGTCGCTAGACCTGAAGGACTTCTTCTCCGCCGCCGAGGCCCGGAGCGACCGCTGGCGCCAGCTGAACGCTGCCGGGCGGGCCTGGGAGACCGCCGTGGTCCAGGGCCACCCGGAGGACAAGCTGCACGCGGAGGCGGCACGGCTGCTCAGGGAGATCGTCGCCCTCGAGCATTACTGGGCCTACCCCGGACCCCGGCTCATGGGGGCGGTCGGCGAGGCGGTCGAGGAGCGGAACGCCGGCGTGTTCGCCCGGCTCCTGCAGAAGATCTCCAGCGCACTCGTCACTGGGAGCTACCGGCACGAGGGGGCGGCGTGGGATCCACTCCAGGACGGCGAGGCCAGGCCGGAGTTGCTCGTGCCGGATGCCCAGCAGGGCGACGGCCACAAGCCGTACTTCGAGGTGCTCGTGGTCACGCCGACCGATCCAAGCCTCTGGGAGCGGGGCCGGAACGACCTGAAGCGCCTGCGCCGCCCCGAGGACCCGTTCGTCTACGAGGTCGTCCAGGTAGCGACCTTCGAGGACGCGGTCCTCGGCACCATCTTCAACGCCAACGTGCAAGCGGTGGTGATCCACGATGGGTTCCTGTTCCATTCCCGCCACGACCTGCCGGTGCTGCGCCAGTTCCTGCTGCGCCATCTGAGCATCGACCCCGCCACCACCGCGCCCGGCGAGCTGGCCGTCACCCTGGCCCGGGCGATCAAGAACTACCGGCCGGAGCTGGACGTCTACCTGCTCACCGACCGCGCGGTGGAACAGCTCGCCGGCAGCGAGGAAGCGGCGCCGCTGCGGCGGGTGTTCCACAGCGTCGAGGAGATCATGGAGATCCACCTCGCCGTCCTCGATGGCGTCGGCGAGCGGTATGAGACGCCGTTCTTCGCCAACCTCAAGAAGTACGCGCAGCGGCCTATCGGCACCTTCCACGCGCTCCCCATCGCGCGGGGCAAGTCGATCTTCCGCTCGAACTGGATCCGCGACATGGGCCACTTCTACGGCACGAATCTCTTCTTGGCCGAGTCATCGGCGACGACCGGCGGGCTCGACAGCCTGCTGGAGCCGACCGGCAACATCAAGAAGGCCCATGAGCTGGCGGCGCGGGCCTTCGGCGCCAGGCGGGCCTACTTCGGCACCAATGGCACCTCGACGTCCAACAAGATCGTCGTGCAGGCCCTCTGCAAGCCGGGCGACATCGTCATCGTCGATCGCAACTGCCACAAGTCGCACCACTACGGTCTAGTGCTGGCCGGAGCCCAGCCCTACTACGTCGAGGCCTACCCGCTGACGCAGTTCTCGATGTACGGGGCGGTGCCGCTCCGGACCATCAAGAAGGCGCTGCTCGATTGCAAGGCCGAGGGGAAGCTCGATCGCGTGAAGGTGATCGACCTGACCAACTGCACCTTCGACGGCCACATGTACAACCCGCGGCGTGTAATGGAGGAGTGCCTGGCCATCAAGCCGGACCTCGTGTTCCTGTGGGACGAGGCCTGGTTCGGCTTCGCCCGCTTCACCCCGTTCCACCGGCGGCGTACGGCCATGGGCGCGGCCGCGGCGCTGGCCGCCCGGTACCGCGAGCCCGCCTACCGTGAGGCGTACAAGACCTTCGCCGCCAAGGTGGCCGCGCTCGGTGCGAACACCTCGCTGCTGCTGGACATGCCGCTGCTGCCCGATCCGGACAAGGTGCGCATCCGCGTGTACCAGACGAACTCGACCCACAAGTCCATGTCAGCGCTTCGCCAGGGCTCGATGATCCTGGTCTGGGACGACGACTTTCATCAGGTCGAAGGCCCCTTCGAGGAGGCCTTCTTCACCCACACCTCGACCTCGCCGAATCAACAGATCATCGCCTCGCTCGATCTGGCCCGCCGCCAGATGGAGCTGGAGGGCTACGACCTGACGATGAAGGCGACGGAGCTGGCGCTCCGCATCCGCCGCGAGGTGAACAACCATCGGCTCATCGCGAAGTATTTCCGCATCGCCACCCCGGCCGACATGATCCCGGCCGAGTTCCGGGCCTCGAAGCTGGCCGACTACGGCCCGCCCCAGTCGACCTGGAAGGAGGTCATCGAGGCCTGGAACGAGGACGAGTTCGCGCTGGACCCGACCCGCCTCACGCTGATCTGCGGGGCGGCCGGGTTCGACGGGACGCAGTTCAAGAACTTGCTGGCCGACCGCTTCGATATCCAGCTCAACAAGACCTCACGCAACAGCGTCCTCGTCCAGACCAACATCAACAACACCCGGAGCGACGCCGCGCTGCTGATCAAAGTGCTGGCCGACCTCAGCCGCGAGATCGAGCAGCGCCTGGCCCAGGGCGGCGTCACCGAGCAAGTCGCCTTCGCGGCCCGGGTGAAGTCGCTGATGACCGATGTCCCCGACCTGCCCAACTTCAGCCGCTTCCACGACGCCTTCCGCGACAACGCCAAGGCGGCCAGCAACGAGGGCCACATGCGGTCGGCATACTTCATGGCCTACGACGACGCCAACTGCGAGTTCATCAAGCTCGGCAGCAAGGAGATCGACGACCGGCTCGGGAACGGGCCCGAGCTGGTGTCGGCCAACTTCGTGATTCCCTACCCGCCCGGCTTCCCGATCATGGTACCGGGCCAGGTGATCACCGCCGAGACGATCGCGTTCATGCGCAAGCTCGACGTCAAGGAGATCCACGGCTATCACGCCGCGCACGGACTCAAGCTCCTCACGCCGGCCGCGCTGGCCAGCCGGAACGGCAAGCGCGCTGAGGAGGGAGGACGAGATGCTTGACTGGTTCGCTGCGACGCTGCGTAGCTACCCGGAAATCGCGATCTTCCTCTCGCTCGGCGTCGGGTACTACGTCGGCAAGTTCACCTTCCGCGGCATCGGTCTGGGGGCGGTCACCGCGACCCTGCTCGCTGCCGTCGTGATCGGGCAGCTCGGGATCACCATCTCCCCGCATGTCAAGTCGACCTTCTTCCTCATATTCCTGTTTGCCGTCGGCTACGGCGTGGGGCCGCAGTTCGTCCGCGGCGTCGCCAGGGATGGCCTGCCCCAGGCGGTCTTCGCGGCGGTCCAGTGCGTGTTCTGCCTGGTGGTCGGCGCGGTGGTCGCCAGGCTGGCCGGCTACGATCTCGGCTACGCGGCGGGGCTGTACGCGGGATCGCAGACCATCTCCGCCTCCATGGGCCTCGCGACCGACGCCATCAACCGACTGGGGTTGCCCGCCGACCAGGCCAAGGCCCTGCTCGACGGGATCCCGGTCGCCTACGCCGTGACCTACATCTTCGGCACGGTCGGCTCGGCGATCGTGCTCGCGCTGCTCGGGCCGGCGCTGCTCCGCCTCGATCTGATCGCGGCGTGCAAGGACTACGAGGAGAAGCAAGGCGGCACCAAGGAGCTGGGGGGGGGCGGCTCGGCCTGGCACCGCTGGGAGGTGCGCGCGTTCCGCGTGAGGCCGGGCGGGCCGGCCAGTGGTCTCCGGGCCATCGAGGCCGAGGCCCTGGTGCCTGATGCGCGCGTCTTCGTGCTACGCGTCCGCCACAAGGGGACGATCGAGGAGGCCACCGCCGACACCGTCCTGCACGAGGACGACGTGGTGGCGGTCGCGGGCGCTCGCGAGGTGCTGGTGAAGGTCATCGGGGGCGTCGCCCACGAAGTCGAGGATCCGGAGCTGCTCAGCTTCCCGGTGGAAGGTGTCGACGTCTACGTGACCAGCAAGGCCGTCGAGGGCAAGACGCTGGCCGAGCTGGCCCAGCGGCCCGGCGCGCGGGGGGTGTTCTTGAGGAAGATCACCCGGGGGGCAACCGCCACCACCATTCCCATCCTGCCCAAGACGACGGTGCACCGCGGCGACATCCTCACTCTCGTCGGCCGCACGCAGGACACCGCCGCCGCCACCAAGATGCTCGGCGTGGCCGACCGGCCCACCGACGTCGCAGACGTGGCGTTCATTGGTGGCGCGATCACGCTGGGAGCGCTGGTCGGCGCGCTGGTCTGGAAGGTCGGCGGAGTGCCGTTGACGCTGTCGACGGCCGGCGGAGCCCTCATTGCCGGGCTGGTGTTCGGCTGGCTGCGCTCGACCCGCCCGTTCTTCGGACGCATCCCCTCGTCCACCGTCTGGTTCATGAACTCGGTCGGCCTCAACGTCTTCATCGCCGTGGTCGGCATCTCGGCCGGCCCCGGCTTCGTCAACGGCCTGCGCACCCAGGGCATGAGCCTGTTCATGTGGGGCATCGTGGCCACCACCGTGCCGCTGATCCTCGGCATGTACGTGGGCAAGTACGTCTTCCGCTTCCACGACGCGATCCTGCTCGGCGCGTGCTCGGGCGCGCGCACGACGACGGCGTCGCTCGGCATGATCTGCGATCTCGCCAAGAGTCAGGTGCCCGCGCTCGGCTACACCGTCACCTACGCCGTCGGCAACACGCTGCTCACCATCTGGGGCATGGTCATGATCTTGCTGCTGTCGTGATGACCCCCGAAAAGATCAGGAGACCGCCATGGACCTCGTGAGACTCCGCGAGTTCGAGACCCTCAGCCCGTTCGAGATCAAGGACGAGCTGATCAAGCTGGCCAAGAAGACGTCGAAGACCACGCAGTCGGCGTTCCTCAACGCCGGCCGGGGCAACCCCAACTGGATCGCCACCACGCCGCGCGAGGGCTTCTTCCTGCTCGGCCAGTTCGCCCTGACCGAGAGTACGCGGGTGATGAAGCATCCCGCCGGTCTCGGCGGGATGCCGCAGTCCCAGGGCATCGCCGGCCGTCTGGAGGAGTGGCTCACCACGCACGCCGACATGCCGGGGGCGCCTTTCATGGCGTCCATGGTGGACTTCGCCGTGAAGACATTCGGGTTCGAGCCGGACGCCTTCGTCCACGAGCTGGTGGACTCGATCATCGGCGACAACTACCCGGTCCCCGACCGCATGCTGGTCCACAACGAGCGCATCGTGCACGAGTACCTGATGTGGGCCATGTGCGGGAGCCCGCGCCCGCCGGGCAAGTTCGACCTCTATGCCGTCGAGGGTGGGACGGCGGCGATGTGCTACATCTTCAAATCGCTGAAGGCCAACCGCCTGCTCCGTCCCGGCGACACCATCGCGCTCGGCACGCCGATCTTCACGCCCTACATTGAGATGACGCATCTCGAGGACTACGCCCTGAACGTGGTCACCATCGAGGCGCCCCAGGGGAACCGCTTCCAGTTCACGGACGCGGAGCTCAAGAAGCTGGAGCATCCCCAGATCAAGGCCTTCTTCCTCGTCAATCCTGGCAATCCGACGGGCGTCGCGCTCAGCAAGGACACCATCGGCAAGATCGCCAATCTGGTCAAGACGAGCCGTCCCGACCTGATGCTCCTGACCGATGACGTGTATGGCACGTTCGTGCCCGACTTCCGATCCCTGCTCGGCGAGCTACCGCACAACACGATCGGCGTCTACTCCTATTCGAAATACTTCGGCTGCACGGGCTGGCGGCTGGGCGCGATCGCGATTCATGAAAGCAACATCTTCGACAGGATGATCGCGAAGCTCCCCGATGCTGAGCTAAGGGCGCTCGACAAGCGTTACGGCGCGCTCACCCTCGAGCCGCGCAAGGTCAAGTTCATCGACCGCATCGTCGCCGACAGCCGCGACGTGGCCCTCAACCACACCGCCGGGCTCTCCCTGCCCCAGCAAGTCATGATGAGTTTGTTTTCCCTCGCCGAGATGATGGATGGGGCCAAGCGGTACCAGAACGCGTGCGCGGAGATCGTGCGCCGGCGGGCGCTGGCGATGATCGAAGGTCTGGGCATCGAGGTCACCCCGAACCCGCTCTACGACGCCTACTACGGGTTGATCGACTTCGAGTTCTGGGCGCGCAAGAACATTGGCGAGGACGCGGTGCAATATCTGAAGAAGAACGTCCACCCGCTCGACCTGGCCTTCCGCCTGGCCGAGGACCACGGCATCGTGCTCCTGAACGGCGGCGGCTTCGAGGCTCCCGACTGGTCGCTTCGCGTGTCCCTGGCCAACCTGGCCGACGACGTGTACGACGACATCGGGCGCGGGGTCCGGACCGTCGCGCGCGGCTACCGGGACGCCTTCGAGGCCTCGAAGCGCGCGAAGAGAGAGTGAGGGGGCCACGCGATGTGGCGCGTTGCATCGACGCTCGTGCTGGCGTTGCTGGTCGGTGTGGTGACCTGGTGTGGCCCGGTGTCGGCCGACGACGCGCCCCCGCCGCCGCCGGCGCCCCCGCTGGAGCGCCTCTTTGCCCCGTTGAAGGAGCAGATGGCGACCCTGCCCCCCTTCCTGCGGGACACGGATCTGAGGGCGCACTTCCGTTCGTTCTACTTCAACCGCGAAAAGCCCGACGACAGCAACAACGAAGCCTGGACCTTCGGCGGCTGGATCAGCTACCAGTCCGGCTTGCTCTTCGACACGTTCTCGATGGGCGCGACCCTCTACGGTTCGGCGTCGCTGTATGCGCCGGAGGACAAAGACGGCACGCTCCTCCTCAAGCCGGGACAGGAGGGGTACTACGTCCCGGGTGAGGCGTGGGGGGCGCTCCGGTACGAGGACTACGCGGTTCTCAAGGGCTATCGTCAGCTGGTCGAACAGACATACATCAACCCCCAGGACAATCGGATGACGCCCAACACGTTCGAGGGCGTGACGCTCGGAGGCAAGGTGGGGTTCGTCCAGTACTTCGGAGGTTTTCTCTGGGACATCAAGCCACGGAACTCCGATGAGTTCATCAGCATGTCCGCGCAGGCCGGAGCCAAGGGGAGCGACGACGGTGTCGGCCTGGCCGGCGTCCGGCTGACGCCGGTGAAGGATCTGAGGATCGATGTCAGCAACCAGTACGGCGTCAACACCTTCAATACGATCTACGGCGAGGTCGACTACCTTCGTCCGCTCAATGAAAACTGGAAGCTCCGGCTCGGAGCCCAGATCACGGACCAGCGCGCCGTCGGTGACGCGCTGCTGACCAGCGCGGAGGAGCGGTACTGGAGCACCCAGCAGGGCGGAGCGCGCGTCCAGGCGATCTACCGCGAGCTGACGCTGACCGGCGCCTTCTCGATCACGGGCTCGGGCAACACCATCCAGTCCCCCTGGGGCACCTTCCCCGGGTACGTCTCGCTGATGGACCAGGACTTCAACCGGGCCAGCGAGAAGGCCGTGTTGTTCGGACTGGCCTACGACTTCTCCAAGGTCGTCACGCCGGGGCTCAGCGCCTTCACCAATCTCGCGTGGGGCTGGGACGCCATCAACCCCAAGTCGCGGGCCGACGCACCCAACCAGGCGGAGTACGACCTCACGGTCGACTACCGGCCGCCCTGGCTCAGGCCGTCCTTCCTGAAGGGACTCTGGTTCCGCGTTCGCAGTGCCCTCCTCGACCAGGAAGACGCCAAGACGCTCGGGTATCAGTTCCGCCTGACGGTCAACTGGGAGAGGGACTTGCTGTGAACAGCGAGTGAGCAGTGGACTGGTTCATCATGGCCCTCCGGCACAATCCCGAGCTCGCCATCTTTCTCACGCTTGCGCTCGGGTTCTTCATCGGCCGTCTCCGGATCGGAACCTTCAGCCTGGGCACCGTGGTGGGCACGCTGCTGGCCGGCGTGCTCGTGGGCCAGCTGGACATCAAGGTCCCCTCGATCGTCAAGGCCGTTTTCTTCGATCTGTTCCTGTTCACCACCGGGTACAAGGTCGGGCCCCAGTTCTTCCGCGGCCTCAAGAAGGATGCCCTGCCTCAGCTGGCGGTCACGGTCGTCCTGTGCGTCACCTGTCTGCTCAGCGCCTTCGCGGCGTCCAAGCTTCTCGGCTACGACATGGGGACAGCGGCAGGTTTGCTGGCCGGAGCCTTCACGGAGTCCACGGTCATCGGCACCGCTGGGGAGGCCATCCATCGGCTCGACCTCCCCGGAGCCGAGAAGATCGCGCTCGTGAATAACATCCCGGTCGCGTACGCGGTGACGTACCTCATCGGCACCGCGTTCATCGTGTGGTTCCTGCCGGTCGTCGGGCCACGGTTGATGGGGGTGAACCTCCGGGAGGAGGGCCGGAAGCTGCAGGACCAGATCTCGGGCGGGGAAGAGCCGGAGGCCGGCGTGCAGTCCGCCTTCCAGACGTTCACGGCTCGGGTCTATCGCGTGACCAACGACCGGCTCGTGAACAGGACCGTCGCCGAGCTCGAAGCCCAGCCCAGGGACTTCCGCGTCTTCATCTGCCGCATCCGTCACCATGGAACGATCGTCGAGGCCGAGCCCACCACGGTCATTCACAAGGAGGACGTGGTCGCGGTGATGACTCGCACCGAGACCCTGACGGCGCGGGGAACCGAGATCGGGCCCGAGGTCGACGACAAGGTGCTCCTCGATTTCCCACAGGAGTTCCTGGACGTCGTGGTCACGAACAAGGCGCTCGCCGGAAAGACGCTCAGAGAGCTGGCCGCCCTGGAAATGGCGCGCGGGGTGTTCCTGAAAGCTCGTCCGGCTCGGACAGCCCATGCCGTTCACCCCCGAGACCCGCATCGACCGCGGTGACGTGGTGAGCCTCGTCGGCGCCAAGCGCGAAGTCGAGCGGGCGGCGAAGAAGGTCGGGTACGCGGACCGGCCGACGGTCGCGACCGACATGATCTTCGTCGGTCTCGGAATCTTCATCGGAGGACTGGTCGGCCTGCTCTCGGTGACGATCGGCGGGCTGCCGCTGACCCTCACGGCCAGCGGCGGGGCTCTGATCATGGGCCTGGTGTTCGGCTGGCTCCGCGCCGTGCGTCCGACGTTCGGCCGTATTCCCGAGGCCGCCATGTGGGTGTTCGACACCGTCGGGCTCACGGTCTTCATCGGCGTGGTGGGTCTCGGGGCAGGCCCGAGCTTCGTCTCGGCACTTCAGACGTCGGGGCCAAGCTTGATCGTCGTGGGTCTCCTGGTGGCCGTACTCCCTCACACCGTGGCGATTCTCTTTGGTCGGCATGTCCTCAGAATGAACCCGCTGATCCTCCTCGGCGCCTGCGCCGGCGCGGGCACGATCACTGCGGCCCTTCGCGCCCTCCAGGAGGAGGCGCACAGCAAGCTGCCGGCTCTCGGCTATACCGTGCCGTATGCCGTCGGCAACATTCTGTTGACGGCCTGGGGACCGGTCATCGTGGCGCTGATGCGCTAGCGCCAGCGGTATTCCATGTCGCTCTGGCAGTCCGCCGATGCGGCACGACCGGGATCGCGGCGGTCGCGCCCGGCCACGACGGCTCGTGTGCTCCCGATGCTCGCCTTGCTGGTGGCCCTGGGGACATCGGCAGGCCTCTCCACGGCGTGGGGGCAAGCGCCCCCCGCGGGCCCCACCCCGGCCAAGGCCTCTCCGGCGCCCGCGGCGGAAAAGCCCGCGCCCGCGTCCATCCCGGTTCCCGAGGTGGCCAGGCGAGCCGATGACATCGGCAAGCAACTCCGGGACTTCGAGGCCCTCCTCGTCCCCGGTCAGGCCATCGAGGCCATCGAGAAACGGCTGCCCGAGATCGCCGTCCAGATCACGAGCCAGACCCAGGCCGCGGACCGACTGCTCGACGAGCAGCCAGGGGCGCCGACGCTCGACGGGCTGACGGCTCAGTGGCAGACGACCCGCGCGGAGCTGGTCGGATACGTCACCGTCCTTGCCGGGCGGGCCACGGCCATCGAAAAGGCGCTCGCGCACCTGACGGCTCAGCAGAAGACGTGGACCCAGGCCCGGGCCGACGCGCAGGCCTCGCGAGCACCGGCGCAGGTGGTCGAGCGCATCGACAGCGTGCTGGCCGACATGGCCGGCTCGCGCACGCGGCTTCAAGCGCAGCGCGCCGCCACCCTCGTGTTACAAGATCGGGCCGCGCAGGAGGTGACCCGGTGCGAGGCCGTGCTGGAGCGTGTGGCTGCGCTTCAGCGGGGCGTCGCCGGGCGACTCCTGGAGCGAGACGGCGTGCCCCTGTGGGAGATCGGACAACTCGCCAGCGCCGTCACCGAGCTGCCCGACCGCATTCGCAACGCCGCCGCGGCCGGCCGCACCCAGCTCCGCGAGTTCGTCCAGGGGCAGCGACGGGTGATCGCTGCCCAGGTCGCGCTCTTCCTCGGGCTCGCGCTGCTGATGGGCGCGGCCCGGCGTCGCGCGGCCCAATGGGCTCAGTCCGGCGAGACGGCGGCCAGTATGCGCGTGTTCGATCGCCCCATCTCTTCCGCCCTGGTGCTCACCGTCCTGGTGTCCGGCTGGATTTACCTGACAACCCCGGCGCGCGCGGTCGTGGCCCTGGGCCAGGTCCTGGTGCTCGTCCCCGCGCTGAAGGTCACGCGGCTCTCGCTCGATCCGACGCTGGTGCGCCCACTGTACGTGGTCGGCGCGTTCTTTCTCGCCGAGCTCGTTCGCCACTTTGCCTCGACGGTCCCGCTGCTGGGGCAGCAGGTCTTCCTGCTCGAGATGCTGGCCGGGATGGTCGTGCTGACGTGGTGGCTCGCGTCAAGGCGGCGCAGGGGGGCGGCTGACACGATCACGAGTCGGGAACGTGCGCTACGCCCGGCCGCCCGCGTCGTGCTCGTCACCTTTGCCGCCGCCTTCGTGGTGGGCGCCGCCGGGAACATGAGTCTGGGTCTGCTCCTCGGCTCGGGCGTCCTGGGAAACGGGTACCTGGCGCTGGTGCTCTACGCGGGCATCCGGGTCGCCGACGGCCTGGTGGCGTTCGCCTTGCGCGTGCGGCCGCTGTGCGTCCTCGGGATGGTCCAGCGCCACCGCCCGCTCCTCGAGCGGCGAGCCCACGGCCTGCTGCGCGGGCTCACCATCGCCGGCTGGGCGGTCTTCGCGCTGAAGTATTTCGGCCTCTGGGGGGCGGCGGTGGAGCTGACGGAGGCGGCGCTGGGAGCTCACCTGCGGCGCGGATCCCTCAGCATCTCGCTGGGCGATGTGCTGGAGTTCGCGGTCACGGCGGGGGCGGCGATCCTCCTCTCCGGCCTCGTCCGCTTCGTGCTGGAGGAGGATGTGTACCCCCGACTGCAGCTGGGGCGGGGGCTGGCCCAGGCCCTGTCCAGCCTGCTGCACTACGGGTTGGTCCTGGTCGGCTTCTTGCTGGCGCTGGCGGCTTTGGGGGTGGACCTCACCAAGATTACCATCCTGGCCGGCGCCTTCGGCGTGGGGATCGGCTTCGGGCTGCAGACCGTCGTGAACAACTTCGTCTCCGGGTTGCTTATCGTGTTCGAGCGGAGGATCAAGGTAGGTGACGCCGTCCAGATCGCCGACGTCGCGGGCCGGGTGGAGCAGCTGGGCATGCGCGCCTGCACCGTGCGCACCTGGGAGGGCGCAGAGGTTATCGTCCCCAACGCGAGCCTCATCGCGGAGAAGGTGACCAACTGGACGCTGTCCGACCGCCTGCGCCGCATCGACGTGGGGGTGGGGGTCGCGTATGGCACCCCCCCGGAGAAGATGCTCGACATCTTGCTCGCGGTGGCGCGAGCGCATCCGCTCGTGCTCCCCGATCCCGCGCCGGTCGCGCTCTTCCTGGGGTTTGGCGACAGCGCCCTCCGCTTCGAGCTGCGTGCCTGGATCGACCGCTTCGATCTCTGGGTGCAGACCCAGAGCGAGCTGGCCGTGGCCCTGTACACCGCCCTGGGGGAGGCTGGATTCGAGATCCCCCTCCCCCAGCACGAGGTGCGTCTGCGGCGGGCGTGAATCGCGTCGTGCAGGCGAGTCGCGGCCGCCTATGAGACCAAGGTCCCATAGACCCGACAGCCCAAGGGACCAACGTCCCATCGACGCGGGCCGCCGGGTCCGCGACGATATCACGACAGCACCACAGCAACGGGCCGAACCGGCCTCAGGCCCAGGGGATAGCGATGAGCCGAAGGTAACGTAAGGGGCGCTCCGACAGACCGGCCGTAAGCCGCGGAGTCCGGAGGAAAAGGAGAAGCCGTGATGGACGCCGAGCATCGTCGACTGGACGAGACGCGCACCAAGATTGCGCCGTGGCGGAAATGGGGGCCGTACCTCTCGGAGCGCCAGTGGGGCCCGCCGGCCTGATTGCGCACGGGTCATCGCGCGAGTAGGGCCAAGGGCCTATGGCGAGCCGGGCGCCCCAGTCACATACTGCTCGCGTGACATTCCGGGTGGAGAGGGTCATGGAGGTGTTCATGGCAGCGCGCATGACGCTCACAGGATTGGTGCTTATGATCGTGGTGCTGGGGTTCACCGCGCACGCGCCCGCGATCACGCCGGAGGAGTTTCGCCTGCGTTCCGGCGCTGACGTCGTCGCTCTGTGCTCGACGCCGGCGAGCGATCCGCTGTACAGCGCCGCGGTGCACATGTGTCACGGGTTCGGCGCCGGGGCGTATCAGACGATCATGGCGATGACCCGTCACGAGAAGCTCAAGCCAGTCGTCTGTCCGCCAGATCCTCCCCTGTCGCGCAATGAGGCCGTGCGGCGCTTCGTCCAGTGGGCGAGTGACAACCCGCGGTATTTGACCGAACCCGCGGTCGAGGTCGTCGGACGCTTCTTCGCCACGCAGTTCCCCTGTGGCCCGAAGTGAACGGGCACGGAGGCCTCATGCGAGCACGACACCGCGAGATCAGGGCCGCCACGGCGGCAGCGCTGGCGCTGACCCTTGCCCTCGGGGGGTGCGCGGGCATGACCGACACGCAGCAGCGTGCTGTCACCGGGACGGCGATGGGCGGCGCCGGCGGCGCGGCACTCGGCGCGATCGCCGGCAACGCCGGGATGGGCGCCGCCATCGGGGCGGGCGTCGGACTTCTGGGTGGGCTGCTGGTCGACCAACACGAGAAATCGAAGGCCGAGGCTTACGATCAGGGCGTTCGCGACGGGCGGTCGGCACGCTGAGAGCACCCGTGACGAACACGGTGTCCGAGACCCGTCTCCTTGCTGGTCTTCGCGCCCCAGAGGGGGGCGAGACGCGGCCCGAGGATCCGTACGACTTCTCGGTGATCCTGGGCGGACCGCTGTACCAGATCGTCCGGCGGGCCCACCTGTCTGGCGACGCGCTCGAGCTCTTACGTCGTCGGATCGTCACTATCTCCCTCGTCGCCTGGCTACCGCTGCTGATCCTGTCGACGCTGGGTGGGCGCGCCTGGGGCGACGCGGTCGCGGTGCCTTTCCTTATGGACATCGAAGTGCATGCCCGGTTCCTGCTGACGCTGCCCCTGCTCATCGTGGCGGAGCTGGTGGTGCATCAGCGGATGCGCCCGGTGGTCCGGCAGTTCCTGGAGCGCGGCCTGATTCCGGACGCGGCCCGAGCGAGATTCGACGCGGCTACGGCCTCAGCTCAGCGACTGCGGAACTCGGTGGTGGCGGAAGTGCTGCTCGTCGCGTTCGTGTACATCAACGGCCTCTTCATCTGGCCACATTACGGCGCCCTGAATGTCGCGACGTGGTATGCCGTGCCTGGGGGTGGCGGCCGCCAGCTCTCCCTGGCCGGCTGGTGGTTTGTCTATGTGAGCCTCCCACTGTTTCAGTTCATCCTGTTCCGCTGGTATCTCCGGCTGTTCGTCTGGATACGCTTTCTCTGGCAGGTGGGGCGGTGCAGGCTCAGCCTGGTGCCCACGCACCCAGATCGCGTGGGCGGCCTCGGCTTCCTGTCGAGCACCGCGGTGGCGTTCGCGCCGCTCCTGGCGGCCCACGGAACGCTGCTGGCCGCCATGATCGCCGCTCGGATCTTCTTCCAGGGGGCGACGCTGCTAGATTTCAAGGTGGAGATCGTCGTGATCGTCGCGTTCCTCCTGCTCGTCGTCCTCGGGCCGCTCCTGCTGTTCATGCCGCACCTGGCCGAGGCGCGGCGCGTCGGCCTGCGCGAGTACGGCACCCTGGCCCAGCGCTATGTGCGGGAGTTCGACGACAAGTGGCTGCGTGGCGGCGCCCCGGCCGGCGAGCTCCTGGTGGGGAGCGCGGACATCCAGTCCCTGGCGGACCTCGGCAACAGTTTCGAGCTCGTCCGGAGCATGCGCGTGGTGCCCGTCACGAGGGACGCGGTGCTCCAGCTCGCGGTGATCACCCTGGTGCCGATCGCTCCGCTCCTCCTCACCATGGTGTCGCTGGAGGAGCTCTTGAAGCGGCTGCTGCAGGTCGTGTTCTAGCGAATATCGGAGACAAACCGGTCCGCGCCCGGCGTCAGGCCATGATATGTACCCCGCCGTCGACGTACAGGGTCTCGCCGCTGATCCGCCACGCATACGGCGTGGCCAGGTAGGCGCACGCGAAGCCGACGTCCATGATGTCGACGAGCTCGCCGAGGGGCGCGCGTTCCGCCGCCTGGGCGAGCAACAGGTCGAAGTCCTTGAGACCGGCGGCGGTCCGTGTCTTGAGCGGCCCGGGGGAGATCGCGTGGACGCGGATGCCCCGAGGGCCCAGCTCGTAGGCGCGGTAGCGGCAAGACGCCTCCAGCGCGGCCTTCACCGGGCCCATCACGTTGTAGTTGGGAACCACCTTGTTGGCTCCGTGATAGCTCATTGCGAACATGGTGCCGCCCTCCGCCATCAGCGGCACGGCCAGCCGCGCCATGCGGATGAACGAGTGGCAGGAGACGTCGATGGACTTCGCGAAACCGTCGGCCGAGCACTGGAGCAGCCCACCCTGGAGATCGTCCGTGGGAGCCCAGGCGATCGAGTGCACCATGATATCGAGCCGCCCCCACAGGGCCTCGATGCAAGTGAACACTGCGGTCAGCTCGCTCGGCTTGGCCACGTCGAGGGGTTCGAAGATCGGAGCGTCCAACGACTTGGCCAGCGGCTCGACGTGGGGCCGCGCCTTGTCGTTGAGATAGGTGAATGGGTCGGCGTCGAGTCGAGATAAAAGTAGTACTCCTTGACGTCCTCGCCGTGGTTCCCCTCGCTGTTCGTCAGGCCGAAGAGCCGCTCCTTGAGGATGGGATCCTGGCCGTTCCAGAGGGCCAGCGCAAAGCAGAGGAGCTGCCGGTCGTCGGAGATCCCCCCGAGCCCGTCCTCGCCCCAGCGGTAGGCCCGCGAGCGGGCCTGGTCGTGGCTGAAGTATTGCCACGCGTCGCCCGACGCGCTGTAGTCCTCACGCACCGGGCCTGGGGCCAAGGTCCGATGGTTCTGGCCGCCGGCGTGTAGTCGGATGCCCCCGATGACGCATCGAGGGGACGGCATCACGCTGAAGGGCCGGGAGCTGGCCGTCATCGCCTTTCCGGAAGGCCACGCGACGCTGCTCGAGACGGCACCGGGGATCGCTGTCGCCGACGCGCTGGTTGCGACGAACGCGGAGCTCCGCGTCTCCGCCGACGTCCGGCCAATGCCGCTCGGCACGAGGGTCGAGCTGTGCTCGGCGCCGTAACGGGCGGGGAGGACAGCAACGTGATCGTGATCATGGTGCGAGATGTGATGACCCGCCGGCTGGTGACGATCGGGCCCGAGACGCCGTGCGACGCGGCGCGACGCCTCATGGACGAGCACCGCATCCGGCACCTGCCGGTCGTGGCCGGGGGGCGGCTGGTGGGGATGGTCTCGGACCGAGACGTTCGGCCCGCCGGCTCCCAGTCGCCCGGCACGGTCGCCGGTCGGATCATGACCCCGGATCCCGTGACGGTAACCTCGGAGACCCGGGTCGAACACGCGGCGCGACTCATGCTCGATGCGCGCTTCGGCTCGCTGCCCGTCGCGGACGGCAACGCGCTGGTCGGGATCGTGACGTACACCGATCTCCTGCGCGCGTTCGTGCAGGTGCTCGAGACGGCGACGCAGGAGCGGATCGCGGTCGACTTCTCGGGGGGCCGCTGATGCGCGAGGTGATGATCGCCGGCGCCTGCCGCACGCCGTCGACGAACTTGTGTTTGTCATGTTCCCGGGCGGGCTCGCCGTCCTCCCACCCTTCTGGACGCGACGACTTGGCGACATAGAGGCGCTCAAGAGTCGACCGATCTTTCCCCAAGAAGAACCGGACGTCAGTCCGTGTTTTCAGGTCGACTAGACCTTTGTTTAATTCGGTGAGCCTCTCATTTCGGTTCACCAGGTTCATAGCGGTAAAAGGTGTAAGCCCTGGCTCGGGCCAACCGGAAAGGTAGCCCTCTTTGTCCACTGCGTCCATTGCGACGGGTAAATGGATGGATACTGCTGTCCACGGTATTCGAGGACGCCAGTCCCCCACGTGAACCCCAGCCCGGCGGCGGCCGAGATGCTCTCGATCGTCACCTTCCCGGTCGTATCGTCCGCCGCTCGGGCCGGGCCGACCGCCAGGGCCACGACGGCCACGGTGATCAGCATGCGGATGAATCCTCTACGCTCTTCCATTGTCGTCGTCCTCCTCGTTCCGGCGTTATTCTCCAGCACCATGCCGGCACGAGGACGGACCGAACAATCAGACCTTGGTCCAACACGCTGGGGCCGACTCACGCATGCCGAGGGCGTCCATCAGTCCTTCCGGACCACGATCGCGAGGGTGTCAAGCAGGATCCTCTCGTCGATGGGCTTGGGGAGATACGCGGCGGCGCCGGCCGCGCGGCAGCGAGCTTCGGTTTCCCGGTCGTCACGTCCAGCGATGATGATGACCGGCACCCGCATGTCGGACTCGGTCAACCGCCGCTGAACGTCGCTGCCGGTCATTCCCGGCATGTCGAGATCGAGGATCGGGCAATCGGGACGGTACGCCGCCGCCCGGTGAGACCCTCATCAGCCGTGCACGGCACGAACTCGGTGTAGCGGGTTCCCCTCTTTGCACGGGCGCGCCGCTTCGCTCGGCGTCGAGGCCGACCCCCGTCGCTCACAGAGCGTGGGCAGCATCCGCCAGGCCGTACTGCGCCCGTGATGGTCAGCAGCGCGCCGTAGGCCCTAGGTCCAATGGTGACCGACGCCCTGCCGTGGTGCGATGACCGCCATGACCACAACTCCTGTGAACGGCCTCACGTTGAAAAAAATCGGGTGGCGGTCGTGACCGGCTCGACGAGCGGCATCGGTCTCGGCGTGGCGCGCACTCTCGCGACGTACGGGGCCGCCGTGCTGCTCAACGGCTTCGGTTCGAAGGCCGCCATCGACACCGCGATCGCCGACGTCGCGGCGCGCGGCACGGCGGTCGCCTACAGCGCGGCGGACATGTCGAAGCCGGGCGAGATCGCGGCCATGGCTCGGATGCTCTCTCGCGACGGCTCGGGCTGGCGACGCTGTGCATGGGCGGCGGACAGGGCATCGCCATGATCGTCGACCGCGAGCCGTGAGCGGAAGTCTCCCATGCGACCTCTGAACGAGCTCGAGCGTCGGGGTGAGATGAGATGGCGGGCCGAGGAACACGCCTGGGTCGCCGACCCCGACCACGTGGTGCGGGCGCTCACCGACGCCGGCTTCCAGGAGTACAAGCGGGAGATCGCGAAGGACAATCGGAACCACGCCACGAGCGGCGGGATATGGCAGGGGCTCGACCCGCGAACCGGCGTCGTCGCCACCGTGATCTGGCACGCAGCCTCACGGGAGGCGCACGTGTTCATCGAGATCGACGGCCGGCCGTTCGAGGGCAATGCGTGGGCGGAGGTCGACGACGCTGTGCTGACCGTCCTCGCCGAGGGCGGCGGTCGCCTGACGCTGGGGCAGATCGCCGCCGGCGTCGCCATGTCGGAGGACGCCGTGCGGTCGATCGTCTCGATGCTGGCGGAACAGGGAAAGGTCCGGATCGCCGTGGTGGAGCTGCCGCAGGTTGCCTGGTCCGCCGGCCCGCTCCGACACCCGCTCGCCAGCGTCCCGACTCCGGACCTCACTGCCGCCGACACTGTCCTGGGACGAACCGAGTCGCACCGGTGACCGGGTCCAAGGTCATGAGCGGATTCATCGTCAATCGTCATGGCCGCATCGTCTTCCCGCAGAACTTCTTCCCGCGACTCGACTTCGGCGTCTTCGCCGGCCTCGAGGACTTCGAGGCGGTGATCAAGCGGGACTTCGACGGGAAGTGCCGGACTCACGACGATCTCGTCGCCCGTGCCACATCCGGACACTACCGGTCGCGTTATGAGCTCTTACGCGACGTCGTGTCGAATCTCTACTGGAGCCACCGGTACGCCCTGACGATGTACGAGAAGCGTCCGACCCGCTGGCGAGACACGCCGCGGGCTCGGCCCGACGTCTTCCTTCCCATCGTCCCGCCGGGTGACGCCGGACCGCTCGCCCGCATCCTGGAAGCCGCCTACCGCGCCTTGCCGACCGCCTGGGATGCGCGGTTGGAAGACACCGTCTTCGGGCTCCTGATCGAAATGGTTCGCAGCCGTCGGGGCGCCGGCGTCGACGTCGCCGCGCGCAACCCCACGGTGGCCCAGGCGCTGGCCGATCCGGAGAGCCGAACCTACCGACTGTCCGGTTACGACGCCGATTACCCACGCTACAGCGAGGAGGATGTCCTCAATTTCGGCCATTCCGTTCCCGAGCTGGAAGCGCTGATGCGGCAGGTCATGATCCTCCGCAATGAGTTCCGCTGGGACCCGCAGGCACCGGAGGTGGTCGAGGTCGGCCGGCTGCGGGACGACGACGTGGTCATCCTCCTCTACCCGCGCGACGAGCAGATTGCCGCCTTCATCCACCGCGGCCAGGCGCCCTGCCGCCCACGGCGGAGCCGGCCGATCCCTGTCGCGGTCGAGGCTCCGGCCACGCCGCTGGCTCCGGTCGAGGTCCGGCGGCGCTTCACGGTCATGCCGCGCCTCGAGGCGCTGGCGGTGTACAAGGGTGAGCTCGTCTGCACGAATACAGATCTGATACGGAACACGGCCGCGTGGTGGTCACCCATGACGGTCGATGATATCGAGCGCAAGACGGGCATCGTCGAGCGGCGGTATTCCGAGCTGAGTCTGGACGACATGGCCCTCCGGGCGGCCCGGGCGGCCCTGGCCAAGGCCGGACGGCAACCCCGCGACGTCGGCGGCGTGATCGTGTGCACCTGCACGAGCGCCCGGCCGATGCCGTCTGCGGCCACCTTGCTGTCGGCTCGGCTCGGGATCTTCCAGACCCACGCCTCTTACGACGTGGTCGCCGCATGCGCCGGCCTGCCCTACGGTCTCGCCGAAGCGATCCGGTTGCTCCAGGAGGTGAAGTGTCCGGTGCTCGTCGTCGCAGTCGAAAAGTTCTCCGACAAGGTCGGCACGGTGCGCGCCTCACGCATGCTGTTCGGCGACGGCGCAGCGGCGCTGGTCGTCGGGCCGGCGGGCGCGGCCGGACGTCCCGACATCGAGGTGTTCCAGACGTATGCCAGCGGTCCGATGAGCGAAGTGGAGTCGATCGTCTGGCCAAATCCGGAGTTCGCTCACGGAATGACCGTCTATGGGCCAGACGTCAAGGCGCTGGTCAAGCGTTACCTCGCCCAGATGCTCGACGAGCTGAGGATCCTGCCCCACCCCGATGGCAGACCGGGCACCATGATAGATGCCATCGAGTTGATCGTTCCGCACCAGGCCAATCAGGTCATGGTGGCCGGCCTTGCCCAGGACGCCGGCTTTGACCCTGGCCGCTTATACTTCAACATCGCGCGGGTCGGCAACACGTCGGCCGCCAGCATCCCCATTGCGATCCACGACGCCGTTGCGGCGGGGATCATCGACCGGCCGCGGCTCGTGTTCGCCCCCGGGTTCGGGGCCGGTGCGGTGGCCGGCTACGTCTGCCTTCGCGTCGACCCTGCGGTTGTCGCCCTGGAGGCCGCCGCGGGTGCTCTGGCCCTCACGACGTCCAGCCGGCAGCCGAGCGAGAGCGGCGTGGAGCCCGGGGTGACCCGGGCGTACCTCGAGCGGGACGAAGCCTTCAGAACCCCTGTCACTGGGCGTGCCGGCAAAGCAGCGAGCTGCGGCTGCCCGAGCGCTTCCGCGCACGACACATCGACCACAGTCGATATGCGGACAATCTCGGCGGCCGCCGAGTGGGCAGCGACCTCGACCTGTTCGCACGGAGAAACGACGCGTCGGAGTCTCCGTTCGAGATCAGCCTGAGTTCGCTTGCCGGCGAGCATCCCCTCGTTGCAGCCGCCATTCGCCATGTCACGGATCACAAGCACGTCGAGACGAGCTCAAAACGCCGCTCGAAGCCGGCGTACGACGCATCGACCCGACGTCCGTGCACGCGCGGAGATCTCGGGAATATCCTCGTCACGGGCGACACGTCATCCGCTCCCAGAGAACTGCATCACAACGCGCGTCTGCGCCTGGGAGTAATTTCCGAGGATCCCGAGGTATCGGGCTCGCCTCTTCGCGCGCGCGCGGCCCCGCACCTCTCGACGGCGAATGTCATCACGAGCACGACTTCAGTGGAGTCAACATCGAACGTTGGTTCAACGTCCGAAGCGAAAAGGAATGCGTCGACTCTTTCCCCCTCAGGGCCATCGGACTAAGGTCCAATATCCAGTCCGCAACGCTACTGGTTTATTGCGTGGGTCGAGACTCCGAAATTGCGAAACCGTCGCACCGGCCGCCACTGAAGGAGAACCGTCGTTAGCACACAGAGCGCCACAGAGGGCCGATCGATGCCCGTAGCGGCAACGCTCGGCCGCCAGCCGCTCGCGCCGCCCGACACCGGAGCCGCCGATTTCGGCCGGAATCGTTCCGGCGGAGAAGGCGCAGATGATCGCGGGATTCGGCTCACACGGAATATCACGTTCGCACTGCTTCTGGCCGTTTCGTTCATGGGCGGAGGCGCCGACGCGGCATCGGCGCGGAACGAAGCACCGCCGCCTGGCCCCACCACGTCGCCGCACGAACGGGGTGGCCGTGGAAATGGCGTAACACGCGGTTTGCCTTCGGCGATCGCTGAATCGGGGGACCACGGCCTGCCTCAAAGAGCGGTCGAGATCGCTCGCCCCTTCGGCTTCCCTATCACCAATTCGATGATCGTGAGCTGGATCGTGGCGGTGGGGCTGATCACGTTTGCCCGCGCCGCAACACGGGACATGAAACGCGTTCCGGGGGGAGCCCAGAATCTTCTGGAATGGCTCGTCGGCGGTCTCTACGATTTTCTCGAACATATCATCGGTTCGCACTTGATCAAGCGCACATTCTGGTTTTTCGCCACTGTGTTCATTTTCATCCTGACCGCCAATTGGGTGGGCCTCATCCCCGGCGTCGGCACGATTGGATGGGGACATCAGACCGCCGATGGTTTCGTGGTCGATCGGCCGCTCTTGCGCGGGGCGAATGCTGATCTCAACTTGACGCTCGCCATGGCTCTCGTGTTCTTCGCCTGTTGGATTGTCTGGGCTGTGCAGGAAGTCGGTCCGGGTGGTTTCCTCAAAGAGTTGTTCGCACCCAAGGGCGCCAGCAGTGGCTTGATGAAGGTGCTGATGATCGTCGTGTTCTTCGCCGCCGGCTGCTTGGAGATAGTTTCCATCATCTTCCGGCCGGTCTCCCTGAGCTTCCGTCTCTACGGCAACATCTTTGCCGGGGAAAACATGTTGGAAGCCATGTCCCGGGTGGTGCCCAGCCTCGGGTGGCTGCTGCCGATTCCGTTTTATTTCATGGAATTGCTCGTGGGCCTGGTGCAGGCCCTGGTCTTCATGTTGTTGTGCGCGGTCTTCACTCTGCTTGTTTGTCAGCATGGACAACAGGACGTTGCGGGCACACACCGATAGCGATTGTTCGGCGGCATCACGGGAAGAGAAAGGAGAATGACATGACCGCAAGCCTTCACGTTGGCCTGGCCGCGCTCGGCGCCGCCCTCGGAGTCGGTTTGATCGGCATGAAAGCTTCGGAAGCAGTGGGACGTAATCCGGGCGCGGCAACGCAGATTCTGGTCCAGTCGATCCTGGCCATCGCGTTCGCTGAAGCGATCGTGTTCTACGCCCTCTTCCTGGTGAGGTAGGCGGAGATGCCTGGGCCCAAGCTCTCCAGGGCTGGGCAGAGCGAATGGCCGCACACCACCTCTGAGGACTGAGACCGCATGATGAGAAACGTTCTTCTGTCGGTGACCCAAGCCCAGCTGGTGGATAGCGGACGTCCCGAACGGATTGTCACGACCTTCGGCGTCGATTGGCCTCATCTGCTCGCTCAGGTCGCCAGCTTCTGCATCGTGTGCTTCATCCTCTACCGCTTCGCCTATCGGCCCGTGCTCAAGATGCTCGAAGTACGGCGTCAACAAATCGCGCTGGGTCTGGCCAATGCCGAGCAAATCACCGCTGAATTGGCCCGGACCGAGGCCCAGCGGCACGAAGTCATGGCGCAGGCGAATGCCGAGGCGACGAAGTTCATCGACGAAGCCCGGGCCGCAGCCGCTCGCGTGCTGGAGCGGGAAACGCAGAAGGCCATCGTGGCCGCGAATCAAATCACGATCACGGCAGGCGAAGCCGCCGTCCGAGAGCATGACCGTATGCTTGCCGAGCTCAAACGCGAGGTCGGCCGGCTGGTGATGCTGGCCACCACCGCCGTGACCGGCAAGATTCTGACGTCGGAAGATCAGCGCCGCCTGGCCGAGGAGACCGCGAGGCAGGTTGCCGCATAGCCATGAGAATCAACAGAGGGTCGAAACGCCAAGCCAAGCGACTGTTCCGCCTGTGTCTCGTGAATCGTTTGCTCGATGAGAACCGTGTGCGGCGGGTCGTGCAACGCATTGTCACCGCCGGTCGCCGTGACGGCGCGGCCGTCCTTTCACATTTTGCGCGGCTGGTGAAACTCGACCTGGCCCAGCACACGGCCACCATTGAGAGCGTGACACTCTTGCCCAGGGATTTACAGGCGGCCATCGAGGCCGGTCTCAAGCGGCGGTACGGCCAGACACTCACCACGACCTTCGCCTATCGCCCGGCGTTGATCGCCGGGATACGCATCCAGGTGGGCAGCGACGTGTACGACGGCAGTGTGCGGGCCGGACTGGCCGCGCTGGAAAGAGTCTTCGAGGCGAGGGAATCATGGGCAACCTGCTGACGGAGATTGAAGCGCAACTTGCGGGCGCGCGGACTGCGACCGCCAAGCAGAATGTGGGCAGCATCCGCGAGCTCGGCGATGGCGTCGCCAAGATCGAAGGCCTGGGCGACGCCATGCTCAACGAGATGATCGACCTGGGCGACGGCGTCACCGGCCTGGTCTTGAATCTCGAAGAGACCGAAGTCGGCGTGATCATCCTTGGCGATTACACCCACCTCAAGGAAGGTGACGAAGCTCGCACCACCGGCCAGCTCCTGCAAGTGCCGGTGGGCAAGAGCCTGTTGGGGCGGGTCGTGAACGTGCTGGGGCAGCCCGTAGACGGCAAAGGTCCGATCAGGAGTGACACTACCTATCCGGTTGAGAAGATCGCGCCCGGCATCAGCCGTCGGCGGTCGGTCGACCAACCGGTGCAGACGGGCATCATGGCGATCGACGCGATGATTCCCATTGGCCGGGGCCAGCGCGAACTGATCATCGGCGACCGCGCGACCGGCAAGACGACCATCTGTCTGGACACGATGATCAGCCAGGCGCAGCTGAACAAGGCGGCCGAGGCGGCCAGCGACCATTCGTACCGCCCGCTCTACTGCATCTACGTGGCGATCGGTCAGAAGCAGTCCACCATTGCCCGAGTGATTGCAACGCTCGAAGAAGCTGGCGCCATGCCGTACACCATCGTCGTGGCCTCGCCGGCCTCCGACTCGGCTGCCAACCAGTACCTCGTGCCGTTTGCCGGTGCGGCGATGGGCGAGTGGTTCATGGACAACGGCATGGACGCGCTGATCGTCTATGACGACCTCTCCAAGCACGCGGTGGCCTACCGGCAGGTATCGCTCGTGTTGAAGCGGCCCTCCGGTCGCGAAGCCTATCCCGGCGATGTGTTCTACCTGCACAGCCGGTTGCTCGAACGAGCGGCGCGGGTCGGCGAGAAGCATGGGAACGGCTCGCTGACGGCGTTGCCCATCATCGAAACGCAAGCAGGCGACGTGTCGGCGTACATCCCGACCAACGTCATCTCGATCACCGATGGGCAGATTTATCTGGAGACCGACCTGTTTCATCAGGGAGTGCGTCCGGCGATTTCGATCGGCCTGTCGGTCTCGCGCGTCGGGTCGGCAGCGCAGCCCAAGGCCATGAAGCAGGTCGCTGGGCAGCTCAAGGGGGACCTCGCGCAATTCAGGGAATTGGCGGCGTTCGCGCAATTCGGCGCCGACCTCGACGCGAAGACGCAGGCGCAGATCGAGCGAGGCAAGCGCGTCATGGAGATCTTCAAACAACCGCAGTACAACCCGATCCCCGTCGACGTCCAGGTGGCCATCATCTGGACAGTGCAGAGTGGCTACGTGGATGGCGTCCCAGTGGAGCGGGTCAAGGCGTTCCAATCCTCGTTCACGGACTTTCTGACCACGCGGCATGTCGAAGTGCTCACTACGCTGAAGCAAGAAGCTGCGCTCAGCGATGCGCTGAAGGCCGACCTGAAGACCATCGCCGACGTGTTCACCCAGACGTGGAAGTGACCATCGCCGAGCTGCGTTATGCCCAACCCTCGTGACATCCGACGGCGCATCAAGTCCGTCAGGAGCACTGCGCAGATTACCAGAGCGATGCAGACGGTTGCCGCCTCGAAGATGCGAAAGGCCCAACACGCCACGCTGCTCACGCGGCCCTTCGCGCAGTTGCTCTATCGCATGCAACGCAAGGCGACGACTCACGCCCGCGATTTCACCCACCCGCTGCAGGCGGTCCGCGACGTGCGAACCCGTGCCGTCATACTGTTCGGCACGGATAAAGGGTTGTGCGGGGCCCTCAACAGCAACCTGTTCCGTAGTGCCGCGCAATTTGATCCCGCGACGACCCTGTTCATCACCGCCGGAAAGCGGGCGGCCCAGTTCGTCGCGCGGACCCGCCGGCAGCTGGCCGCAGAGTTCACCTTTGGCGACTCACCGCGGTTTGCGGAGGCTCGTGCGATTGCCGGTCTCGCGCGCGATCTTTTCTTGAAAGGCGACGTGGATCAGGTCCTGACGATCGCGACACGATTCGTCAACACCCTGGTCCAGCAACCTATAGTCGTGGAGTTTCTACCGATCGGTGAGATCACAGGGCTGAAGATACCCGGTGCGGAGTCCGAAGAGGACCTCGCCGCTGATACCGGCGAGGTCCTCTTCGAATTCAGCGCGGAGACGGTACTCGGTTATCTCTTCGGACACTATCTCAACATTTACGTGTATCGGGCCATGCTGGAGGCGAAGGCCAGCGAGCACAGCGCCCGCATGGTGGCGATGAAGAACGCCACGGACAGCGCCGTCGACTTGATCAAGGATCTGACGCTCGAATACAACACTCGGCGTCAGGGCACGATCACCCAGGAACTCCTGGAGATTGCCGGCGGCCAGCTCGCCAACAATTGATCCAACACGAAACCGGGGATGAGCCGATGAATAGAGGCAAGATCGTTCAAGTCGTCGGTCCGGTGGTGGACGTCGAATTCACCGACACACTCCCTGGCATCTACCAGGCGCTGACCGTTGACTACACAGTTCGAGACCAGGCCATCCAGCTGACACTCGAAGTGCAGCAGCATCTCGGTGACAGATGTGTCCGGACCATCTCGATGTCCGGCACCGAAGGTCTCAAGCGCGGTTATGAGGTGATCGATACCGGCGCGCCCATTTCCGTGCCCGTCGGCGAAGGTGTGATGGGTCGAGTCTTCGACGTCTGCGGTCACCCGGTGGATGAGCGCGGGCCGGTCACGGCGGAGAAATACTATCCGATCCACCGCTCGCCGCCCTCCCTCGTGGACCAGTCGACTTCTCCACAGGTGTTGTCCACCGGCATCAAGGTCATTGATTTGATCTGTCCGTTCCTGAAGGGCGGCAAGGTCGGTGCGTTTGGCGGGGCCGGCGTGGGCAAGACCGTCGTTATCATGGAACTGATCAACAACATCGCCAAGCTCCACGGTGGCGTGTCGGTATTCGCCGGGGTCGGCGAGCGCACCCGGGAGGGCAGCGATCTCTATAAGGAGATGTCCGAGGCGGGGGTCATCGACCAGGACAACCTCGGCGCGTCAAAGATTGCGCTGGTCTACGGCCAAATGAATGAACCGCCCGGCGCCCGCTTGCGCGTCGCCCTGTCGGGCCTCGCCATCACTGAATACTTCCGCGACGAGAAGAACCAGGATGTCCTGCTGTTCATCGACAACATCTTCCGGTTCTCTCAGGCCGGCTCCGAAGTGTCCGCATTGCTCGGCCGGACCGCCAGCGCCGTCGGGTACCAGCCGACGCTCGCCGCGGAAATGGGCGCGCTCCAGGAACGCATCACCTCGACCAAGAAAGGCTCGATCACGTCGTTTCAGGCCGTGTACGTCCCGGCTGACGATCTGACCGACCCGGCGCCGGCGACGACCTTCGCGCATCTGGATGCGACCATCGTCTTGGAGCGAGCGATTGCCGAGCTGGGGATTTATCCGGCCGTGGATCCGCTCGCCTCGACCTCCCGTGCCCTGGCGCCCGAAATCGTCGGCCAGGAGCACTACGGCGTCGCGCGTGCAGTGCAGAAGGTGCTGCAGCGCTACAAAGACCTGCAGGATATCATTGCGATTCTCGGCATGGACGAGCTTTCATCGGAGGACAAGGTCACGGTGCTCCGCGCCCGCAAGGTCCAACGCTTCCTGAGTCAGCCATTCAGCGTGGCGCAAGTGTTCACCGGACGTGAGGGCAAGCAAGTCCCTGTGGCCGAAACGGTGCGCGGCTTCAAGGAGATCCTGGAGGGCAAGCACGACGCGGTCGCGGAAGGCGACTTCTACATGAAGGGCGGGATCGATGAAGTCCGACGGAGTTGAGGGATCGGGTCACAGATGGCCACCACGCTGAGACTGGAGATCGTCACGCCGGCTGGCCGGGTCTACGTCGAGGACGTGGAGATGGTCACCTTGCCAGGCGTGGCAGGCCAGATGGGAATTTATCCGCACCACGTTCCCCTGATGACGCAAATGGTGCCCGGCGAGATGATCGTGCGCAAAGACGGCCATGATCTGCTCATCGCCACGGGCGAGGGACTCATCGAAGTCACCACCAGCCGCGTGGCCATCCTGACTGATCTCGCCATTCCCGCCGACCGCATTGACGAAGCGAAAGCCGAGGAAGCGCGGCAACGCGCCGAAGCCCGTCTACAGGAAAAACTCTCCGACGAAGAGCTCGCGTCCGTCAATGCCTCGCTCTCTCGCTCACTGGCCCAATTGCGCGTCAAGCGACGCCGCCAGGTCTGATTCGAGAAGATCTCATCGCGGCTGAACGTCCTGCCTCAGCCGCCCGAGGCGTCGCTCTGGGACGACTCTTCGACGCGCTCCCCCAGCTCCCTGGCCAGCGTGGTCTGGAAGGCCGTCGAGTGCGTCGCGAACGGGGGAGCGGCGCGCCCGAAGGACACGGCCCGTTCGATCGTCGACTCGAAGTTACCGGCCGGCACGACATCGGCGCGACGTTTCGGGTTTACTTCCGCACAGAGATGCCGGAAAGGCCTTGAGCGAGGCGCGCCACGCGCCTCTCGAGATTTGCTGTGAGTACGGTGCCCTCCTCGACGACCGCGCGCAGCCGCGGCGCTGCCGCGCGCGCCATGACCCATTGGCCGCTACCAGGAGCCCGGGTGTTCCAGACCGCCCTAACTCATCGCATGGCCGGGACCACGACCTCGCGCATCCATCCTTGAAGCTCGGCGTGCGAGCGGTCGCGATGCACCGAGGCGCCAGCGCTCGCCCGCGACGCTGTCGTCAGCTCGGTGACGCGCGCCCGCATTCGTCGGAGCAGCTCGGCGTACGAGGAGGTCCGAACGAGGGTGTTAAACTGCGCCCGATAGTTGCCCACGAGGCTCACGCCCTCCACGAAGATGTCGTAGACCAGCCAGCGGTCCTCGCGGCGGTGCATGCGATACTCCACGGACCATGGACGCCCCTGTCGGCCCCGGACTTTCGTGACGACGCGCGTGACGTCTTCGTTCTTACTCTCGGCGACGAGCCGCATGTTCTGACCGACATAGGTCTCCATCGTGGCGATGTAGGAATACGTCATCAGATCCTTGAAGATTGCGACGAACTCCCCGCGCTCGAGCTCAGTCCGTGCCTGCCACTGCGGGCCAAGTGCGCGCTGGGCGACGTCGGGAAAGTCGATGACGCCCTCCATGACTGCGCGGAGCGCCCGGCGTCGCGTCTGAGTTTGGGACCGGTCTTTCAATGTGTCGTCGCGGAAGATGTGGAGCATCTGGTCGATCGCCAGGAGCAACGGATTGCTCGCTGTGACGGCCGCCGCCTGTCCGGGTGTCGGCCCCATCAGCATGAACGCCACCGCGATGGTCGCGATCCGTTGGAGTTTCATGCGTCCCGGCCGAAGGCAAGCCGAGCCCCAGCGGCGTTTCGAGCCAAATCGAAGCACTACCTCGCGCGACCGGGTCTCGTCGTGGAGGAAGGAGTTGCAGGTGTCCCAGGAGTCCTCGCGCACTGATCCCGATCGCTGTTCGGAGAGGCTGAGCCCTCGCTTCCGCAACGACGCGTTCTTGCGACGGGCTTCTTCGCGGCGCAGTTGTTCTGCATCCATGAGAGCGTCTCCTCTGCGCGGCATTAGCCGATGGGAGATGGTGAGCACCGGGGATGCCTTTTTGACCCGCTTGCCAAGGGGCGCTGGCGCCGAGCGGATTGGTGAAACAGGCCCTTCTGCATTGCAATACCCTCCGGGCGCGCTAGACCGGCTGACGACAGCGCCGACGGCACGTTAACGTCGCGCAGGACCGACGCCCATAGGACCTTGGTCCCATCCGCGGCCCCATCCGCGCCGCCGTTCTCGGCGCAGGCCTGCGACTGCATGGGATTGAGGTCTCATGGTGGCGCTCGCCGCCCGCCGGCAGCGTTGTCCCAGTCTTCAGGTTCAGGACGGGCGCGCGACAATTCAGGTTGCAGCGCCGGAAAAGAGTGACCTTTGGGCTGAGAACCCACAGAACGCCAAAGGGGTTACGGCGTGAACCGTAACCCCTTGCTTTCGCTGGTTGCGGGGGCTGGATTTGAACCAGCGACCTTTGGGTTATGAGCCCTTTTCAAATCGACACTAGAGCCAACGCGCCACGCACGTCCCGAACCGGACACCATCTGACGGGCGAAGTGTTTTCGCCAGAATGTGGCGTCGAGCCGAGGTCGCTCAGCTCTAGGCCGGCGCCGAGTCTCAAGCGCTTGACGTCGACCTGGACGGACTGGCCGGCGTGGGCCAGGCCGGCCAGCTCATGTGAGTCGATGTTCAGCGGCGCCCCAACCGGAGATGAACCGTCTTCCGTACCTGCTGCCCTCGGTCCGCGTCCTGCTCTTGATCCATTCCATCCGACGACCGACATCACAGGTAAGGTGTTTACGCGCCCGTGTTTAGATGGCGCGGTCGCGACGCCACCAGCGCTCAGTGTCACGGTTCGAGGGTCGGGGCTTGGTCACACGGAAGCTCGACGTGAAGCGTGAGGCCCCGAGCATCGTTCTGCGTGGCCCAGATACGCCCGCCATGCGCCTCCACGATCGAGCGGCTGATCGCCAGCCCCATCCCCAGCCCCTGAGGCTTGGTGCTGACGAAGTGCTCGAAGATTCGCTCCAGCTCGGAGTCTTTGATCCCGACTCCGCTGTCACGGATCGCGACGGCGATGCGCCCCACCATGGGCTGGCTGGCGTCGATCCGGATCTCGCGTGGGCCGTCCGCGGTGAGGACAGTGGCCTCTGCAGCGTTGACGACGAGGTTCATGACGACCTGTCTGAGTTGAATGGGATCTCCAAGGACGGACGGCAGCGTCTCTCCGCGCGTGAAGCGCACCGCGACGTTCTTGCGCTGCATGTCGCCCCGGAGCAGATCCAGCACGTCGTCGATCAACGCGTTGACGTCCACCGCGGCGCGCTCCGCATGTTCCTTGCGGAACAGGGCCAGCAGCCGGTGGATCGTCTGCGAGGCGCGCTTGGCATCCTCGGCGATATCGATGAGCGCGTCATTGACCTCACGTGGCTTCGCCTGCTCGATGGCCGAGAGTCGACGCGCAGCGTTGGCATTCGTCACGATGGCGGCCAAAGGCTGATTGATTTCGTGGGCGATCGACGCGGTCAGCTCGCCCAGGGTCGCGACCCGCAGCGCATGCGCCAGCTCGTCACGCTGGCGCAGCGTCTCCTCCTCGGCCTGCCGCCGACGGGCCTCGCTCTCCCGTACGACGCCCTCCGCCCGGCGGCGCGCCAGAACGTTCGCGAAGACGCCCGCGAGCAGTTGTAGCCGGGCCATCAGCTCCTCGGGCCACGCCCGCTCCCCGCGTAGCCGGCCGAAGCCGAGCGCCCCCACGACCGCGCCATTCACGACGAGAGGCAGCGCCGCCAGGGACCGGACGCCGCGTTCGGCAAGATACCGCCGGTCGCTCGCGGCCTCCTCCGGAAGCGCGTCGAGGCGCTCGATCCGGACGGCGTCGCCATGGGCCAAACGCGTCCCGATCCAGGGCAAGGTTTCAGCCTCGACAAGTGTCGTGACCGGCATGAAGCCGGCGCGCGTCCACGAGTGGGTGACGCTCAGCGTCTCCGCTCCCTTCTGTCGCTCGGCCAGCGCCGCCCGATCGAGGTCTAACGTCTCCACCACTCGCTGCAGCATGTGCTCGATCCGCTGATCGAGCGCCGTTGATGGCGCGGTGACGAACTCCGCAGAGACTTCGGACAGCAGCGTTTCGAACTGGAGGCGCTCGGCCAGGATGAGCTGCGCTCGCCGGCGCTGAGCACGGGTCACGAGCAGGCCGACGATGAGGGCACTCTGCAGGAGGAGCAGGCCCACGCCGCCCGCGATGTACCACTTGTACAGATGCCAGAGCGACGGCGGCCGAAAACTGATCACGCTGCCGACGGGTAGCCGTCTCTCGTCGAGTCCCCAGCGCTCGAGCTGACGCCAGTCGAACATGTCCCGATAAGCATCCGGCTCGATGACGGGAATGCCAGCCGGAGTCTCGCCTCGGAGGATGCGCAGCCCGATCTCCGCGGCGTGACGCCCGTGGGCGTCGAGGCTGTAAACGTGGCCGCCCACTGCCCCCAATCCCACGTACTGATCCAGCGACACATAGACGGGAGCGTTGGCAGCGCCGGTGATCAGCGACAGAGCTTCGTGGGGGATGAACGCGCGGCCCGCACCGTCGGCGAAGACAGTCAGATAGAAAACGACGCTGTGTGGGGGGAGGGTCGACAGTGTCGTGAGCAAGTCGGGCATGGGCAGCGTCGTAAAATACGTGATGACCGCGCGGCGCTCGAACGGTTTGAAGTCGTGGCGTGCGATGGCTTGCAGCTGCCGGTCAAACTTCGAGGTACCGCCGACGACGAAGACGCTACGAGTGTCCGGCTGGAGCCGAAGCGCGACGTCGAGCGTCGGCCCGAAGGTGCGCTTGACCAGCACGCCGGTGACGTTCTTGCTCAGAGTCCTGCCCTCGAGATCGGATGGGTCGACTCCACAGAAGACGATCGGAACGCCCGGAAACAGCGCCTCTCCGTGCCGCAGCAGGAAGTCCAGGGAAGGCCCCATCACCGCGACGATGAGGTCCAGGCGGGTGCCAGCATACTTTCGACGGAAGGAGTCGCGTAACACGACATCGTGATCCTGGTCCCTGAACTGCGACAGATTCAGCGACTCGCTGTAGAACTCGACATCGCTCTTGAGCTCTGACCGGAAGGTCTCGCGAAGACTCCGATTGACCATGGCCAGGCCCGGGAAGTCCTTGTCCTCGTCGAACACAAACAGAACACTCTTGCGGGCTTCGGCTGGCAGGAGGCCTGGACACAGCAGGAGGATCACGAGAGCGAAGGTGACGACTCTGACGGTCACCGGCACCTCCCAGCCCAGGCCACTCAAGCATGCAACTGTAGGTGCTGGCCGGTCCGGTGTCAAGCCGGCGGCGAAGGCTGCTGCTGCAACGTTGAAAATGTCCTGCCCTAACTGCTCCGTGAAAAGGTCGACGTCCGCGAGGTCGCCGCGCAGTCTAGCGACCTCCTCCTTGCCCGCGGGGCGAACCTGATCTTGATGGGACTGAACATTCGGGACGGACTCAGGAGTGGACGCCTCGGTCCGAGCCCGTCCGAGCGACCGAGAATTTGTTGAAACCATGTGCGGGCTGCTAAATCTACAGGATGGACACTCGTCGACGGCGCTCTTCGGGGGATCGTAAACCACCCCGTTCGCCGAGTCCGCGGTTCAAGCCGATTCTATTGAAGATCGGCACTCCCCCCTTTGACACGTCGGTGTTTGTCGCTTCGCCCAGTCTGTCTACCAGTCTGTTTAAAGGACGCTCGTCGTTCGACGGTGAAGCAGATCCGGGTCGCGCGCAGATTTTCCTCGAGCAAATCGCCGACCTTTGGACTCGAAGGAAGCTACTCGTCTTCATGATCAAGGTCGTAGAGGACCGAACGCGGAGCATCATTGATTTCCTCCTCGCTGAGGACGCTGAGGTCGCGCGGGGTCTCGCGGTGAAGGAATACGGCCAGGCAGCTCGGATCGCACGGATCGACACCGATAAATGGCGGGCCCTGATGAGGATAGAGAATGAGATCCGCGTCCGCGCGAGGAACTTGAATCCGCTCACGCAATTGGATCAATGCGCTGACTTGTATCACCGCTTCGAGAGCGCGCTGCAAGCTCTCTACGCTGTCTGCGACGCATGCGGCGACGTCCTCGGCACGCGCGAGGGCCGTCCACTGACCCCTGATGAGGCTCAGGCTCTCCGCCGCCGCTACTGCCGCGGGGGCAAGTGCGGTTCCCGCGCAAGAACACGGACCCATCGGGAGAAGCACCCCGAGCACAAGACCCGTCGCCGCTAGACCGTTACACCGTAACGGTCGATTGCTTCTGCGCCTGCCGTCATTCTGGACGCATGAAGCGCGGGCTCACGTCCACGGTAGCGGCGAACATCGGATGGCAAACAGCGAAGCAGCTGCGCGCGGCCTACGGGCCGTCCGCCCGACGTTCCGACTGTTCCTTTTGCTCATCAATGGTCGGTGCGGGCGCTGTCAGCTGGGGCGGACGGGCTGAAAAGACCCAAACCAATTCCTGGGTGAAGTCTGGGTAAACGAAAGGGGTTAGCGGCTGCTGCGTCCGCTAACCCCTCATCCTTCATGGTTGCGGGGGCTGGATTTGAACCAGCGACCTTTGGGTTATGAGACCGTAACTCACGCCGGGACCCCTCGGCGAATCGCTGATTTACCGAGGGGTTTCCGCGTGGCTCGTTGGCTGGCGTGGGCTCGTTTTGGGCCAAGCCTAGACCGTCGCGGGCACGTTTTTGGGCACGTTTTGGGGCGCTGCGCGCTCCAGTTGGTCCGGAGCATCGTCATGCGCTCTTCGCTCGCACAACGAGATCGACGTCACAGTCGAGAATCTGCAGCAAGGAGACGAGTTGGTCGACGGACTTACGGTAGTTCGTCTGATCCATGAGCCGATAGAACTGGGTCGCGGAAGTCCTGAGTCGGCGGATGATCTCACGCTTCGGTAAACGGCTGGCCGCGACTCGCTTCTGAGCCTCAAGCGTCAATCGGTAGAGGAGCTGGTCCCGCAAGTAATCGGGATCCTTATTGTACTCAAGGACCTGCTCGATATGGACCGTGCCCTCCCGACCCGATCCAAGCGCGTACGTGAAGGCTTCCGAGGCCAGCTCCTTGTCGATCCACACTCGGGCAATCGGATCGTCGTCTGTCGGTCTCGGATCTGCCTTCGCAAACGGGTAGACCAACTCTCCCTTCGACGTTCTGACCGCGAAGACCTTCCGTCGATTGTTGACCGTGACCGTCCGAATCTTCATAGCCGCCCCTCGTTCTCCAGGTCTCTTATAAGGTCCAGAAGCTTCCGCGACGCCGCGCCCATCATCGGCTTGTTGTTGTCCAAGTCCCACTTCACCACGAGCTTGCCGTTCCGATATACATGGACGTGTCGAGGTGGATGGTCGCTCTTCCACGAGATGAAGACATAACCACCACGTCGAAGCTTCCCCAGGAATAAGCGTTACCTTCCACGGTAACGTTTGTCAAGCTCCGGTGAAATGGACCGAGCCGCGGAGCGCAGCGCGCGAGGCGAAGCAGGACGACGAGGGAGCGCCTTAGGCAACGATTCCAATACCTGCCACCTCCAGCCGACGAACCGCAGGAATTGTTACGAACCGTGTCACGCGGGCCTACGGTGGGTTGGCGGTACGCGCCTCGAGTGCTCCATAAGTTCCATGAAGGCTCTCGCGCTCGCCGTCACACGTCGCGCCTCGTGGTGAATGACGTGAAAGTGCCGCTGGATGCGCACGCCACGCAAGCGGAGCGCAGATAGACGCCGCGTAGCGATCTCGCCCTGAACCGCATATATGGAGACAAGGGAGACACCAAGGCCGGCCATCACGCCTTGTTTGATCGCCTCCGTGTGGTCGAGCTCCATCGCCGCCTGGAACTTCACACCCGCTCGCCGCAACGCACGCTCGGTGACGGTCCGCGTCGCCGAACCCGGTTCCCTCATGAGCATCGGCTCGCCGGCAAGCTGATCAGGCGCGATGTCGCGCTTCTTCGCCCACCGATGCCCGGCGGGGACAACGAGGACCAATTCGTCGAGCAGTCCGGCAGCCAGGCACTCCTCGCCGCTTCCGACGGTGTGGCCGCCGACGATGCCGAGGTCCAGCTCACGTTCCTTCACGCGCTCCTCGATGATCTGTGAGTTGGCGATCTGGAGCTTGAGCTCGACACCGGGGTATCGCGCGCGGAACGCGGCGATGATCCCCGGCATCACGTACAGTCCCGGAGTGGTGCTGGCGCCCACCAGGACTGAGCCATGGCCCAGTCCGTCGAGCTCCGTAATCGCCTGACGAGCGCCGTCGACCGCCGAGATGGCCCGGGCTGCGTATTCCTCGAAAACCCGCCCAGCTTCAGTGAGTGTCACCTCCCGGCCCCGACGGAAAAATAGCTTCTTTCCTAGCTCGCGCTCGAGTTCGGACACGTGCTCGGACAGCGTAGGCTGAGATGAGTGAATCTTCTTTGCCGCACGGCTGAAGCTCCTCTCGCCGGCAACGGCCAGGAATACCTCGAACTGGCGGAGCGTCACCTTCGGGTTTTCCCTATGGTTTTCATCCCAACTAATAATTGGACCCTATACCAGCATCCGGCGTAACACAAGTGAAGAAGGAGGAGCGCTCCATGATCTTCCGCCAGTTCCTCGCCCCCAAGACCGGGTGTGCCAGCTACGTCTTCGGCTGAGGCGGTGCCGCTGCGTGCGCTGTGGTGGATCCACAGCTGGAGATCGAGCCGTACCTCGAAGCGGCGGCCCAGAAGTCAATGCGCGTCACCCACATCATCGAGACCCACATCCAAGCCGACCACGTCTCGGGCGCCCGGCGGCTGGCCGCGGCCACCGGCGCGCCGGTGTTCTTCCATGAGTCGGCCGACGTCCACTTCCCGCACGTGAGCGTCACGGATGGCGAAGAGCACGAGATGGGGAACGTCCGTATGACGTTCCTGCACACGCCCGGGCACACGCCCGATGGTGTGTCGATCGTCGTGACCGACCGGACGCGGGGGCCGGAGCCGTGGTTTGTTCTCACCGGGGACACGCTCTTCGCGGGGGGTGTGGGACGGCCCGATCTCCTGGGTGAGGGGGCGGAAGCGGCGCTCGCCGAGCAGCTCTACGAGAGTATCTACGACAAGCTGCTGAAGCTTCCGGATCACATCGAGGTCTATCCCGCGCACTTCGGCGGCGCAGCCTGCGGCAAAGGCCTGAGCGGGAAGCCCGGCTCGACGATCGGCTTCGAGCGCCGCTTCAACCCCGCGCTCCAGTTCACGTCGAAGGCGGAGTTCCTGCGGTTCGTGCTGGCGGACCTTCCGCCACAGCCGGAGGTCTTCGCCCTCAACCGGCGGCGCAACCTGACCGGCGAATGACCGAGATGCGGCTCGGACTGCGGGAGAACCTTCCGCAGTTCACCCTCCTTGTTGTGCTGAACGCCTTCGTGGGCGCCATGGTCGGTTTGGAGCGAACGGTGCTACCGCTTCTCGGTGAGCAGGAGTTCGGGCTCACCTCGAAGACCGCCATCACCTCATTCATAGTCAGCTTCGGCGTCACGAAGGCGGTCATCAACCTCGTCGCGGCGCGCGCGTCCGACCGCATCGGCCGCAAGCCGATCCTTGTGGCCGGGTGGTTGTTCGCCCTTCCGGTGCCGTTCCTCATTATCCATGCGCCGGCATGGTGGTGGATCGACCTTGCCAACGTCTTGCTCGGTGCCAACCAGGCCATGGCGTGGTCAATGACGGTAATCATGAAAGTCGACCTCGTGGGGCCGAAGCGCCGTGGCCTCGCGCTGGGCCTGAACGAGTTCGCCGGGTACTTCGCCGTGGGGGGAATGTCGTGGGTCACTGGTTACATAGCCGCTCACTCTGCATTGCGTCCGCAGCCGTTCTATCTCGGGATCGTGATCTCTCTGATCGGCTTGGCCGTCTCCGTGCTGTTTGTGAGGGAGACGCGCGGCTACGCGCACATCGAGGCGGCCACCGCGCCGGCGGCGGCGAGCGCCGTCCGTCCGTCGCTCAGTCACGTGTTCTTCGTGACAAGCATCGGAAACGTGAGCCTGTTCGCGGCATGCCAGGCGGGGCTCGTCAACAATCTCAACGACGGGATGTCGTGGGGCCTCTATCCCTTGTTCTTCGCGAGTTACGGCCTCGCGGTGGGAAGCATCGGCGTCATCAAGGCCGTCTATCCCATCGTGTGGGGTGTCCTCCAGGTGGCGACGGGGCCGCTGTCAGATCGCGTTGGGCGCAAGGAGCTGATCGCGGGCGGGATGATCGTGCAGGCCGTCGGGATCTGGTTGACCGTGCTCGCTCCAGCGTATGCGGCCTGGTTGGTCGCCGCGGCGCTGCAAGGACTCGGCACGGCAATGGTCTACCCGACGCTGCTCGCGGCGATCACGGACTACGCCCATCCCACGTGGCGGGCGACGAGCCTCGGCGTCTATCGATTCTGGCGTGACCTCGGTTACGCCGTGGGCGCTCTGCTCTCGGGCGTCGTCGCCGATCTGGTCGGGCTCGGGGCGGCGATACATCTCGTTGCGGCACTCACACTCCTCTCCGGCGTCGTCGTCGCCTGCGCCATGAGGAAGCCCCGTGCCGTGCCGGCCGTCTCGGTCGCATAATGGTGGGACCTCGGCCTGAATTTCAACCACGCCGGGGGCTCCAGGCCTGCTTCCGCTTCGCCTGTCACACTCCGCCACCATCCGTGTCTAATGGTTAGGAGGCAAAACGATGGGCAGCCCGAATCCCCTCGCCGACAGTGCTCCCACCGACCCGGAGGACCATCTGCTCGTGACGCGCGCCAGGTCGGGCGAGCGTGAGGCGTTGGAGACACTGGTGGGACGTCACCAGACGTGGATCTACAACATCGCGCTCCGCATGCTCTCCCATCCACAAGACGCCCAGGACGCGACCCAGGAGATCCTCATCAAGGCACTCACAACTCTGTCGTCGTTCGAGGGGCGCAGCAGCTTCCGGACTTGGCTCTACCGGATCGTGGTCAATCACGTCCTCAACATCCGGCGGGGCCGGCGGGCACCGGAGGCTCTGACCTTTGGATGCTACGCTCATGGACTCGACACCACGCCCGACCTGGACCCTCCGGACCAGAACGGCCTGCCCGTCGACGTACGACTCCTGGTGGATGAGGCGAAGATCAGCTGCACCACGGGGATGCTTCTCTGTCTGGCTCGTGAGCAGCGCCTCGTTTACATCCTCGGAGAGATCTTCGAGGTGAGTGACGCCGTCGGCGCCGAGCTGCTCGACATCAGCCGGGACAACTTCCGTCAGCGCCTGACTCGTGCCCGCCGGGACCTCCACAACTTCATGAACGACAAGTGCGGGCTCGTGAGGGCGGCGAACCCGTGCCGCTGCGCGCGAAAGACACGGGGCTTCGTGAAAGCGGGCTACGTGGATCCCCGAAACCTGCTGTTCGCACGCGACCACGTGCGCCAGGTTCGCGACGTCGTGCCCGTCACGTACGAAGCGATCGCGACGCTCGACGAGCGGTGCGCGGACATTTACCGGCGGCACCCGTTCTATGAGGCGCCCGACCTCGTGCCGGCCCTCCGCCGATTACTCGAAAGCCCCGATTTCCGAC
>WNEO01000002.1_pt1 | contig 52259 bp, 50 predicted proteins | sample 5399941 | NCBI WGS metagenome assembly WNEO01 (sample SAMN13153328, study PRJNA577476) | soil metagenome | isolation source: 20 cm grassland meadow soil 2 days after 3rd rain plot 2 | place: USA:California | collected 2015-11-11
GGCATTTCGTCCATCGGTTTGCCGCTTTTCGGTTTCCGCTTACTGAAGAAGTAGATCGTTACTTTCGGTCCCTTCTTCAGTTTCACATCTCGCGAGTACAGCGTCCATCCCTGGTACGTGTACGGCATGTTTGACCTCGTTCCTCCAACCGCTAGGGTGTAAAAAGCGTTTCCCTCCCGAGAACTGTCTGACGATTTTTGTCCTCATAGCTGTTTAACAGCTTTAAAATAGCGCATCTTGGGCTTATGGAGGATAGGCGACAGGGAAGCGGAACCGACTACTCCCTCCACCCCGGCATATACGGCTTGAGCGTAAACGGAGGCACTCTATCGACCACTCGAAAAACCGCGACCACAGGAGACGGATTGAGGAATTGCCGGCGAGAACCAGCTCGAACGGCCTTCAATGATTCGCGTACAGAAGGATGTCCTTCATGAAACGAAGGGCTACAAGATTGAATGCGACGAAGACCTGATCGAACTCCGCTTCACATGCTCCCTGGGCGACTCGACGACAACGTCCGGCCGACTGCGTCCCTCCAAGATCCTGCTCTGCGCGACCTCAATACGACCTGAAACGGCGTTCGCTTTGAATACGACCGCGACCTTTGCGTTCCCGTGAGCGCGGACGTATCGCCGCTTGTGGAGCGTCTCGGTCCGAGCCGGGTCTTGACAGGACCTTCGATTCCGCCACGATATCAGACGGACGCGTTCCGCGCGCACCGCGGCTCCCTCTTGGAAGAGAACCGCCCGCCCCCCGCCGCGGTGGTGTTGCCGCAGTCGGTCGACGAGGTTGTGACGGTCGTCCGTTTCGTGGTCGAGGCGGGATCGAAATTGGTTCCGTGGGGCGGCGGAACGGGTCTCATGGGCGGGGCTCGTCCGACATCCGATTCGATCGTCCTCGACCTTCGGAACATGCGTCGCGTTCGTTCAATCGATGCCGCTTCCGGTACCGCGACGGTCGAGGCCGGGATCGTATTGGAGGTATTGGACCGTCGGCTCCGGAAGCGGGGGCTCACCCTGGGACACGATCCCTGGTCCCGGCCCCGGGCCACCGTTGGCGGAGCGATCGGGACGAACGGCATCGGCTACGCCGGTTATCTTCGCGGGACGATGGGAGACCAGGTCCTGGGACTCGAAGCCGTCCTCGCGAATGGGAGCGTGATCCGAACCCGGCCCGCCGCCCGATCCACGACGGGCCTAGATCTGAAGCGTCTCTTCATCGGTTCGGAAGGGACGCTCGGCATCGTGACCGGCGCCACCCTTCGTGTGTTCCCCGTCCCGAAGGCGGAGGAGATTCACGCGTTCCGCTTGAAGGACTTCGCGACCGGATTCGCGGCACTCGGCAGGCTCTATGACGACGGATTGACACCCAGCGTCATGGATTTCGAGGAGACGTTCGAGGCCCCGGCCCTCCCCTGGAGCGGCGAGGCGGGCCCGCCCACGCTCTACCTGGGATTCGCCGGGGCGGAGGAGATTGTGGCCGCCTCGTGGAGGATCGCACGCCGGTGTCTGAAGGCGGCCGATGCGAGGGCCCTGCCGGACCGAGAGGCGCGGGATTATTGGAGGACCCGCCACGACATCATCTACATGCACGACGAGATTTCTCCGGGGGTGACTCGCGCCGACGTCGCGCTGAAAGAGACCATCTTCGACTACGTCCACGTCGCCCTCCCTCGTTCGCGGATTTTGGCATTCCGACGAGCCGCGCTGCCGATCCTTCGCCACTACGATGTCCATCCGATCGGCTTCGGGTTATGGACTCAACCGGAGCTGGTCTCCGTGGAAGTCGTGAAGCCCGTCGTCGGTGAGCGTGTCGCGGCAAAAGCCGCCGTCGCGGGGGCGCTCGATTCGCTGATCCGCAAGGCTCATGTGCTGGGTGGCTCCATGGAATACGTCCACGGAATCGGGGTGAAGCTCGCGCACCTCATGGGCGAGGAGCTCGGGACCGGAGTGGACCTCGCACGTCGAATCAAGAACGCTCTCGATCCGTCGGGCATCCTGAATCCCGGGAAACTGGGACTGTAAACAGTCACCGGGGCGCGAATCCGTGCCCCCGGGGGATGGGCGTTGCGAAATCTATATGAGTCGCCCATTCAGCGGAATATATATTAATCCGAACATAACTTCGCCCTCAAAGGCAGGGATTGGATTGCAGCCACCACCCCCGATGATGCGTGGGCCGATGATGATGGATCGACGCCGGCTCGTGGGCCTGGCAATCGTTGTCGGACTGGTCTTCCTCTTGGCGGGAGCGATCCTTGTGGATGAGAGTCACGCCCGGCCGAATCCCGGAGAGACTCAAGAGGCCGCGATTGCGCGGGAGAATCTGGGCCTCGTCTGGGGTCCTGCGGTCGCCCACATCGGAATGTTCCTGTTCGTCATCGGTCTGATCAGCGCGGCCGTGTTCTTCGAGGAGCTGGATATCTTCGTCCGATTGTTCCTCGTGATTCTCTCCTTCCTGGCGGTCTTGCTGATCTTGGCGGGCTCGACGACCATCTTCGGCGTGCCGTGAGCCCGGGGGGACCACAATGCCAGGATTCGGCGAGAAAATCTGGGAGATGGGCAGGTCGCCCTCGCAGCATCTGGGCCTCCTGGTCTTCGGTCTCGTCGCCCTCCTGACCGGCCTCATCAGCCGATCCATGGTGGCCGTCGTGGGAACCGCCCCGGCGGTCGCCGCGATCACGTTGACGGCCTTGGTCCTGGTCGGGATCGGAGGGTTCTTCGTGACCTTGGCGCTGTTCCTCGGTGCCTACACGGCGAGCGGGGAATCGTGGACCACGACGGTGTGGCGGATCGCGCAACTCCTCGCCGCGGTCCTCATCCTCATGTTCGTCTTTTGAAACGACCAACCTCGGGGGCGGTGCTGCATGCTGTCACCGTCCCTCCCTTTCCAACTTGTGTATGCCCCGGCAGGAGGGTCTTTCATCGGGACTTAGCGCGCCATGCCGCCGGTGACCGACATGATCGGGGGAAGGAAATCGGCGATCATCTTCCACGACTCGCCTTCGTCGCGGCTCGCGAACAGCTGGCCCGTATTCGTTCCGACGTAGAGGCCGAGCGGATCTTCCGCGTCCGTCGACATCCCCTCCCGTAGCACGCCCAGGTATGCGTTCGGACCCGGCAGCCCCTTCGTGGCCTTGCGCCAAGTCTTGCCCGCGTTCCCCGTCTTCCAGACGGCCATCTGTCCCTTGTGGAACACGCGATTCATGGCGCCGATGAGCGGGGTAACGAAGGCCGTGCCCTTCCGGTCGGGATGGGCCGCAATCGGGAATCCGAAGTCCGACGGCAGGCCTTTAGTGATCTCCGTCCACGCACCCCCATCCGGCCCACGGTGGTACGTGCCAGTGTGGTTCTGCTGGAAGAGCGAACCGTCGCCGGAGGCGTCCCACGCGAGTTTGTGGACACACTGCCCCCACTCCGGATACGGGTTCGGGAGAAAACCCGCCCGCACGCCGCGGTTCTCCATGGTCCACGAGCGTCCCGCGTCCCGGGACTCGAAGGCGCCGACCGCGCTGATCCCGATGACGAGGTGCTTCGGTTTCCGTGGATCGACCAGGATGGAATGGAGGCAAAGACCGCCGCCCCCCGGCTGCCACCCCTTCCGCGTGGGGTGGTAGTTCAGGGCCCCGAAGTCCTCCCACGTGTCGCCCCGATCCTCGCTGCGGAAGAGGGCCGCGGGTTCGACTCCCGCATAGATCGTGTCGGGCTCATTCGAGGAACCCGGCTCGATGTGCCACACCCGACTCACCGCGAGGTCCGACCCCTCTTTGAACTTCGGCGAGGAGGAGGTCGGTTTCGGTTCGCTCCCGATTCGCCCGCGGTACACCGCGGGGCCCCAGGGTTCCGCGAAGTGCGGCGCGGCCGCGTACACGGTCCGCCCATCCCTCGGGTCGAGGCCCATGTGGTACACGCCTGCACCCGCCAAGAAAGGGCCCGCGACGGACCATTTCCTCCGGTCCGCGGAATGGAAAAGGAATCCGCCTTTCTTCGTCCCGACTGCCACGACGACGCTGTCTTTCTTGATCGTTCCTACCATGTCAACCACCCGCCACGCTGGGCAAGATATGCACGACGTCCCCCGGCTTCAATGCCACAGAGGGAAGCGGCGTCATCACGAGGTCTTCGTTCAAGAACAAGTTCACATACGGACGTCGTCGGCCGGCCTCGTCGACAACCCGATCCCGGATTCCCGGGAACGAGGAATCGAGCGCCTTCAACATGCCGGCGAGGTCCGATGCATCGAGGACGACTTCGTCCTCTCCCGCGGTGTACGAACGGAGGGCGGGCGGGATCCGCACGAGGACACCGATCCGGGCGATCTCTCCTGCCGATGCGCGGGACATGACACCTCCTCCCGAGCACGGCATCCACGGCGAGACGAAAAGGTTTTGGTCGGCGGGTGTGAGTCAGCGAGGGGCGGAGTCCGAGGGCTTATCTCGGGTCAGTCCCTCCGGGCCCTTGATGGATTCCGAGGAAATCTTGAACGTCGCGCTTCGTCTTGCGAAGCAGTCGGAGACCCCCGCCGACACGACGATCAATGTTCCGGCGAAGGACGTGAAGCGGACGCTGTTTGGCATCGATGTGGACGCGGCGGACCTGCTCGTCGCGAAGGAGAAAGGCTACGATCTCGTCATCGCGCACCATCCGACCGGAGGGAGCGCGATCCTGGAGTTCCCGAAGGTCCTCTCGAAACACGGGGACATCCTGACGCGCCATGGAGTACCGAGCGACGTTGCCGCTTCCGCGGTCCGGGAACTGCAAGAAGAGCGGGAGCCCCGAGCCCACGCGGAGAACTATGACCACCTGCCGTCGGTTGCTCGATTGATGGGGATGGGGCTCATGTGCATCCACAACCCCTGTGACGAGATCGGGAGACGCGTCATGGACGAGACCCTGCGAGCCCGTCTCCCTCGCGAGGCGCATGTGCGCGACGCGATCGCAGCGCTCGAAACGATCCCGGAATTCCGAGCGGCGAAAACCCGCATCGTCGTCCGCATGGGGAAGGCGGAGAATCCCCTCGGGAAATGGGCGGTCCACCACGGCGCGGGGACGAACGGAGGCGTCCCGGTCGCCCGCGCGGCCTTCGACCACGGAATCGACACGGTTTTCTACATCCACATCGATGCGGGGGCCCTCCGACGGTTGTGGGAGGTCTACGGCCACGAGGGTCCGAAGAACCTCGTGGTCACGGGTCACCTGGCTTCGGACAGCATCGGCATCAACGTGCTCGTCCGGGAGCTTCGGGCGCGCGGTCTGCGCGTCGACACGTACAGTGGAATTATCGACGTCTGAGCATGATTATTATTATCATATACGATATAATTCAATGGTAAGCCTTAACTATTCCCTGTCGATACCCGGGGGAAGGGTTCCTTCTGCCGTTCGAAATCGTCATTGTGAGCAACACCCCCCTCACGCCGCTGAAGGACATCGACGATGTGTCCCTCCTGTTCCTCACGCAGATCGGATACATCCCGAAAGGGTACGACCCGAAGACAGACGCCTCGAGCGTGCGAGATTCGGTGCCCTACCGTCTCTTCGTCGAATGCCTCCTGGGTCGGATGGACAAGGGGTGGACGGTGGAACAGCTCGCCGCGAAGCTGAAGACGACGAAGGCGACGATCTATCGTCACATCAACAAACTCAAGGAGATGGACCTCTTGGACGAGGTGAACGTGAACGAGCGCGGGACGATCCGCAAGGGCTACCGGATCCGATACGGAAATCTCTCGAAAGCATGGAACTTCGTCGAATCAAACGTGGAGATCGCCATGGAGAACTACCGCAAGACGGTCGACCATCTTGCGAAGCTCGCGGAGCAACGGAGGTGAATGCTTGGCGGACGAGATCGTCTCCCTGACGAAGGGTTCCCGCTATCGCATTGAATCGATGGAGACGCGGGAGCGCACGAAGGTGACGAAAGGGGTGTTCCGCGGCTACGCCACGATCGGAACCGACGACGCAATCGTGATCGAACTGGACGACAGCCATCAGGAATTGAAGGGGAAGCTCCGACTGATTCCCTTGCACGTCGTCCTCGCGGTGGACGTCCTCGAGCACGTGCCCGGCGATGCGCCGAAGGTCGAGAAGCACGGGACGATGTACGGCTAGCATCGACCCGTACCAAGGTTCATGTCCCGTCGCGAGATATCTTTTCCATGACGATGGCACCGGTGCCCGCTCGGAGGATTCCTCCGCCGCGCGGTTGGCTCGGCCTCGCTTTCCTGGCGGTTTGGCTGTATCTGATTTCCCAGCTGCTCCGGATCTTTCCCAACGGGACCGCAGACGCGTTCGACCTTTCCATCCCGGAAACGAGGCAGGTCCTCGCGATTACCTCCGGGCTCGGTCAGATCGTGCTGTTCGCCGGACTCACCGCCGCCCTCTGGAGGGCGAATCTCGCGGCCGGGGTCTCGGGATCTCGGATTCGAGGGCTCGGACTCGGGGTCGCGGGGGTCGGGCTGCTCTCTCTATTCGAGATCGCTCTGTTCTTCGACTGGATCGGCTTCTTCGTGAGTCCCTTCAACGAACTCTCCCACTCGCCCGCCCTGGATGCAGGGATCATCGCGGGAACGGCCCTCGTCTTCGCGGGACTCGCGTCTCTCGGCGTCGGACTCGCACGCGCAGTGGACCTGTTCGGTCGCACACAAGCCGCCGTCCCGGAGGCTCCCGGGAGCTCGGAGGAGCCAGGCTGACCCTCGTGGGCGGTCTCGACGCGGAATTTGTCGAGGCCTTGGCCGGGGAGATCCGCGATCGAAGGCCCGCCTCGAAGGACGAGGTCGAGCGGATCAAGCTGCGCCTCGCACGCGCGCATCGTCTCGGAGGCCTTCCCTCGGATGGGGCGATCCTCCAGCGGATGGCCCTGGCCGATCGAGAAGGAATGAAGGACCTCCTGCGTGTAAAGCCGGCACGGACGGCGAGCGGCGTCGCGGTCGTCACCGTGATGACCGCTCCCCATGGATGTCCGCACGGTGTCTGCACATATTGCCCGGGTGGGCCGCGGTTCGGCACACCGCAGTCCTACCTGGGCACGGAACCCGCTGCCCGTCGGGCCGCGGATTATCATTACGATCCCAGGGGGCAGACCGCCGCTAGGATCGAGGCGTTACAGAGGATCGGACATGATACGGACAAGGTGGATTTGATCGTCCTCGGCGGAACCTTCACCGCCCTCGAAGCGGGATATCGGGAGTGGTTCGTGAAAGGATGCTTCGACGGGCTTAACGCATTCGAGGCTCCGAACCTCACGGCCGCGCAGGCCGCCAACGAATCGGCCGCGAGCCGATGCATTGGCCTCACGATCGAGACGAAGCCGGACTGCTTCCTGGGCGTCGAGGTGGCCGAATCCTTGGACCTGGGTGCGACGCGGGTAGAAATGGGGATTCAAACGACCCACGAGGACGTGTTGGTAAGGGTCCACCGGGGCCACACGGACGCGCAATCCCGAGAGGCGATGCACCTCGCGAAGGACGCCGGGTTGAAGGTCGGGGTGCACATGATGCCCGGCCTGCCGGGCTCGGATCCAGATCGGGACATGGAATCGTTCCGCGTCCTCTTCGAGGATCCCGCCTACCGCCCCGACTTCCTGAAGATCTATCCGACGCTCGTCCTGCCGGGGACCGCCTTGCATGCGCTCTGGAAATCCGGCCGGTACACGCCCCTCGGCACCGAGGAGGCCGTGGAACTCATCGCCCGAGTCAAGGCGATCGTCCCGCGGTGGTGCCGGATCCAACGCGTCCAGCGGGAGATCGGCGCGCCGGACATCGAGGACGGACCGAAGCGAGGGGACCTACGAGTGTTGGCGAAGGAGCGCCTCCGATCCCGAGGCCTCGACTGCCATTGCGTCCGGTGTCGTGAAGTCGGTTTCCGTGGAGTCTCGCCCCGCCTCGAGGCACTCACCCTGTTGCGCGCGGAGTACGATTCCTCGGACGGCCTCGAGGTGTTCCTGAGCATCGAGGATCCCGGGCGCGACGTGCTCGTCGCCTACGCGCGCCTCCGGATCGGAGCGAAGGAGGCGACCGTCCGCGAGTTGAAGGTCTTCGGCAGGCTGGTGCCGATCCACGAGTCTGCGGGGGAGCGTTGGCAGCATCGCGGATTCGGACGGCGATTGATGGCCGAATGCGAGCGGATCGCCCGCGATGAATTTCGCAGGTCGCAGATGCGGGTCACGTCCGGCGTGGGCGTCCGAGGCTATTATCGTTCTCTCGGCTACCGACTGGAGCGGCCGTACATGGAGCGGACGCTTTGATCACGCGACTTCCTTGATCCAGCCGAGTCGCTTCCGCTTGCTCGCCTCGACGTCGGCCGCGTTCCGGAAGGAAGACTCCGTTTCCGCCAGATAGTCGACCGCGAGGCGCAAACCCTCCCGGGTCGGCGCTTTCACATCGACGCCCGCGCGCGTGAGTTGTTGCCGCACGATGGGCATCGCGGCCTCCTGACCCCCCATGCCGTCACAGAAGTCCATGATGATCTGGTCCGTCACGGCAATGAACTCGTGCGTGGCCTCCTCGACGGCCTCGCGCCGAGACATCTTCGCGTCGGATTGGGCGATGATCGCCTTCGCGAGGGCGAGGAATCCCGCTTCCACGTTCTGCCCGGTCTTCGCGGAACTCAGGAAGCCGGTCACGCCGAGGGCTTCCTTGAGATCGTCCAGCTCCTCCTGAGCTTGCCGTCGCGAATCGGCGAGGTCCACCTTGTTCCCGACGACGACGAGGGGGATCGGGTTGGTCACCACGAGCAGGTGTGGGATCCAGTAATTCTGGAGGCTCTCCGCGGTCTCCAGACGCGTGACGTCGTACATGAGGAGCGCTCCCTTGGCCCCTTGAAAGGAGCTCTCCTGGATGCCCTTGTATCCTTTCTGCCCGAGGACATCCCAGATCATGAACGTCAGGTCGATGGCCTTGCCCGGCGACTCGATCCGCAGGTCCTTTTTCGTGACCTTCGTCCCGATCGTCGTGATGTATTCGTCCGAGAACTTGTCCACGACGAAGCGCCGGATCAGGCTGGTCTTGCCCACAGCTCCGTCGCCGAGGAGGAGGATCTTACGCTTGATGTGGTCGTCGACCATCGCGGTGCCGCTCCATGCCGGGCCCACGCTTATAACGCTTGCTGGCTCAATGTCATCCTTGCGAATACAGGGGTCCCGATCGAGGAAATCGGTGGCGCGGATGGGCCCAGCGGTCGGCCCTCTGTGATGCTCATCTCAGTGTCGTAGCGGTCCGTTTGCGAGGAGGAAATCATTGATTCCCGCACTCGTCGCAGGCTCGCGGTGCGCGGCGCGGGCCCATTCGACCGGTAGGCCGAGAGCGATTGCCGCCGCGCGAAGGAGGGGCCGCGGGAGGGGTTGGCTTCGCGCTAGGTCGAGGAGTGGACACATCACTCCCCAATCCTTCAGAATCTTCCCGAGCGTTGCATCCAGAGTCCGCGGGCCGAATCCCGCGAGGATTGACTGGTTGGGCAATTCCTCGAGGACCGTCCGGAGTGGGATCAACGCACGAACCGCGGTTGCGGACACGTGGCGAGTCGCGGCATTGATGCGGTCGCGGATCCGACGCGTCCCCTCGACGTCGGGTTGCACGAATTGAACTCGGTAGTCCAGGTGGGCCTTGGCCGCCTTCGCGGCCCGGACGGCCGCGGAGTCCTCGACGCCCGCAACGACGCACACGAGATCGCACCGCTTGCGAGCGACCATCGCGACGAGCGTGCTCGCGAGCCCACCGGAGTAGGCGAGGATGACGTGCGTCTCCTCGGAGAGCAGATCGGCCATCCGTCTCTCGAGCCGCTCGACGAATGCGAGCACGCCTCGGGGCGTCCCCATCGTCTCACGCAGGGAAGGTCGCCTCGCCGGATAGGAGTTGGTTCAATGTGGTCGCGAGGTCTCCTTCCTTGACGCGGATCTGTTTCTGCGAGTCGCGTTCCCGCAACGTGACGCCCTTCCCTTCGAGCGTCTCGTGGTCGACGGTCACCGAGAAGGGCGTCCCGATCTCGTCCATCCGCGCGTATCGGCGGCCGATCGAGCCCGAATCGTCGTAGAACGCGGCAATCCGCTTGCGCAGGCCGGCGTACAGCGCTTCGGCCCGTTCCGGGAGGCCGTCCTTGTTCACGAGGGGGAAGACCGCGACCGGAACCGGTGCGACCTGCACCGGCAACCGGAGGACGACCCGCTCTCCCTTCGCATAAGAGAGGTCGAGGAGCGCCCATACATTCCGGTCCACGCCGAACGACAGTTCCAGGACATGGGGGACGAGCTTCGACGTCCCGAAGGTCACGGACTGTTTTGCATGGGAGCCGGCCTCGTGTCCCCTCAGATCGTGGTCGGTTCGGTAGTGGACTCCGCCGACCTCCTTGAATCCGCCCAGGCTCTCCTGCCGAACCTGGATATCGAAGTGGATCTTGTTGTAGAACGCACGTTCCTTCTCGTCGAGCTCCGCGAAGCGGAACGCATCCCGCGGGATCCGCAAGAGATCCAGATAGAAGCGCTGGACCTGCACGAGGTGATAGACGTACCACGGAGGCAGTCCGTGGCCCACGAGGTCCTTGGCGGGTGCGTCGTGGGCCGTGGGGGCGTGTTTCTCGGAGGCCCAGGCCACGCGGACCGGGACGGACGCGATGTCTTGGAAGGGCACGGCGTCCCCGAAGGTCGCCGGGTCGAAGAAAATCTGCAGCTCCGCTTGGATGAACTCCCGCATCCGGTACGCGCCCTGCCGCGGACTGATCTCGTTCCGGTACGCGCGCCCGACGATGGCGAGCCCCATCGGGAGTCTGCGGCGGAGCGCCTCGAACTCCCGCTTGAAGTTCAGGAACACGCCTTGGGCCGTCTCCGGTCGAAGGTACGCACGATCCTTTCCCGTCGGTCCGACCTCGAGCGGGAACATCATGTGGAACTCGCGGGAGGGGCCCAGGACCCCTTTGCAGTTCGGACATCGGAGCTTGAGCTCCTGGATCCGCGCATCGATCTCTTCTGTCGTGAGGCCCTCTTGCTCCTCGTGGGTCGCGGCCTCGAGAAGTTGGTCGCCGCGGTACGACTCCCCGCATCGGGTGCACGTGACGAGGATGTCCGTGAAGTGATCCACATGGCCGGACGCCTTGAGTGCGGCTTCCGGAAGAATCGTCGTGGTGTCGATCAGGTAGTAGTTGTCGCTCAGACCGAGGAAGGTCTCGATCCAGCGGTCCTCCCAACGTCTCCGAAGGAGGACGCCATTGTGCCCGTAGTCGTAGAAGCCTGCGAAGCCGCCATACAGGTCGACGGAGGGCCAGAGGAAACCGCGGCGGACGGACAAGGACATCACGTCCTCGTACGAGGCCATCGCGGCCCCGAAGGGGAGGGCCGGTGATAAAGCATGGGGTGGAGAACGAATTCGGAGGGCGCGAGCCATTCCTGACTGGAGGAAATCGGCGGCCTCAGGAACGACGGCGCCGTTTGGATTTCGGAATCGTGCCCGATTGGGCCGGCCACGCACGACCGCCCGCCACGACAAGGCTCAGGTCGCTCGCGGACGCGCGCATCAAGGAGGCAAAACCACTCGAACCCCCCGGCAGATCGAAGACGACGAGATCGGCCCTCTCTCCGACCCGAATCGCGCCGGAGCCGTCCGGATCGGCGAGACGACGTCCCCGAAGGGCCATTTCGAAAATAGCTCGGGCGGTCGAACCTCCGTTCATCCGGGCGACACGGTACGCGAATTCGATCTCTCGCAACATGGAGGGAACGTTGATCATCGCGTTGTCCGTTCCGAGCAGGAGCTGAACCCCGGACTGGATCATGTGTGGGATGTCCGGCGTCATGCCGAAGAAAGCGTTCGATCGAGGGCACAGGACGATCGGGACGGCCGCATCGGCGCATCGTGTCAGGTCGGCATCCGTCGCGTGGACCATGTGGACGAGGAACGCCGGGGAGAGGTCGAGGACCTTGTCGATGTCCTCTCGGATGCGCTCGGAGCAGTGGATGCCGAAGATCTTCTTCGCTCGACGGACATGCGCAGCGAGTTTCTGGATTCCGTCTTCGGGCCAATCGACGTAGGCGCTGACCGCGATGCCATCCGACGCGCGCAAGATCGCCGAGACCTCGCGGGCATCGTACTCCAAAGACATCGGCCTCCCGAGGGCAACTCCCTGAAGGGGCATCGCCGCGACCGCGGCGTACATGAGTTTGAGTCCTTTCAGGCCGCCCTCTCGGAAATCGGAGAAGCCCGTCGTGCCCGTTCGAAGCATCGTCGCCATCGCGCGCCGCATGGCCCCGATGACGGCGTCGTCCTTCGCTTTCGCCAAGATCCGATGCTTGAGCCCATGCGGCGGAGCGACCAACTCCTCCAAGGTCCCCGTGAGTTCCTGCGTTACGACGGCGTCGCCCAGGTGCGTGTGCGCATTCCAGAGGCCGGGGATGATCAGTCCGGTCGCGACGGGATTCCGCGCCCGGCCGGGTCGGACTTCGAGGATGACGTCCTCTTCCCAACCCACCGTGCCTTCCCGGAAACGCCGTCCATCGTAGAACCAGCCCGCGACGCGTTTCACATCCGCGCGAAGGGGCCGAATTGCCTTTAACATTGGCGGCCCCGCCCGAGTCGTCTCGGAATCTTTATGGCGTGGGAGCTTTCCTCGCGGTTGCGCCACCGTAGCTCAGCCGGTTAGAGCGGCAGTTTCGTAAACTGTCCGAACGAGTCCTACAGATTTTTCTACCCATACCGGAGGCCTTGGTCTGTTATCGTCGCTTCGCACTCGCCAGTCCAGCAACCGGCTCCACCCATAGGCGACGTGTGAGGACGAGTGCCGCTGTTGCGATGACCGCTACCGGAATCGAAATCCAGCCCGCGAACGGGAAAAGCCCAATGGCCACACCAATAAACACCGAGAGGATCACGCCCACCAACGTCCAGGCGAGCGCAGGATCGGCTGACGGTGGCGGAGACCGTACCTTCTTCGAGGTCGTCCTCGGGACCAACCGGCGCGGGGGAATGTCCTGGTTCCTGACTAGAGTTCGCGTGTCCAAGTCTTCGAGCACCGCGATTAGGTAGCGCATCTTCGTGTCCTGCCGGGCTGGCGTCCGCACTCGGGAGAGTTTCGCCAGAAGCTTCGCGCTGTTGCCCTTTGGCCGCAGCGAGGGGACGGATTCGGAGACTCCGCGCAGGAAACCTCCGACGCGGTCCAGCAACGACTCGAACCGCTGACGGAGGTCCCGGAACTGGGGCGAGGCTTCCCATCGCTTCAGGAAACCGTTGACTGCGTCCCGGCTGATTCCCTTCGGAATCCCGTAATACTCATACGCGGCCTCGACCCCGATTGCCCCGAAGACCCGGTTCCACTTTTCGTTAGCCTCGTATTGCTGGAAGATGGCCTCGTAGTCGTCCCGGTGCCGACGAGCGTCAGCAAGGAGTTGCCGAAGTTCCGCCTTTGCATCGGTCGATGGGACAGGTGCTGCCATGCGTAACTCAGACCGGAAGTCTTTCCGGCTGCTTAAGCGCCGCCGGGAGTATTCCTGGAGACCACAAGTGCTCCACGCGAGTTCATGAGCCTGGCCGCGTCGGCTGACCTGTGGTCGTCGTCTTCGGCACCGGCACGGTCATCGCCCGCCAGGCGCACGCCCACCTGCGATACCCGGGGCCGTTCGAGGCCTGCCGGCTGTGCCACGGGTTCACCTGGTCTCCGGACGCCGATCCCGGCGCGCTAATGACCGGGCCGGGCGGGCGGGTCGTGGAGTCGGAGGCCGTCCGGCGGCTGCTGGGGCCCTAAGCATTCGCGCATTCACGCACCTCCCGGATGCGTTCCACGGCCGCCATTCTGTTCCACGACCGGAGTCCCTTGATTAACCCCGATAAGACAACGCGGCTTAGAGGCGATAGGCTTGGGCGGAGTTGCGCCCTTCCGGTGAAGCGTCAGCCCTTCCGCTTCGGCTTCTCGCGCCGTGCCTTCGCTGCGGAGAGCTCCTTCGGGGTGCCGACAGTGCCCGTCTTCACCTTGCCGTCGAGAACGTAGGTCGCATGGATGATTCCGTTCGGCGAGACGACGCTTTGGGTCAGTTTGAAGGCGCGAGGCTGGGAGTCGTCCGAGAAGAGGCGCTTTCCTTTTCCCAAGAGCACGGGGAACGTGAATGTCCGGATTTCGTCGACGAGGCCGGCGGCCAGCAGTGAGTGCACGAGTTCGGCGCTGCCCTGTGTGATGAGTGGCGGACCGTCTTCCTGCTTTAGCTTCGCGACGTCCTTTGCCGCGTCGCGCAACGCCACCGAGCCTTTCCAGGTCAGGTCCACGCCCTTGCGCGTCGCCACGTACTTTGTGGCCCGGTTGAAGGGCTTGGCAATGTCCCCTTCTGCGTAAGGCCAGTACGACGCGAAAATCTCGTAGGTGCGCCGGCCAAGCAGCAGGTCGAAGGGTTGGTCGAAGAGCTTGCCGAGTTCCTGCCACACCACGGGGTCGTCGCCCTGCAGGGCGGCGGCCCAGCCGCCCACCTTGAAGCCCTCGTCTTCCTCATCAGGTCCGCTCGGGGCTTGCATCACGCCGTCCATCGAAATCCTCGCGCCGACGATTACCTTTCTCATGGGTCTCTCCCAGCCGCCCGATGCATCGCAGGTATTTGAGGGAGGGTTAGCACCGGTTGGCACCAGTCGTCGAAGGTCGTGTTTTCCTCTGTTGTTGTTGAGGTTTCGCCAAACCTTCGACCATCTATTCTGAAAAATAGTTATACTCTCAACACTCTTTTGGAATCATGGCTGTCGGGATGCAGGGAGGCGCCCCTGAGCCACCCGCCCTATCTACCCTTCGAACGCGCTTCAGCACGGACCTGGAAACAATCCGTGGGAGGTTCCGCTTCACGGGAGCCTTGCTGATCATGGCCGGGGCGCTTTACCTCGTAACGATCGTCGGTGATTTCCTGTTGGGACAGTCTGGACGGGTGATGCTTGCGACGATTGCGGCCGCGGCTCTCCTGATCGGCGGCACAAAGCTCTTGGTCCAACGCTACTCGGCGGGCCTGGACATGGTCCGTCGAAGCGGTGGAATCGTCGTGCTGGCCCTCGGAACCGTAAGTATAGTCTTTGGCCTGTGGGGCGGCGGGAGAGTCGCAAACCGGATCGATTTTCTGACGCCCCTGGGCTTGCTGAACTTGGCCTTAGGATCCGGGGGCATCTTGATCGGCGCACTCTCGCTTCGATCCCGACGGTACGCAGCTTGGTACCAACGAAGGTGGGAGAAGTTGGAGCGTCGCAGGAGCGAGAGGTTGGGGCGGCGGCGCTAGCCCGGCAGCGTCTCGGCGCGACGTTCGACCTCGCCCAGCATGATGGACAATCCCGCTCTAGCTAGGCAATGTCACCGGCGGACGGGTCGTGGAGGGCTCGGCCCTCGTCCGGCGGTTCGTCGTGCCGTAGCCTTGATAACCACCGCAGGATTCTGGGCGACCTGCGCCGCCTTAGCTCAGCCCAGCAGAGCGGCAGTTTCGTATGCGCACGCGGAAGACGCTTGCACCGAAGGAACTGCAGGTCGAGGGAGCAAAGCCCTCAGGCGGCTCCTCCTCTCAACTTGTGGGTGTCCGGGCAAACGACAAATTCGTAAACTGCAGGTCCGGGGTTCGAATCCCTGCGGTGGCTTCGATTCTGCGCTCCACACGTCGATGAGCGCCTCGGAACACCCAGATCCTCGTGGTCGTTTACCTCAGCTCTTGGCGCCGCCAGAACACATCGATGCGGCCTGGCAGGATGTACAGGATGGGGAACAGCATGTACACCCCGAGACTGAGGATCGGATTGAGGAAGGAGATCAGGATGGCACCACCGGACAGGCACGGCCCCAGGAGCATCCGGCGCCGTCCCATTCGGATCAGTGCGTCGTCCAGATCCGCGTCGACCAGGTGGTGGTGGACCGTCGCGTACCAGTAGCTCCCGTAGAGGGAGAGCTGGACCGCGAGGAGATTGAAGCCGTATGCCGCGATCGTCAACTGCTGGATTTCGTGGTGGCCGAGGAGGGCCGTCGTCAGCGGGAGGAGGCCGACGAAGAGGAGGAGAAGGTTGTTCAGCCAGATCAGAGTCCGATCCGTACGCCGGACGTAGTAGAACGCGATATGGTGGCCGACCCAGAACACGGCAACCGTGACGAAGCTGAGTGCGTAGACGAGGACGCCCACGAGGATGGAATCGCGGTCCGGGAGCGGCTGAATCGGCTGACCCGTGATGTACGGAATGGTGAGGCTCAACCCAAGGATTGTCATGACCGCTCCGAAGATGCCGTCCGTGAGAGATTCGACCCTCGCCTTCCCGAGTCCCGCGACGGAGCCGCTTTGCGTGCTCATGGATTTGACAAGCCATCGCCACAGTGAGCTATAAGTTCGGCCCATCCCACGAGGGTTCGCGAACGGCTGAGCGGAGCCGCGCGGCGGTCGATTGCGAAATCTTCAACTCGGTTGGGCCCATTCGGTCGCCGGGAGAGATGCTGCCAAACGGCACGTCCCAGCCGTCTCGGAAGTCCCGCGGGTGGTTCCTCGTCGCGGTCCTCGCCATAGTCATCGCCGCGGTCGTGATGTCGGCCGTTCTCCTCTGGCTTTGGCACCAGACGACGTTGCAACCGCGAGTCACGCTGACGGCCGCGAACTACGTCACCGAAGCCTGCGTCCCCATGGGGAACGGCTACTACGCGAACCGTTTTCGCTGGACCTTCACGCTCGTGAACACGGGCACCGCGGATGGGGACGCGTCGATTGGATTCCTCTTGGATGGAAACTCCCTCGGCTATAGCCATTTCTTTGTGCCTCAGCATTCACAGGTGACAGAGAACGCGAACCTGTTCGGTTCTGGATCGTTGACTCCTGGCCAGTGCCCCTCGGAAACTCCCGGCATCTCTCTGGCGTCCGTCGCTGGAGGATTCGTCCTGGACATTCCTATGGTCATCGAGAGTTTCGTCCGCCCGGTCGCCACCATCGGTTTCACAGGTGCGTGGCTCGGCTTCTTGCAATATCAGGCGCAGCGACGGAAGTTCTCCGTCTTCGAGGATCTTGGTGCGTCCGGGTGGGGGGTCGCCGTATCCACCGTCCTCGCGGCAGGTTTCTTTGCGAATGTCCTCACCGTTTTCCTCGTGACGCCATACAACGTTCCGGTCGATTGGACGGTCGCCACCCTGTATGGTGTCGTGTTCTCCATGCTCGGAGTCATCTTCTTCGCATTGGGGTACCGCGAAATGCTCCGAGTGGGACGACGGAAAAAGCTCAACACCAGGTGAAGCGGGCGATCATGGGTCACCGCCAGAAACGAGCGGCGTCGACCGCGCAAATCCTTGTTCGACCTTCGAGAAGACCACGTGGAGACCGGCGGCGAGGGCGAACGATGGCAACGTCGCACCGATCGGGAGGCCGAACCAGACGATCACGAAGTACAGAGCCGTCCCGGGGAACCAGCTCGCGAAGGCCGGCCACCGCCAGCGCGGCGCCGCTTGGAAGAAGTCGCTTGGCGAATAGCGTGAGCGACGCACTACAAAGGTCTCGGCGATCACGACTCCCAGCAGAGGGACGAAGAGTCCTCCGATCAGGAGGAGGAACGTCTCATACGGTCCACCGATCCCTTGGCCCGAGCCGACCAAGTACCAAGCCGCGGCGATGCCAATCAACGTGGAGCCGACAATCGTCGTCACCTGTCTACGCCGCACGGAAAGATTCTGGACGGACACGGCCGCGGAGTACACGTCCGCAAAAGCGTTGTCGGTCTCGTCGACGAGGATCGCGAGCAACGGCAGCGCGCTCAGACCCAGGAGACCGAGCGTCGCCAAGAAAGCATACGGGTCTTGCGGGTCCAATCCGAACGAGGTGATCCCGAGGAGGACGAGCGCGGCCCCGATCAGGTAAAAGGACGTGTTCGCGACGACGTAGCCAAGGCTCGTGCCCGCGGCTGCCTCTCCGGGTGAACGGGCGAACCGGTTGTAGTCCGAGATCAACGGCCACCACGAGATCGGCATCGCGACGACAAGGTCCAGTCCCAGGAGGAGCGAAGCGGTCCCGGCGAATCGGCCGGCCACCGGGGCGGGCCGAACGTTGAGGTCCAAGTGATGGAGTCCGAGGGCGATCGCGACGGCGATCGTCGAGCCGTAGACGATCCAGATCGCGAAGCGCTCGAGCCAGTTTCGGACGACCGCCAGGGGGCCCCCGAGGGCGAGACCCATCGTGACCCCGCCCCAGATCGGCACGAAGAACGCCGCCGTCCAGGGTCCCAGAAAATTCCTCGTCACGATGGCGGTCGCCTGCGCCATCACGAGGAGTTCGAACGCGGTCCAACCGAGGAGTTGGAGAATGTTCAAGGCGGTCGGCGCATAGGATCCGACCCGGCCCAAGACCGGTCGGAGGCTGACCATCGTCGGCACGCCCGCTCGACTGCCGTGATGACCCGCCCCCGCAAGGAGGAGGCTCCCGAGGAGGGAACCTCCGAGCGACACGAAGGCGGCTTCCCAGAGCGAGAGACCGAACGCGGTGACGAGGAGCGCCCCCGCGGCGAGGACGAGGAGGCCGGCGCCCAGGCTCGACCACAGGATGAACAGGTCGAACGTCCGCAGGACGCGGAGCGACGCCGGGACGGGTTCCACGCCCCATTCGGGAGGCCTCCGCAGTCGGACCATCCGTCGCCGGAACGCGGTCGGGCTATAACGCGTTGATGGGGTGCCGACTGACGAGCCGCTCAGGCCTTGGGCTCGCCTTTCGCGAACTTCTTGTAAGCATGTCGCAACGACGTGACGAGGGGCAGCTCCCTCCCCGCGAGGAAATTGATGAGGGCGCCCCCGCCCGTGCTCACGTGGTCGATCCGGTCTTGGAGGCCAAACTGCTCCACCGCCGCCACGGTGTGCCCGCCGCCGACGACGGAGAGTCCGTCGGACTCCGCGACCGCGGTCAGGAGTTCCCGCGTCCCGACGGAGAACGGGTCCAGCTCGAAGACGCCGGCGGGACCGTTGAAGAAGATCGTCTTCGCGCGATGGATCACGTCGACGTAGTGGGCGATTGTGTCTAGGCCGATATCGTACACAAGGAGGTTCGCAGGGAGCGATTCGACCGTGACAGGCCTCCGCTCCCCGTCGTCGTTCAAGACGACGTCGGTGGGGAGGAGGATCCGGGTCGGGAATTTTTTTAGCAGATCTTTGCTGTCGGCGCGGGCTTGTTCATAGTCCTCGATCTCCCGTCGCATGAACTCCGTCGTCGGATCACCAGGGTCCACGCCGGACGCGTCGAGGAAGATGTTCGCCACGCCGCCGGACGTGAGGACCGTGTCCACGACGTCCTTCTCGAGCAGGTGTCGGGCCACCGCGATCGAATCGTCGGCTTTGACGCCCCCCAGGTGGGCCACCTTCGGATGTTCTGGATTCTGGACCGCCTGGGTGAGCATCGTCAGTTCACGCTCCATGACCCGACCGGCGAGGGACGGGAGGACGTCGCAGAATCCGACGAGGCTGGGCTGTGCCCGGTGGGCCGCGGCGAAGGCGTCGAGGATGAAGTATTCCGCGTGGGGTGCGAGGCGCTGCACGATATGCGTCTTGGCCATCTTCTCGAGCTTGGCGTCGGCGAGGGCTTCCTCCTCCGCATAGAACCGGGTATTCTCCAGGACGATGACGTCGCCGACCTGCATTGCATCGATCGCCTCGATCGCGGGACGGCCGAAGAGGCTCGAAACATATCGGACGGGGCGGCCGAGGAGGGCACCGATCCGTTCCGCGTGCGCCTCGAGGGTCGTGAAATCGTCCTTCCCCGGGCGAGATTGATGGGCCAGGAGGGCGACCTTCGAATGCCGGAGCTCGCGAATCGTCGTGAGGTGCTCCCGAATCCGCGCGTCGTTCAGGAGCTGTCCCGTCGCCGGGTCGACCGGAGAGTTGATGTCCACCCGGAGGAGCACGGTATGGCCTGCGAGGTCAAAATCGTCCATCGTGAAGAAATCCCGGGCCATCAGAATGTGACAGAAAGACGCGGCATAATAGCCTTTTTGCATCGCGCCGGTGGCGGTTTTCCCCCGGGGGCCAGGCGTGTGTTCTCAAACGGGGGAACTAGGTTGCAACCTTTTTAGAGGGGCCCGGGGGATGGACGCAAGGACCGAGGGAAACCTACGCCCCAAGACCTCCTCCTCCCAGAGGGCAAACTCATCCGCACAACCCGGGGCGGGGCGAACGCGCTGAAACAACTCCTCCTTGACCTGAAGAAGTATTCGTTCTCGGGCTACGTTCGGACGGTCCGAACGTCCGGCGGCAAGAGGTCGGAGGGAATCGTGCTCCTCCGCGGAGGGAACCCGGAGGCGAGTCTGCACCAGCGCGAGGACGCGCAAGACCGCGGGCGGACCGCCCTCAAGAAGGTGTGGCAGGACTCCTACGACGAATCGTGCATCCTCGAGCTCCACGCGCGCGTGGACATGGACGGCCTCGTCCGCGAATACGCGGATGCAGTCCTGGAACGGGCCTCGAAGGTCATGAAGAAGACGAGGGTCCCGCAGGCGCTGGACCGCGGGGATATCGAGAAGCAGCTGCGGATCTGGAAGGAGCGATCCTACGACGTCTCTGCGATCGAGGCGAACCTGGATGCCGAGCCGAGCGTCCTGACGGCCTCGGTCCTGGCGATGCGGGAAGCCGTGAAGAAGGCGGACACGGCCTCCGAGGTCCTGGCGGGCTTGGAGGTCTCCGGCTTCGAATCCCGGGCGGCGATCCTCCGGGAGAAGCTGCGCGACCCGATCCGGCATCCGGACATCGATGCCGAGGTCGAGCTGCTCCGAGAGGCGACGGAGAGCATGCGGCGGGTCGAGTCCCGACGCAAACTCGAGCGCTCCCGAGAACGGGACTTCAAGGAACGGACGAAGAAAGTCTTGGAGCTCATCATGAAACAGCGACGGGACGCGAAATCCGCGGCCCCGGTGCCATCTTCGGAGGAGGTCGAGAAAGCCCTCGAAGAACCGGCTCCGCCCCGGGACGCAGCCACGAACCTAGCCCTCGCGTTCACGTTCGAAGGATTCACGGTCGGCGAGAGCAACCGGTTCGCCCACACGGCCGCGATCGCGGTCGCGAAGCAGCCCGCGAAGGCCTATAACCCCCTCCTAATCACGTCGGGTCCTGGCCTCGGGAAGACGCATCTCCTCCATGCAATCGGGAATTACATCGCATCGCACGTCGACCGTGCGAAGGTCCTCTACCTGACCTGCGAGGCTTTCGGGACGGGCTTGTCCGAGGCGCGCGAGAAGGGCACGTTAGGGGCGTTTCGAGAGCGGGTGCGCGGGGTGGACTGCCTCCTCATTGACGATATCCAGTTCCTCAGCGGGATGCCGGAGGTCCACGAAGAGCTGTTTCACGCCTTCAACGAACTCCATGGCGCGGAGAAGCAGATCGTGCTCGCGAGCGACCGCCCCCCGAAGGCGATCGCGAACCTCGACGACCGCCTCGTCTCGCGGTTCGAATCGGGCCTCGTGGCAGGGATCGAACCTCCGGAGTTGGCCACGCGGGTCGCGATCCTGGAGCGCCGATCGCGCGAGGCCAAGGTCACGATCGAGCCGGATGTGGTGAAGCTCATTGCGGGCCTCGTCGAGAACAACGTCCGCGAACTCGGAGGAGCCCTAAATCGGGTCGTGGCGTTCTCGTCGATGATGGGTCGTCCGATCACGGAGGACCTTGCGAGAGAAGTCCTGACCGAACCGGCATTCGAAGCGCCGCCCATTCCTGCACCCGCGGTCGCGGAGCGCGTGGAACCTGCGGTTCTCCAGGGCCTGACGCCGGGACGCAGCTACCTGATCGAGGAGGAACGGCCCTTGGAGGCCTTCCGTCGATTCGCGGCCTTCCTCGGTGGGGGCGGTGGGGGACTCGTCATCACGCGGACGAATCCGAAGCGCGTCCGCGAAACCTACGGCCTGCCCACCGAACGGGTGCTCTGGCTCACGGACCGGGAAGGATCCGCAGAAGACAGGATCGCGCCCGCGCTCGAGCGGATCGTGTACGAGATCGAGGACTTCATGTCCAAGCAGCCGCGGGGTGCTGTGTTGATCGACGGAATCGAGTACTTGGTTTCGAACAACTCCTTCGACGCCGTCCTCAAATTCGTTCGTCGTCTGCTGGATGCCATCTCCGAAAGCCAGTACACGCTCATCATCTCGTTGGGATCTGGGACCATCAAGGAACAGGAGTTGAAAGTGCTCGAACGGGAGATGGAAGTGATCCGCATTCCGTGACGGGATGCGCGGTTCATTCGAGGCGTTGAATCTCTTTGTAGAAATCCCGGATCTGGCGGAGCGCCTCGGCCCACGCTTCCCGTTTGACGAGCGCGCTCGATTCCTTGAGGATCCCGATCGGCTTCGCGAGGTCGTTCCCCTTCAGCTTCAGATCGAGCAATTGGCTCCGGGCTTTGCGCATCTCCTCCTGTACGAAATCGGGGACGTCTCGCTTGAGGCGTTCGGACGCCTGTTGCCCGATGCGGGTCGCCGCTTCGACGTCCCTCCGTTCCAGAGACTCGCGCGCCTGGCGCAGGAGGCGCTCCGAGGTCGAGACATCCATCCCCATTGCGCGTACTTCATGTGCGAGGCGGTCCCCCTCCTCGATCGTCTTCCGCGCATCGTGGAAATCCTTCGCCTCGGACTCAAATCGGTCGAGGACGATTTGGTAGGTGTCCCAGGCGCCGTCGTAGTCGCCGGCTTCCATCCGGCCGACGGCCTCCAGGAGTCCCGGCGTGACGAGGCCGACGCCGGCCTCTCCCTTCGCCGCTCGAATCTCTTGGACGAAACGCTCGATTCCTTTGCCGATGAAGTCCACGAAGGCGATATCGAGGGCACGCCGGGCGTCCGCGATCAGTGTGACCGCGCGCTCGATGTCGCGCCCCTTCCCCGCCTGGATGGCGTCGTTGATGATCCGCTTCCCTTCGTCGATTTCGAGTCCGATCCGTTTCGCGGAGACCAGGAGGGGTTTCACCTCGTTCACGAGCTTCGGGAGCTCTCGGTAGAGCAGCTTCCGGTCCCCGGTCGGAATCCGGCGCTCCGCCTCTTTTCGGGTCTCACGGAGGGCGTCCAGCCGACCCTGCAGGGGGGAACGGGCCGGTTTCGCGGAAGGCGGTGCGAGGGCGACGGTCGTCAAAGCAGGAGACCTTCCCGCCGCAGGCACCTCCATGGACCGCGGAACTGCCGGAGCCGGCTGTGGGGGCGCGGCCGTACTGCTGTCGTCGGCAAAGCGCACTCCGCAGTTGGGGCACTGTTCTGCGTCCGCAGGCACGGACGCCTTGCACACGGGGCATTCGTACTCGGTCGCGGCTCCTTCGGAGAATTCGGCTCCGCATCCCGGGCAGACGGTGGCGTCTGCGGCGACGAGGGTCTCGCACACGGGGCAGAGGAACTTCTCGCCGAGTTCTCGCGCGGTCGACACGATCGAAGCGGAATCGGAAGCCGCGGCGGTCTCCCCGGCTTCGGGGGAGTTGCGCGCGACGCTCTTCAACGATTCGATGATTTCCCGATGGTCTTCCTTGCCGTCCATGATCGAGGCGAGGATCTCGTCGATGCTCCGGCCGTCCCGGACGGGAACCTCAACGGGCTCTTGCGGACCGCCCGCGAGATCGAACAGGGTCAGGTCGGTCTGGCACGAAGGGCACACCCGAGCGTCCGCCTCGATGGAAGAATCGCAGACGGGACAGACCTTCGTTTCTTTCGCTGGCGTAAGCCGACACCTCGACTTGTCGACGTGTTTTCTATCCTTGAGCAGCGTACAAAGACTTTTGGGACTCAGTCCAGAGAATGATAAGTCATCCGGGAGATAATCAGCGCAAAACGATTAAGTCAGCCTTGGACCCGTGCAACGAGTCATACGGCGTGGCCATGGCCTTCCGCAATGCAATCGATGGACTTGAAAAAGTGATCCGCACCGACATTCTGCCCCCGAAAGTCATCCTCGTCACCGGGCCTCCCGGTTCCATGAAAACGTCTTTTTGCTACACGCTGATGTCCCGATATCTCAAGGACACCGGGGAGTTCGGATTGTACACGACCCTTGAGGAGACGGTCCAGTCCCACCTGCGGAATATGGAATCGCTTGGCGTCGAGCTCTCCATGAACATGCAGATCAGCGACTTCACCGACCTGCGGGAGATCGACGCGGTCGTCGGCCCGGAGGACCAGACGGACTACCTCGCTTTCATCGAGCGGATGATCGTCCACTACCGCAAGGTCCACGGACACAAGTTCAAAATCTTCACCTTGGACTCGCTCGGGGCGCTGTACTCGTTGATGGAGAACACGACGAACATGCGCAAGCGGATGTTCTACTTCTTCAAGATGCTCCGAGACAATGAGCTCACCTCCCTGGTCGTCATGGAACGAAGCCCGGATGGGGAGAGCCAGCTCCTCGGGAACGAGGGCTTCCTCGTCGATGGGATCGTGTTGCTCGGCCTGGACCAGGCTCGGGGGAAGCTCGTCCGCTATCTGCAGGTGGAGAAGATGCGTTCGACAGATCATTCGATGGAGAAGCACGCGATCGAGATCCGCAAAGGAGGACTCACCATCCTCGGTCCGATCTTCGAAGCGGGAGGGATGTGATTCCATGACCGTTCACAAGCCGAAGCCGAAAGGCTCGGCTCGCCGATCGAACATGGGAGGGCGCCATAAATGGCCGAAGCATCAATCCTAGACGCGCTGGACGCACTGAAAAAGCTTGAGGAGAGCCTGAGGTCGCGAGACGCCGAGTTCAAGGAGCGCGAATCGTCACTCCAGGAGCAAGCCTCGAAGCTGGACGAAGACCGCCGAATGACGGAACAAGAACGGACCGCCCTCGCGGAAGAGCGGGATTCCATCGTAGGCCGCGAGAAGGGCCTTCGGGCTCGTGAAAAGGAACTGGAACAGAAGGAACGCGGCATCGATCAGAGGGAACAGGAATTCACCGCGACGAAACAGGAAATCCTGACGAAGGAGAACCAACTCGTGAGTCGGGAACAGGAACTCGTGAAGCGGCTCGACACGCTCGTGAAACGCGAAGAAGACATTGCCCATCGAGATTCGGAAACGGTCGCGCAGGTGCGGGAGATCGCCGCCCGCAAGAACGAAATCGCGGGACGGCAGGAGCAAATCGTCAAGCTCCTCGAGGAACAGAAGGCGGCCCTTCAGGCGCAGATTGACCGAAACCGCGAGCTCATGGAGCGCGAGAAGAAGCTTGCCGCCGAAGAAGAAACGATTGCGGCTGGCCGGGCAAAAATCGCCGAAGAGGGGAAGCGGCTCCTGGAGAAGGAGAAGCAGATCCTCGCACAAGAGCAATCGATGCGCTCCGCCGCCTCGACCGCGGCCTTTGCAGGGCCGACGGCCGCCGGTCGCGTCGTGGTCTCGCCCACGGTCTCGCCATCGGGGATTCGGCCGCAGCCGGTTCCGGTGACCCCGCAGTCGGTGGCGCCGAAGAACGCTCCGCCGGCTCAAACGGCCACGGTTCAGACCGCGAAAGTCGTGGCCAAGCCCACGGTGACTGCGGAGGCTGTCTCAGGAGGCGAATCGGAAATCCCCTGTCCCGCGTGCGGCACGAGCATCTCCGCGGATGCGATCATGTGCTACGCTTGCGGCCATCGCCTCCACGAGGAATCGGATGCGGAAGAGGTCTCGGAATCCGAAAACGAATCCGAAACGCCGTGTCCCGCCTGCGGCACGATGATCTCCGCGGATGCGATCATGTGCTACGCTTGCGGCCACCGTTTGGGCGGAGAGGATGACAAGGGGGCGAAGAAGGCCCCCGTGAGCGTGAAGAAGGTCCTGAAGAAGAAGGTGATTTGAGCCGAACGAGGGGACCGTCCTACGCACATCGCACGCACGGGCCGAACGATGCGCGTTTCACGAATTTTCCGCGATTTCCGCGAGTTTTCCACGATTTTCATGTACGAATATAGATAAAAATATTTCCTCCATAGGAACTCGTTGTTCTTTTTCGCGAGAACAGGTCCGTATCGCGATAGATAATCGCTCGGTAACCTATTTATAAACCGGGCCGGGATGGCCCGCGTAACATGCCCACCGGTCGCAGTATTGCGGAGGTTCTTCGAGACTCGACCTGGGGAGGTCTTCGGATGTCGAACCGAGCCGGACGGAATGGGAAGGCACTCAGTCTCTTGATCGTTTGGTCCCTCGCCCTGGTCGGGATCTTCGCGGCGATTGTCGCGCTGAGCCCCGCCACGCGCGCGGGCGCTTGCGACCAGATCGGGGTCAGCATCACCGGAGACTGGACGATCACAACGCCCCAGGTTTGCAGTGGGGTACTCTATACCGTCGACGGGTCGATCACCATCAACTCTGGCGGAAGCCTCACCTTGATTAACGGAGGCCTGAAGTTCTCGAAGGACGCCACCCACGCGGGCTATTCCCTGAATGTGAACGCCGGTGGCGCACTCATCCTTGACAATTCGATCGTCACGACCAACCCGACCTTGATCAATCCGTATCTGAAACTCGCCTTGACGGTTTCGGGAGCGGGAAGCCAGCTCGCCATGTCCAACGGAGCGAAGCTGAAATTCCCCGGCTGGTTCAATGCGACGGGTGCCTCGCTCAACATGACGGATTCTACGATTACCGGCTTCGACGACTCGGAGATTCAGAATTCAGGACTGGATCTGGAATTGAACGACGATGGACCAATCATCGCATGGACAGGAGCGACGACCGCGACCCTCTACCGCACCCGGATTGACCATATCTACCAGGACAGCCGGTTCTCTGAAGGGGGCCGGGCCGGCACGGCGAACTTCAACCTCACCCTGAGCGGAGCGAGCACGCTGTACGCATACGACTCGTACATCAGCGTGGACTACTCGAACGTGATCGGGGCGCACAACGAATTGCAGGTTGACGGAACCTCGGCGGCGTACCTGTACAACGTCACGATTGATCGGACGCAAGATCCGATCTACAGCTCGAACTGGACGGCCGCCTTCCGGCCGACCGCGGTGGGCGGTTCCGTGAACTTGTTCCGCTGGCTCGATGCCACGGTCCTCGATCGGACCTCGTTCGCCGTATCGGGGACCGCGATCTGGTCCTCCTCGAGTCCGACCGGCGCGACGGCGCAGTATCCCGACAACGGCCCCTCGACAATCCCGAGCGCGCGAACGCTCTGGTTCCTGGGGCGCGCCGCAAGCGGTCCGAACGCATGGAACCGGACCGACAGCACCGGGCACGCGAGGATCCCGCTGTATACGGATCAGATCACGTCCGCGACGTTGCCGAACGGACAATCGTTCGGGAACTTCCAAGTAGTCCTGACCTACTCGACCTCGACGGTCACGGACGGCGTGTCCTTCAACGCATATCCCGCGGTGAGTGCCGCGGACAACACCCATTGGGCGACGTATGTCCTCTCCAACGTACAAGTCCGGACGGGACCCGATCTCGAAGTGCGACAAGCCGATTACACCGCGACGCAGAACGTGATTCAGAGCCAGCCGTTCGTCGTCTACGCCAAGATCTACAACCGAGGCCAGACCGACGCGAGTGGCGTGTCGATTGCCGCCTACCTGAACGGGAACCGCGCATCGCAGCTCGGGCGTGTGGACGGCCTATCCATCGTCACGGGCGGATCGGTGAACCAAACCCTGAACGTCGCTGCGATCAACCAGCTCGGGGCTCAGACGCTCATGCTCGTCGCCGACCCGGACAACAGGATCAACGAAGGCGGATCCGCTCAGGAGAACAACAACTTCGCGAACATCACCCTGAACGTCGCACCGCCTCCGAAGGGATACGTCGCGATTTCGACGCCCGCCCCGAGCCAATCCGTGGAACCCGGGAAGGAAGTCGTTGTGACGGGATACGTGCGGGCGACCGGGACGGACGCGGCCATCGTGGGCATCTCGATGACGATCGAGCTGAGTTCCGGCACGGCCGTCATCGCGACGAACCAGTCGATCTCCGGAGACCAAGGCCTGTTCGTCGGGACAATCGTTGTTCCGGCTGACACCCAGGACGGATCCTACAACGTCGTCGTCACCCCGACCGCCGGGTCGATCACGCCCAGCACGCAGGCCATCGCGATCAAGAAGAACGTGCCGTTCCTGAATCAGACCGTGCCGATCCTCGGCCTGCCCTACTGGCTGTTCTTCATCATCCTCGCGGCAGCCGCCGCGGCGGTGATCGGCGTCACGCTCTACTGGAAGGTCTACGGCCTGGGCAAGATGGTCGAGTGCGGCGAGTGCGGCGCCTTCATCCCCGAGGACGCGACGTCGTGCCCGAAGTGCGGCGTCGAGTTCGAGAAGGACATGGCGAAGTGCTCGAACTGCCAGGCCTGGATCCCGGTCGACGTGAAACAATGCCCCGAGTGCGGCGTCGAGTTCGCGACGGGCCAGGTCGAGATGGCCGACTACCAGGAGAAGATGCGCCTCCAGTACGACGAGGTCGTCACGAAGTTCAAGGAGGAAGCATCCCGGCAACTCGGCCGTGCGCTGTCCGACCGCGAGTTCCAAGAGTGGTGGCGCAAGCAGCCCACCTTCGTGACCTTCGAGGATTGGCTCCGCGAGGAAGAGGAGATGCGCAAAATGGGCTCGAAGCCGTGCCCGACCTGCGGCACCCTCAACTCCGTGACGGCCACCGTCTGCCACAAGTGCGGCTCGCTCATGCGTGAGTCGCCCCGGCCGCCGGGCGGCGGCGGGAGCGGCGGCGTGGCCCCCGCGATCCAAGCGCGACGCCCCGGCGGAAGCCCACCCCCGGAGACGCCTTCCGGTCAGGCGTCCCCGTACGGTCCGAGCGGACAGTCCGGGTCCCCGAGCGGGACAGAAGGGATTCCGCGCCGCGTAATTCGCAAGCCAGCCGCTCCGCAGGCCGTCGTGCAAAAGAAAGTGATCAAGAAGCCCTCGGGCGAAGGTCAGGACGACGAAGGCCAGTCGGGCTCGGGCAGCGAGAACACCACGGACGACGACCTCTGAGTCCGGCCTCCTCACCTCTTTCCTTTTCACTTTTCGCGGCCCAGCGACCGCTCGGTTCGGCCTGGACCGAACGATTTCCCAAAGGCCATGGGCCCCGTCGGGCCTCGAGTATCGTGAACCTTCGACGCGCGACATCCTGGCTGCGGCCGTTCCTCGTCAGCTTGGTCTTCGCGATTCCGGGAGTGGTGCGCGCGATCGTCCGGGCGTGATCTCCGAAGAAGTCCTTATCACGGGGTCACCTTGTCGTCGTTGAATGCGACGGGAGGATCGGAAGGTCGTCGCCCTCCTCGGGTTCTTGCACGGCGTGGTGCATGCGAACATCCTCGCGATCCCGGTGTTCCTGAATTTCGCATGGCGCGACGATTTCCATGCGGATCCGCTCACCCTCGGGCTCCTCTTCGCACTCGGCTTCGGGCTCTATGGGGTTGGCGCCGTGCCGTTCGGGTTCCTCGCGGACCGTCGCTCGCCGGGTCCGCTTCTCCTCCTCTCCGCCCTCGGCATCGGCGGATCGATGGCGGCCATCGCCTTGAGCTCCTCCGTACCCGTCCTGGCGGTGTCCCTCGGTGCCTTGGGCTTCTCCTCGGCGATCTATCATCCCACGGGCCTGGCGGTCATCTCCCGGCGGGTGGCCGAACAGGGTCGCGCGATGGGCTGGCACGGGATGGGCGGAAGCCTGGGGATCGCCGCAGGGCCCGCCTTCGTCGGTGTGGCGCTGTCGCTTGGCTGGTCCTGGCGCCTCGTCGCCGGCGCGCTCATCCTCCCCGCCATCGCGGTGGCATCGCTCCTCCTGGCCCGGCCCCTGCCCCACGACGCTGCGGGGGATCGGGGTGACCCGGCCGTCTCCCGTCGGGCCCTGTTCACGGTCCCATTCCTCTTGGTCCTGCTTGTCTACATGTTCGCCGGTTTCGCCTACCAAGGCGGTCTCGCGTTCCTCCCGCACTTCATCGGGCCGGGCCTGTTCGTCCTCGCGCTCGCGTGTGGAGCCGTGGGACAGGTCGCCTCGGGACGGCTCGCGGACCGTCCCAGGCCCGAGAGGACCTTGTTTGCGCTGAGCTTGGTGGGCGCCCTGCTGCTCCTGCTCCTCGCCCTCTTCGTCTCCTCGAGCCTGTCCGGAGCGCCGTTCGGAGGCGCGGCGATCGTCTTCGGCCTAGTCCTGTTCTCCCTCGAGCCGCTGCAGAACACGTTGGTCACGCGGGAGGCTCCCCGCCCCCTCCGGGGTTCGGCGTTCGGCTTCGCCTTTTTGAGCGTGTTCGGGATCGGGTCGATCGGTGCGGTCTTGGCGGGGTGGTTGCTGCAGCAGAATCAGGACGCGGTCCTCTTCCTCGTCCTCGGGCTCTGCATGGCGGCGTCCGGAACGGCGGCCCTGGGAGTCCAACGCAAGACGGGCTGAAACCGACGTCCCGCTCAGCTCGCGGGAACCTGGACGCCTTGGGACGCCAAGGTGTCGCGAACGATCTTGATCATCCCGTCCGGGTCCCTGTAGTAGGCCGAGACGATCTTCGCGACGTCCCGGTAGTTCTTGATGTCGGTCCGTTTCATGTAGTCGAAGATGTCCAGGCGTCGCTTGACCTCTTGCTCCATCCGCCGCTGGTTCCAGTTCCGCGTGAGGGAAATCTTCTCGTAGACGTACGAATGGCCGGAATAGTTGAACGTGTCATCGGCCGGGTTCCACGTGTACGCGGAGTTCGTGATCAGCTCGTTCGACTCCGGGTCCGTCCCGACAACCTCGACCATCGCCTTCACGCGTCGCGTCATGTCCGTCCCGACCTTCACCTGCGCCTGCAACAGGACGATGTCCAGGGCGGCGACCAAGGCCCGCGGCAGGTTGATCGGGTCGTTCTCGAGGCGGTGGACCATCGCCTGCACGTCGTCCGCGTGGAACGTCGTGTACGCGGATTTGCCCGTCGCCATCGCCTGGAACACGACGAACGCCTCGGGCCCGCGGACTTCTCCGATCATCATGTACTGGGGTCGCTGCCGGAGGGCCGCGGTGAGCAGGTCGAACATGTCGATCTCGCCGGCCGCCTTTCCCGTGTGCGCGGACTTGCCGCCGAACCCGGCGCGTGTCAGGAGGGGCACCCAGTTCTCGTGGGGGAGGTTCAGCTCCCGGGTGTCCTCGATGGACACGATCTTCATCTGGGGCGGGATGAACAGGAGGATCGCATTCAGCGTCGTCGTCTTCCCGGAGGCGGTCCCGCCGCAGATGAGCATGCTCTGCCCGTTCTCGATGGCGAGCCACAGGTAGGCCATCATCTCCGGGGACATCGTCTTGAATCGGACCAGGTCGAGCGGGGTGAAGGGGTTCTCCCGGAACCGCCGGATCGTGAACGAGGAGCCGCGCTTCGTGACGTGCATGCCGAGGGTGGCCTGGAGACGCGAACCGTCCGGGATCGTGGCGTCGAGCATGGGTTGGGCGACGGAGATGTGCTTCCCGGACCGCTGGGCCAACCAGATGACGAAGGAGTCCAGCTCCTCTGCCGAGTCGAACTTCAGGTTCGACGGGATGGATCCGTACTTGCGGTGATAGATGTACAGGGGCACCCGGACGCCGTCGCACGAGACGTCTTCGACCTGGACATCCGTCATCACCACGTCGATGGGCCCGTATCGAATGAAGTCCCGGAACACGAAGTACATGATCCGTTCCTTCGAGACGGGATGGAGTTCGACGCCGAGCTCGCGGAGGACGCCGTCGACCATCCGCCGAAGGTAGTTCTCCTTCTGGGCCCTCTCCGAGCCTTCGAGAAGCTCCAGGTTGCCGACGAGGATCTCCTTGAGGACGTCGAGGAGCTCCGATTCCTCTTCGATGAGCTTCGGCTCGATCGCCTCGTAGAAGTACTCGTTCGCCATCGTGTCGTACAGGATCCGGACGTACGCGTAGTTCTTCAGGATCGGTTGGATTTCAATCTCGTTCATGTTCTTCTGGACGATCTTCGGGATCGTCGTGATCTTCCCGAGGGTCGTCTCCACGACGCCGCTGACCTTCGGGGCCTTCACCTTGATGCCCCGATCGCCGAGCAGGCGGCCGAAGTACCGCTTCTTGATCGAGTCGAGGGCGCCGAAGACGGCGGCCTTGCGGTTCTTCTCGAGGTCGTCGAGCATCTGCTTCGCCTCGCCGCGCTCCCGGTCGAGGTCCGCAACGCGGCTTGCGGTGGCGGCCTTCCTTCGGCTCAACTTCTCGATCGCCTGGGTATCAACCTTCTCCGCGGATTGGCTCATTCGCACACCTCAGATGATCAGGAACGCGAGCACGCAGATGACGAGCAGGATGAAGCTGTGTCGGAGCCCGTTCGCGATCTTCCCCGTGTCGAGGACGCCGGCAAGGATACCATCCCCGAGGCCGTGCACGATAACGGCGACGAAGAACGCGATCTTGACGTTGTAGACGACCGTCGGCAAGTCGTTGGCGAGGGGGCTCGCTCCGGCGAGCGCGCCACCCGCTCCGGTTTCCAAGGCGCCGCTCGCTTCCAGCATCTTCGGAAGGAAAGTCACATTGAGGATCCAGATCGTCACCAAGAACACCATGAACGAGATGTAGATGACCGCGATGTACGTGGACATCGTGATGCGCCGCTCGTCCTCCGTGAGCTGGTTCTCCTTGGTGTCGTGGCTGACCATCGTCAGCACATCGGCCACATCGCCGCCCGCGTCGGACGACTTCACGATGATCGCGACGACCCGCTCGACCATCGGGGTCTTCACGCGGGTCGCAAGGAGGCGAAGCGCCTCCGTCGCGGGAACGCCCCACGTGATCTGAGCCGCCATCTTCTTGATCTCGGGCGTGAGCTTGCCGTACCGGCCGCTGCTCGAGACCACGATCGCGTCCGCGAGGGTCATGCCGAAACGCCCCGCCTCCGCGACGTCGCGAAGGAAGTCTGGGAGTCGTCGCTCGACCTGCTTGATCTCGCGTTGCTTCTTGGCCAAGAAGAAGCCGTAGGGACCGATGAATCCCATGATGGCGAACACGAGCCAGAAGAGGAACCGTTCGATCGGTTGTTGGCCTGGCCGGAGGGCGAGGTTCACCGAACCGATCAGGTTCAGGAAGGCGATGAAGCCGAAGAGGGCCATCAGGGCCCCTCCGGTCGCCATGATCGCCGGCTTGCGGTCCGACTTCTCGTAGAGCCGGACGCGGGCCTTTTCCAGTTCCGCGTTCGTCATCTCAGCCCTCCTGCTCCATGTTCCAGATGACGAAGATGAAACCGAACTGACTCAGGGGAATCATGAGGCCCACGACGACGTACAGGAGCACGAGGATCGTGCCGGATGAGCCCTTGCTGATCAGGGCCATGATCGCCATGATGACGACGAGGAACAAGGGGAACGCCACGACGACGGTCACGAAGGACTCGGCGAGCATCCCGAGCGTCTCCATCTTCTTCCGCATCTCGAGGCGGTCTTCCTTTTCGAACTGCTCTGCCTTCACCAGGAAGTAGGGTTTCAACTGACCGCCGCTCGTCGACGTTGTCACGACGCCTTGCAGGAAGTCCTGGAACTTGGCCGACGGCGAGCGCTGAGAGGCCTTCCGGATCGCGGTCAAGATGTCGAGGCCGAGCAGTTCGGTGTCCCGGGTGATCCATTCCGCCTCGCGGGCGACCTCTCCGTAGATCGTCTGCTTGGACAGTTCCTTGAAGATCACGTCGACGGGGACGTCGGCCGAGGCCATCGCCGAGATGAACGACATCGCGCCCGAGATCTTCTTGTCGATCTTGTGGCCGCGCTTCTTGGCCATGGAGGCCGGTTTCCCATGGTACCCGACCGGGAGGCCGAAGAAATACATGTACGAGAAGAAGATCGGAATGGCCGCGACCAGGCCGAGCATGATGAGCAGGGTGAAAATCGGAATCTGGAGGAAGAACAGGAAGAAGGCGGCGACGGAGGCGGCGATCACCGCGCCCACCGCGGCGAACGTCGTGTTCATCCAAGCGACCGCGAGATATTCTTCCGGCCGGAGCTTGATGTGCGCCCGCAGGAGGCTCTCCTCGAGGTCCGGGTCCTCTTTCCTCCGGGCCTGCACGAACTTCCCGAACATGCGCCACGCGACTTGCTGCTTCGGCGTCAGGCTCACGCTGACGGGCTTCGCGCCCTTCGGCAGCTTCACCATGTGGTGCGCCTTTTCCGTCTGTTCTCCGGGTCTGAACCGCTTCGTCTTCGTGAGCGTCCCGCGCGTCTCGAGCTTCTCGAATGCGCTGCTACCCAACCGTCTCACCTCCGGCTTCGACGGCCTTCGGGATTCCGGCTTCCGGCAGTCCCATCTCCTCGCGGACCCGCTTTGCGGTTTCGTCGGGGTACTGGTAATACTGGACGACGATCTTCGCAATCTCTCGGAAGTCGGTCATCCCCTTTTGGACCATGTAGTTGACAATGTCGATCCGACGTGCGAACTCCGCCTCCATCTCTTCGTGGGTCATGTTCTTCATTTCCATGATCTCGTCGAACAAGAACGAGTGTCCCTTGTAGACGAAGGTGTCCGTCGCGGCGTCCCATTCGTACACCGTGTTCGTGATCAACTCGTTCGTCTCCGGTTCGAATCCGACGAGCTCGACGACCTGCTTGATCCGCCGGACGATCGAGTCTCCGATTCGGGCGTGCGTCTGGATGACCACGAAGTTCAGGGCGGTGAGCAGGATGCGCGGCGTGTTGATCGGCGGGTTCTCCAGCCGGTTGACCATGGATTTCACGGAGTCCGCGTGCATGGTCGACATGGTCGGGTGGCCCGTCGCCATGGCCTGGAACATCGTGTAGGTCTCCTTGCCGCGGACCTCTCCAACGACAATGTAGTTCGGCCGTTGCCGCAGCGCCGCGCGTACGAGGTCATACATGTCGATCTCGCCGCCCGCTTTCCCGTCCGCCCCGCGCTCGCCGACGCCGGATCGGGTGACCCCGGGGATCCAGTTCTCGTGGGGCAAGTTGATTTCGCGGGTGTCCTCGATGGAGACGATCTTCGCGCCGGGCCGGATGAACAAGGCGGCGCTGTTCAGGGTGGCCGTCTTCCCGGAGGCGGTGCCGCCGCAGACCATCATGGACTTGCCGCTCTCGATGGCGACCCAGAGGTAGGCGACCATCTCCGCGCTCGCGGTCCCGAACTTCACCAGTTCGACGGGGGTGAAGGGCTTCTCCTTGTAACGCCGGATCGTGAAGGACGACCCGCGGGTCGTCACCTCCCGGCTGTATGTCGCTTGGACACGGTGGCCTTCGAAGGAGGTCCCGTCCAGGATCGGGTTCGCGACGGAGATCTGCTTCGCGCATCGCTGCCCGAGCAAGACCACGAACGAGTTCAGCGCATCGTCGTCGTCGAAGATGACGTTCGTCTTGATCGACTCGTACTTCTGGTGGAAGACGAAGAGCGGGATGCTCGTTCCGTCGCAGGAGACGTCTTCGATGCGGAGGTCCGCCATGAGGACGTCCACGGGTCCGTACCCGACGAAATCGCGGATGATGTAGTAGACGATCTTGTCCTTCGAAGCGGGCTCGAGACGGAGGCCACGGGACTTGATGAACGAGTCCACCGCTTCAGAGATGTATTCCTTCTTGTCCTTCTCCGCCATCTTGTCCCATTCGTACTCGAGCGTGCGGTTCAGCGAGTCCTTGATCATGTCGAGGAATTCCTTCTCCCGGGCGTCGAGGTGGGGCTCCCACACCTCGTAGATGTACTCGGATCGATCGTGGTCGTAGAGGATGCGCGCGTACGTGAACGGCTCGCGGATCGAGAAGACCTCCATTTCCTCCAACGTGTCCTTGGTCAGGTTCGGGATCGCGGTCAGGTAGGACCCGCGACTCCCCGACCATTCGGCTTTCTGCTGGATCGCGCCCCTCGGCATCATCACCTTTCGTTTCCGTGGCATGATTCGTCCACCTCAGAACTGGACTTGTTGCGTCGCGTCTCCGATGCCGACTTGGACTTGGGCGTGCTGGAGCCGGAAGTAGCTGATCCCCATGACGCCGGGGTTGTTGTTCACCGTGAGTCGCACCGTGTAGATCTGTGTCCTCGGGTCCAACGTCCAACCGACCTGGTAGACCGTCGTCGCGCCGATTTTCGCGGTGAAGGTCTCGGAGAGGGCACCAGTCTTCGTGTAGATGCCGCCGAGTTTGAGTGTGTCCGAGAGGGTCTGGTTGAAGAACCGGTACCACGAGAGTCCGTAGGCGGACGTGTGGGTCAGTAAGACGGTCGCGTTGCTCGGAAAGCTGGTATAGTCCTGACGATCGAAGGCGAACAATTCGGTGCTCACCATCTCGGTCGTGGTGCCCGTCACGATCCCTTTTCCGTAAAGGCTCACGAGGGCGAAGGAGATGTCTAGGGAGTTGTTGGTGACATGCACGGAGAAGGTCGGGTGGACCCGGACGAACTGACCGTCCGTCTGGTACCGGATCACGCCCCCGTTCTCATACACGATCCGTTGCGGCGTGTAGTAACGGTTCGACGCCGTCAGGACGATCGCCCCGCTCGCCTGGTCCGTCGCCTGCTTGCGGACCCCTTGCAGCATGTAGTCGAAGGCCACGGTGAACGCCCCCGCATCGGGACTCAACTCGAGCGTCCCGGGGGTCGGAGAGGAGAAGATTGGGACGCCGTCCACGCCGAGGTTGATCGCGGTCGCCGTCGTCACCGGGATGTGGAAGGTCCCCGCGTCCGCCGACGCCTGGGCAGCGAGCATCTGGAGGTCGATGTCGCCCTTGACCCCGCCGAATTGGCCGAGGGCCGTGTTCATGTGGGACGCTTCGGAATCCTTCATCCAGATCGGGACGTACTGGTTCACGATGACGCTGAGGAACGTGAGGAAGACGAGAAGGGCCATGACCGTGCCGATGGTCGAAGCGACGGCGCGCTCATCCGACCGGAAATCGCGGATCAGGACTCGCATGTCGTCACCTGCAGAAAATCCTCCGTCTGCATTATTACATCCGCCCATCCTGGATGACGCTATTTATATGTGTCGCGCTGAAAATCTACCCTTGAGAATGAGTCTTTTTCTCCATGTGAGAGCCCCTCGTTTCGACGTCGATTTTCGGCCCCATTTTTTGACGCGAAAAGGCCCGGATTCAGGTCGCTCGCGGTCGTAGCCGACGTGCCGCGGCGTAGACCAATGAGGCTTCGCCGGCGATGAATCGCCGCATGCCGTCGATCGACGCGTATTCGTTCGGCGCGTGGGCGTGGGCGCCGTGGCCGAGCCCGGTCGCGACCCACGGCAGGTGCAGATACTCGTCGAAGGCGAAGGCGGGCATCGTCCCGCCGCTCGAAGGCCAGACCTCGGGCTCCTTGCCGTGGGCTTGGACCGCCTCGATCGCCGACCGTGCGATTCCAGAGTCGGGGTCCGTCTTCGCGGGGCCGTACGGGCCGTGCACATCAATGCGAAGATCGCCGAAGCCCCGTTTCTCCAGGTGGGCACGCAGCTTCCCCAGCGTTCCCGCGACCGTCATGTCCTTGACCAGGCGGATGTCCACCTTGGCGTAGGCTTCGTGCGGCAGCACCGTCTTCGTCCCTCCGTGATCGACGTACCCGGAGTGGATGCCGCAGATGTTCACGGTGGGCTCGTACAGGTACCGGAGGAGGAGCTCCGTCTTCGGCAGGTCGTACTTGAATTTCGCGACCCCGCCCTCCCGCAGCCAGGCGCGCGGATCGAACTTCTTCGCCAGGCGGTGCACCATCGCGACCTCCTGCTTCGTCGGTCTCTGCACCTCGTCCCAGATGCCGTCGATCACAGGCCTTTGATCCTTGTCCACGAGCGTGTCCAGGGCCTGCAGGAGCCGCCACACCGGCGACGTGATCCAGACCGCATCCGAACTGTGGATCTCGCTCTCCATCGGTCCCCCGGCCGTCCGGTTCCCTCGGGACCAGATCGTCAGGTAGAGGCAGCCTTTGACGCCCAGGTAGACCGTCGGAACCCCGCGGAGATCCTCGGAATAGTCGTTCGCGATCGCGCCGTCCGCCTTCAGCTCGCCGCGGTGTGTCCGGATGAATTCGATGAAGTTCGCACTGCTGATCTCCTCCTCTCCTTCCGCGAGGATCTTCAGGTTCACGGGCATCTCGTCGACGTCTTGGATCGTCCTCCAGGTGAACAGATGGTTCGCGAGGGCGCCCTTGGAATTCGTCGAGCCTCGGGCGACGATCGCCTTCCCGATCCCGGGGACCTCGCGGATGGCGGCGGCGAACGGTGGCACCTTCCATGCTTCGAGGTCCCCCACCGGCTGGACGTCGTACATCTCGTATTCGATCAGGGTCACCGGCGCCCCCACGTCGAGCTCTCCGATCACAAGCGGATGCCCGCGCTTCTTCCATGTGCAGGTCTTGCATCCGATCCCCGCCATCATCTCGCGGACCATCTCGGCGCACTCGGCAACGCCTTCCCCGGTGGCGCTCACGGACGGTTGGCGCAGCAGGGTTCGAGCCGACTCGAGGGCCTCGGGGAAGCGCGATTCGAGCGCTCGGTAGACGGACGCGGGTGCGGGTCGCTTCACCGACCGCGGGAAGGAAGCGGGCACGATAAGACCCATGGTTTCGAGGCCGATTGAGAATCGCAGCTGAGGTCCACGAAAAACTATTTCCCCCGAGGTCTCATGGGCCGCGCGAGCCGCGGTAACTCAGTTTGGGAGAGTGCGAGACTGAAGATCTCGAAGTCGCCGGTTCGAGCCCGGCCCGCGGCATGACTCTCCCTTCGTCCCTGCGCCTCAGCCCTCGCCCATTCTCTTCAAGACCGTGAGGGCCGTCGTCGTAATCCATCGGCTTGGGCGTCCAGCCACCTCCAAGCCAAGCGGATAGAACGGTCCCCGGAATTGGTACGCGGGGTCTTCCGAGTCCGGATGCAATGCATCCATGTTCCAGCTCCCGTCGCGGTTTCGCATCTCGATGAGCCGGTCGAGGGACGGACGGATTCGCGGATCGTCCACGCACCCCAGGGACGTGAGCACGTCGAGGCCCACGAGAAGGTCGTAGTAATAGTGGACCGGGTAGTGAAGGCGAAACCATGGACGGTACGGATGGGCACCCTCGCGGAACAGTCGTCGCTTGAGATAGAACTCCGCGCCCCGCTCGATCGCCCGACGGATCTCAGGGGTACGCGAGGCGGTCGGGAGCGCCGAGAATGCGGCGAGTGCCTCCCAGCAGTCGAGTGTTCCGGTGCTGGAGCGAAAGCAATGCCACCCGCCGTCCTTCTTCTGATGCCGCACGAGCCAATCGATGGCGGGCCTCAGATGTGGGTCCCTCAGGTAGCCGAACCGGACGAGCATGCGGACCGCATTCCCGGTGAAGCACACCTCGCTCCGGGGGCCGCCGAGATCGCCGGTGCGGGAGAACCGGCGGACGAACAGGTTCACGGCCCTGGCGACTCGAGCGTTCTTCTTCGTGAGCCCGATGTCGGAGAGGACGAGGAGCCGCCAATTCGTCGCGACGTACTTTGGACGGTACAACTCCCGAGCGGAATTGCCGGGGGTGACCCAGTGCCCCTCGGTATGCTGGCCGTTGAGGATCTGGGCGGCCCATCCGCGCCTCCCGACCTCCTTCTGCGCGCGGGCGACGGCCGGATCGTCGGTCGGACGATCGAGGATGTCCCGCAACACGCGCAGACGAACGCTCGGGTCCGAGTCCTTCGCGAGAAGCCAATCTCGGAGCCCGCGACGCAGCTCCATCCGTTACTGGAACCACACGACATATATATGATTCGACATCGGCGGACGGAGGCGGCGCCACTCCGGTCGCCGATGCGATAGAATCTTATGGCCCGAAGCTTTTCGACGCGCGTCCCGCCTTAGCTCAGCCTGGTCAGAGCGGGTGACTGTAGAGTGCTCCCGTGCACGCCGCGTGCGCGGTGCCCGCTGCCATCATCAGGCCGCCGGTTCAAATCCGGCAGGCGGGATTCTTTCCTCCCGCCGCCCGATGGAGCCCAGGTGGAACTTGATTAGCCGCGGACGCCATGCGCGTGCCGGTAAGACGATGGACAAGAAGGCGAAGAAGAAAGTCTTGCAGATGATCCCGTACGGCGCGTACGTGGTCGGGACGAAGACGAACGAGGGTGCGGACCACTTGATGTTCGGAACTTGGCTGATGCAGACCTCGTTCAAGCCTCCGTTGGTCGCGTTCGCCCTCTCCGAGGACAGTCGCACTCTGGCGAACGTGCGTGAATCGAAATCGTTCGCGGTCTCGTTTCTGGCCGACGGGATGGAGGGTGTCGCCGAGAGCCTCGTCGACGGCTCATTCAAGAAGGTGAAGACCGAGCGGACGCCGTCTGGACTTCCCGTCCTTGTCGGCGCCGCAGGATGGATCGATTGCCATGTGCTCGAGATCTCGGAGAAGGGAGACCATCGCATCGCACTCGCGGAAGTCGTGGACGTTGCGAGTGGTCCGGGGAAACTCATGCCCTTGGACGCGCTGAAGTGGCACTACGGCGGTTGAGCGGATCCGGTCGCACGCCGAGGACGTGGGTACGCCATCTTCATTGCTCTCCTCCGATTCCCGAGGACATGGCCGGATTCCCGAACATCATCCGCAGCCTGCCCGAAGCAGACCATCCATTTCGCGACATCGCGCTCTGGCTCCTTCGAGGTCCGACCGCCTCCTTGATTTTCGTCGAGGCCTCCGCCGACTCGGTCGTCCCCGAGCACTCGCACGGAGCGCAGTGGGGTGTCGTCGTCTCGGGTGACCTCGTGTTGACGATCGGCGGCAAGACGCGGACGTACCATGCGGGTGAGGAATACTTCATCCCCGCGGGCGTGCCACACGCGGCGAAGCTCCGGGCGGGCGTGCGCGTGATCGACTTCTTCGACGACCCGAATCGATATCGGCCGAAAGCCCATGGACCCGGTTGAACCGGTGGACGGGGCGGAGGCCCGACAGGGTCAGAACATCGGCTTCTGCGCGCGGGCGATCTGTGCACTCACCGAATCGACGTACTCCCGCATCCGCGCGAGGATCGTCCGGACCCGAATCACTCCCAACACCTGGGAGTCCTTCACCACGAGGACGCGGCGGGTTCCTTCGTCCGCCATGAGCTGTGCGACCCGGTCAATCCCTTCGCTCGGATCGACCGACACGAGCTTCGTGCTCATGATCTCGCCGAGGGAGACATTCGAAGGGTCGCGTCCTTCCGCCACGACCTTCGCGAGCAGGTCCCATTCCGTCACGATGCCCATCGGGACCTTCGCGGGCGAGGTGACGATGACGAAACCTTGGTGTTCCCGAGCCATCGTCTTCGCGGCGTCGCGGACGGAGGTGCTCGGCGAGAAGGACAGGAATTCCCGTTCCACGATGTCCTTCGCGTAGAGGACCATTCCGTTCGAAGGAACGTCGAGCCCGAACTTAGCCTTTGCCCGCTTCCGGTCGTCCGAAGGATCCGACCGCGGGAAGCCAAGGGAGGCAGGACGCGTCGCCAGCCTGGCGTCCGCGTTTGTCAAATCGGCTGCCTGACCAAATCTATTAATACGGTTCCGGGCCTTGATTGAGTGTCAGACAAAGGTCCGACCTGACCTTGCTGGGATGGGCATGGGATTACTTCGATGGCTACTATGGCCCCGTCGTCCCAAGGACGACGAAGACGACCGGCCGTCGAGGCGATCTCGCGGTAGACCCCGGCCGAGGGCGCACCATCCGGGCGTGTATCGGATCGAGGTCGACAACGAGGTCGGACGGTTCCACGGCGACGGCGCCCCGTTCTCCTTCTGGTCGTCCTCGCGGGTCATCTTGATCCTCTCCTTCCTGCTCTGGTGGATCCAGCCCGCGGGCCCCATGATCGCCGGGTACGTCGGCGGCCGCCGAGCCGGTTCTCCGATCAAGGCCGTCATCGCGGCCCTCATGCCCGTGTTTGCCATCTACATCGCGAACATCACGTACGCGCACAACTTCGCCTCGCACCAGATCGACTTCGTCGCCACGCTGCCGATGGTCGTGAGCGACGCAGCGGCGAGCATCCTGCCCTTCCTGCTCCCATACAAGGAGTTCATGGTCGCGTACATGCAAGGCTTCGCGCAGGCCTTGACGACGACCTTCGGCATGGGGACGAACGGCTACCTGATGGTCGTCATCTTCGCGTACATCGGCGGGCTGATCGCGGAGCAGACCCGGCGCGAACTCGGCTCCCGGTCCGGATCCGGCTCCTCCGTCGGCGTGAACCTGGTCCAACCGGTCATCGGTGCCCGGCCCTACGTGGATGACGAGGAACAAGCCTACGAGGAGGACGAGGAGATCCACCGGTCCCGCCGGCCGGTCCGCGCCCGATCCCGCGGACATCCCGTCATCGCCGCGAGCGGACACCGACGTCGCGGTCGCGACCGCAGAGACCACTTCGATTCCTACCGCAAGCTCACCGCGGACCCCGACGAGGTCCGAGGCCGCCGCTCCGTGCGATCCCATCGCCGCCAATCGGACGACGATGAGGAGGACGACGAAGGCGAGGAGTTCGTCGCGACGCGGACGCACCGGATCTCCCACGCCCGCGAGGAAGAGGAGAGCCCCCGCGTGCATCGTCGGGCCGCACACGCACGGGAGGAATCCAAGGACGACGAGGAAGAGGAACCTGCGGAGGCCCCGCCGCGACATGCCCCGGTCCGCAGCCAGGCCGAGGAACGCGCGATCCAGCGGTTCGTCGAGCGTGCGCTACGGAACTACGATCACGCGAAGCTCTGAGGTTTCCACACAACCTTTTTATCGCACGCTCCTTTCGTCTCCTCAAGGGCTTCATGTTCTGTCCGAAGTGCAGCTCCCTCATGTTTCCGGTGCAGGGGAAATTGCACTGCAATTCATGCGGGTACGAGCGCTCGTTCTCCGGGAAGGACGCGACGACGGCGAAGGTCGCACGATCTGGGAAGGAGAAACCCTCCGAGACCCTCGTCCTCGATGAGATCACGGAAACGCTGCCGAAGACGCGCGTCGAATGCCCGAAGTGCGGACACTACGAGGCCTTCTGGGTAATGCGTCAGACCCGAGCCGCGGACGAACCGACGACGCGCATCTACCGATGCGTGAAGTGTCAACACACCTGGCGGGAATACTGAGTCCGGCGACAAACCCCGGGAACCTTTATAACAGGTGACCGGATTTCCGAGGGAATTCCGGGGGAGCGAGGATTGTTCGAGGGGAAGGTCAAAGCGGAGGTCCTCAAGGAGGTCGTCGACGTCGTGTCGACCCTCGTCGATGAGGCGAAGTTCAATGTTGGGAAGGATTCCATTACGGTGAAGGCCGTCGACCCCGCCCACGTGGCGATGGTGGACCTCACCCTCGACCGCGGCGCCTTCGAGGCCTACAAGGCGGACGAAGGCGAACTCGGCGTCGACATGGACAAGATGAAGGAGATCCTCCGCTTGGCGAAAGGAGGCGAGACGATCTCGTTCAGCCATGACGAGGACAAGAACCGCCTCGTCGTCACGGTGGGGAATACGACGCGCCGGATGGCCCTCGTCGACACGGCCGGGATGAGCGATCCGAAGGTCCCGAGCCTGAACCTGCCCGCGAAGCTCGTCGTCCGGACGGACGAGCTGCGGCAAGCGATCCGTGCGTCTGAGAGCATCAGCGACCACATCGCTTTGAAGGCGTCCCCGGATGGCTTCGAGATCGTGTCGGAGGGGGATACCGATAACGTGTCCCACATGGTCCCGAAGGATCTGCTCGAGGAACTGCAATCCAAGGAGGCCGTCCGGTCCCTCTTCCCGCTGGACTACTTTTCGAACATGGTGAAGGCGATCAGCTCCGCGCCGACCGTCACCCTATACCTGGGATCCGACTATCCCGTCAAGATCGAGTTCAAGATCGCGGGCGGGAAGGGCGAAGTCAAATTCTTACTGGCGCCCCGGATCGAAAGCGAGGGATAGCCTCGACGTGGCGGCCCGACTCGAACCCCTGCGCCCATCTTTGACCGATTTTCCGAACCTTCGACACGTGATTCTACGGCTTCTCTGATTGCAGCTTGCTCACCCGACGACAGCGTGCGGGCAGCCTTCAAACTCCAAACATGAGCCGCAGCACCCCGTAGACAACCATTCCCATTCCCGCGGACGCGGGAATCGTGATGATCCAGGCCCAGAAAATCCGTCGGGCGACCCCCCAACGGACCGCGGATAGCCGCCTCGTCGCGCCGACGCCCATGATCGCAGAAGCGATCACGTGAGTCGTGCTCACGGGGATTCCCGCCAGGGCACTGCTCGCCAGCGCGATGCCTCCCCCGGTCTCGGCGGAGAAGCCCTGCCACGGTCGGAGGTGCGTCACCCGCTGAGACATCGTGCGCACGATTCGCCAGCCGCCGAAGAACGTCCCGAGCGAGATGGAGGCGTGGGCACCGACGATGACCCAAAACGGTATCTGGAACACGCCCGAGGGAGGACCCCAAGGGGGTCCGATCGCCGCGACCACGAGGATGAGTGTGATGATCCCCATCCCTTTCTGAGCGTCGTTCGTCCCGTGCGTCACGCTGTAGAAAAAGCTCGAGACGAGTTGGAGGCGCTTGAACTCATGGTTCACCTTCGTCGGGGTGTGTCGGCGGAACAGACGAATGACAACCAGCGCCAGGCCGAATGCGAAGACGAGCCCGACAAGCGGCGCGGCGACCATGTAGACAGCGATTTGGACGAGCCCCTTCAAGAGGATCTTTCCGAGGATGACCGCGGGGAGGAGTCCGGTGAGAAGACCGGCCAGGATGAGCGTCCCGAGCGTCGGCCGGTGCCTCCGGATGATGACGTCATACGCAAAGAAAGATGCGGCGCCGAGGACGAACGCCATCCCCGTCACGAAGACGAAAAGGAGCATGTTCGTGGAGCTGGGGAGGAGAATCGACCCCGGTCCTGCAGCGAGGGAGGTCGCGCCGACGAGGCCACCGATCAACGCATGACTGCTCGAGGTCGGAAGACCCCAAAGCCACGTGATTAAGTCCCATCCGATCGCGCCGGCGACACCCCCCATGATGATGGCCATCGAATGGAAGAGAGCGGCATTGCTCAGCGGCAGCGTATTTACGCCGAGGACATTCGTGTCGATGATCCCCTTGCCAATCGTCTCCGCGATCGCGTTCGTGATGAAGACCATCCCGACGAAGTTCCCGACCGCGGCCATGGCGACCGCCTTCGTCGGCGTGAGGACCTTCGTTGCGACGATTGTCGCGATCGCGTTCGCCGCATCGTGGAACCCGTTGAAGAAGTCGAACGAGAAGACGATCAGGATCGCGACGATGATCATCGTGAAGGGATCCGCCATGCCCGGTCCGTACCTCCGCGCGTCCCTCCGCTTCGCAGGGAGAGGCCTCCGAAGCCTTCACTGATTCTTGGCTACGATGTCGCTCAGGACGTTGGCGACGTCCTCGCAGTGATCCGTGGCCTGCTCGAGGACTTCCGTGATCTCCTTGAACTTGATGATCGTCACGGGATCCTCCTCTCGGAAGAGGGCCGCGACTGCGCTGTTCATGAGGTCATCGGCGACGTTCTCGAGGCGGTGGACCTCGATGGCGATCGGCTCGACCCCATCGGCCTGCTTCATGTTGCGGATCATCCCGACCGCGCTCTTAAGAAGTCCCGTCCCGTCCTTGATCACATTTCCGAGCTGCACCATCGCCTCGGTCGGACGATCAATCTCGTAGAGGCCAATCCGGCTCGAGGCCGCTTCGATCATGTCGAGGATGTTGTCGAGCTCGCTCGCAAGGGACTGGATGTCCTCTCGGTCGATTGGCGTGATGAACGTTTTGTTCAGCTCCTCGAAAACTCTGTGGACGATCTCGTCGCCATGGTGCTCCGCGTCCTTGATCCGTCGGCATTTCATCGGCACGTCACGGAAGTCGTGCAACAAATCCACTAGGGCGATCGCACCTTCGTCGACCGTCGACGCGAGCTTCTCGAGGAGGTCGAAAAACTGGCGCTCCTGCGGAATAATCCATGCCTTCAATCCCATGCTCCCTCGCTCCCCGTTGAACGTCTTAGTCCTAGTACATCATTAAGGTGTCGTATCGGAGCGGTTCGTCAGCCGCCCTCGTCGAGGCTTACGCCGGACGCCTCGAGCTGCTGCAACATCTGCTTCCGCATCTTCCGGTTCCCCGCGAAACCCTTGATCGCCTTGCGGGAGGTCTCGTAGTTGCGAAGGAGTTCCTTCACGTCTCGCGGAGCGACCCCGGCTCCGCGGGCAATCCTCTGAACTCGGGACGACTTCACGGTCTTCGGGTCTTTCATCTCCTCGTCCGTCATCGAGTCCATGATGATCTTGAAACGCCTGAGGCGTGCCTGCGTGTCCTCCATGTCGGAGTCCTTCATCTTGCTCCCGACGCCGGGGATCATCGCCGCCAGCTTGCGCATGGGACCCATGTCCGTGAGCATCTCGATCTGCTCGTACATCTCGTGGAGCGTGAACTTCCCCGCCATGATCTTCTTCGTGAGGGCCTCCGCCTTCTGGGCATCGATCGCTTCTTGCGCGCGTTCAAGGAGGGTCTCGAGGTCCCCCATTCCCAGGAGGCGGGAGATGAACCGAGGCGGTTCGAACTTCTCCAGATCATCGACCTTCTCGCCGACGCCGATGAAGACGATGGGAGCCTTCACTTCGGCTACGGCGGACAAGGCCCCGCCTCCCTTCGCGGTGCCGTCGAGCTTCGTGACGATCACCCCGGTGATGCCCACCGCCTCGTGGAACGCCTTTGCCTGCGGCCCCGCCTGCTGACCCACCGTCGCATCGACCACGAGGAGCCGTTCGTCCGCCTGGACCGCCTTGCCGACCGACTCGATCTCCTGGATCAGGTCTGGCTCGAGCGCATGCCGCCCCGAGGAGTCGACGACAATGACGTCGATCCCCTCGAGCGCCTTGACGCCGGCCTTCGCGATCTTCGTCGCGTCCTTGGCGGCCGGATCGCCGTAGAAGGAGGCGTTGATCTGCTCCGCGAGCTGCTTCAGCTGGTCGTAGGCGGCGGGCCGATGAACGTCCGCGGCCACGAGCCCGACGGACAGGCCCTTTTTCTGGAAGAACTTCGCGAGCTTCCCCGCGGTCGTCGTCTTCCCTTGGCCGTACAAGCCGACGAGCAGGATCCGTTGTTTCTGGATGGGGACCTCACGGGTCGATCCGAGGATCTTGACGAGTTCCTCGTAGATGATGCGGACGACGTGCTCCCGCGGGCTCATCCCGGGGGGAGGTTTGTCCTCGAGGGCCCTCCGTTGCAGTTCCCGCGTGATGGAGAGGGCGAGCTGGACGTTCACGTCCGCCTGGATCAAGGCCCGCTGGATGTCGCGGACGATCTCCTTGATCAGGGACTCGTCCACGTAGCTCGCGCCGGCGATTTTCCGTAAGGCCTCGCGGAGAGAGCCACCGAGCTTTTCGAGGACCATGCGAGCCTACCAAAGGGGCAATCCCCTTTAAGTTTGAGCACCGGAGATCGACCGACGGTACTCAGCGACCAAGAAACAGGAGGAGCGCCGTGAAGAGGGTAGCCAACATGATGAACGTGAGGAGCACCACGATGGTTTCCATCCGGTCGCTGATTTTCGCCAGATGGTAGAGCTCGTATTGTCGGAAAGGATCGACGCCCGCGGGCTGCACAGGCAGCCCCGCTACGGCCGTGCCTCCCTCCGGGGGCGGCGTTGGCGGGTTCACGAGGAACGCTTCCGATAACGGAGGCCTGCGTAATTAACGTTTCAGAGGTTTCCCAACGAAGCAGTCGAAGGCAGATACCCCTTCAACGAAGGGGCCACACGGACCTCACAACCACTACGCTGACACTCGCAAATCGACTTAAAAAGGGAAGGGAGGGCTAGCCTTGTCAGAAGGGATGGGATGCACTCTAACGAACTAGCCCAAAATTCCCCCGACATTGTATTCGTAGTACGATATTTAAGGATTTGTAAAGGTCGCGGCTTGAATGGAGGTCGAACCCGCTCCTCCCGCGGCAGTGACAAAACGCGGGCTGGACGGCTCTCTCCAGGGTCCTGGCGGCGGTCACAGGTAGCCGGACTTCTGGAGGGTCATAAGGTCGTCCGTCGAGAGCTTCTCACCCTTCTTGAACCGCTCGAAGATCTGCTCGGCTTCCCGCTTCGCGTCGACCTCTTCCGCGGCCGACTCCGGAACGCCGCGGCTCTTCATCCAGATCCCGTGGATGATCTTGTCGTAGTCGTGGACCTGGCGGATGTGCTCGATGTGCTTCCGGTGCTCTTCGTCCGCGAGCATTTTCGTCTTGATGAACTCCTCCTGGGCCCGATCCGCCTCCCGCCGGAACGCGTCGCTCTGCTCGTACAAGGTCGTCATTTGATCGTGTTCCGACTGAGCCTTCTCGGCTAGCTCCGACACCCGCCGATGGGCGTCCTCCGCCTGGTCCCGGGCCGCCTTCAACTCATCCCGCACCTTCTTGACGTCCTCGTTCTCCTCGAGAGCCCTCTCGAGCTTCTTCACCTCGGCCTGGAGCCGCTGGATCTCCTCGATCAGGGCGCGCTCCTTGTCCACGGTCAGGACGGACGTCATCTGCTTGAACTCGAGCCGCTTCAGTTCCTGCTGGAGCTTGCCGAGCGGGATCGCGCCGCGGGGGAGCTTCCGCCGCTTGAGTTCGTTCAGTTCTTCCTGGAGCTCGTTCACCCGGCGATTGAACTTGTCCCGCTCTTCCTTCGCGACCCGCACCTGCGCGTTCAGTTCGTCCCGTTGGATCCGATGCTGGGTCGCCGTGTCGACCAGGCCGCGCACCTGCGCGTTCAGGGAATCCCGCTTCTCGACCCATTCCCGCGTCTTGTCGTTCAGTTCGTCGCGACGTCGGCGGTGCCGTTCCGCTTCTTGGTTTTCTCGCTCCCGCTTCAGCTGCAACTCATCCAGCAAGGAAACCCTCTCGACTCGGGATGGTAGGGATTGTTGTAGAAGAGATTGCCATATAAAACTTCCCGCGCACGTGATGAAATCCCGGAAGAACCAGGGCCGACAACGGTGTCGCAACTACAAATAGCGGCACACGAATGAGTGATGCGGTTCCTTGGGTTTCATCGTCTCGCGGTCCGATGTTGGGGACGGGTCGCGCGGCTCGTCCTTCCTGGGATTGACCGACGATCCGCGGGGACTTCGGGGGAGGGGCCCATGACGGCCTTCGTGCAGCCCGACACCGCCGTAATCGTCCGACAGCGGCTCCTGGAAAACGCGGAGGACGTAGACGCCCTGTTCGTCCTCGCGGCGTTGCACGCCCACGACGGCCTCGTCGCGGAGGGGATCACGGTCCTTGATCGGGTCCTGCGGCTCGACCCGGCCTATCCAGGAGCCTGGCGCTTCAAGGCGACGTTGCACCGGATGCGCGGGGAGAACGAGGCGGGGCAATCCGCCTGGGACCGCGCGGAGGACGTCGAACCGTGAGCGGCCCGGCCCCGATCCGGTTGAAGCTCTGCATGGCCGGCGAAGCGACCGTAGGGAAGACGTCCCTCATCCGGCGCTCCGTGCTCGACGAGTACGATGACCGGTACATCGCCACGTTGGGCACGAAGATCACGAAGAAGGTTATGTCCGTCCAGGACCCGAAGGGCGCAGGCCTCGTGACGGTCCACGCGATCCTCTGGGACATCATGGGTACTCCGACCTTGCGGGACCTGCTCAAGGAGGCGTACTACCATGGTGCGGAAGGGATCTTCGCGGTCGCCGACCAGACGCGGAAGGAGACGCTCGCCGCCCTCGACGCATGGGCCCGCTCGATCCGGTCCGTCGCCGGGGACATCCCGACGTTCGGCTTGGTGAACAAGAAAGATCTCGACCCGGATCCCGAGTTCGCGGCGGGCGAGATCGAGGCGTTCTTCGAGAAACGCGGGTGGCCCTGGTTGTACACGAGCGCGAAGACGGGCGTCGGCGTCGAGGAGGGCTTCCGGCGGCTCACGGAGACGATCCTCGCGGACCGGCCCATCCTCAAGCCAGACGCCAGCGGCGATGGGCCTCGGCGTCCTTCGTGAAACAGTAGTGGACCGTATTGAATTCCGCCCGCATGGCCGCGACCTCGGTCGCGATCGCCTCCACCGCCTCGCCCTTCACCAGGATCCGGGCGAACAGGTCCGCGACCTCCCGCATCTGCGCCTCCTTCATCCCCAGGCGGGTGAGCTCCTGTGTGCCGAGGCGGATCCCGGAGGGCCTCACGGGCGAGGTGTCCCAAGGGAGGAGATTCTTGTTCGTGATGATGTGCGCCTTCTCCAGGTCCGTCGCGACCTTCGCGCCGCCGCCGAACGCGGCCACGTCCAGGGCGAGCGCATGGCTCTCCGTGAATCCGTGCTTCTCCGCCAGGACCTTGATCCCACGTTCGTGGAGCGCTTGGGCCAGGGCCTTCGCGTTCCGGACGATCTGGGCGGCGTAGTCGCGGCCGAACGCCAGGAATTCCGCGAGGGTGACCCCGAGGGCCGCCATCGCGTGCAGATGGTGGTTCGACACGACGCCGGGGAAGACGGCCCTCTGGAGCCGTTTGAGGAACTTCTCGTCCTCGGAATCGGACAGGAGGATGCCGTGCTGCGGTCCCGGGAGGGTCTTGTGCGTCGAGCCCGTCAAGACGTCGGCCCCTTCGTGGAGCGGGTCCTGGAACGTCCCGCCCGCGATGAGCCCCATCACGTGCGCCCCGTCGTACCAGACGCGGCAGCCGGCGTCCTGGAACGCATCGTGCAGTTCGCGGAGGGGCGTCGGGAAGAGGAAGACGCTTTGCCCGAAGGCCGCCACCTTCGGCTTCACGAGCCGGATCAGTTTCGCCGTCTCGTCCACGTCGATGTTCATCCGGTCCACGTCGAAGGGATAATTCACGTTGTTCACGCCTCGCAGGCCGGCGGCCCCGAACTTCGCGGAGCTGATGTGGGCGCCGTGGCTCAGGGCCACGGACGTCATGATGTCGCCCGGTTCTAGGAGGGCGAAGTACACGGCCATGTTCGCGACCGTGCCGCTGATGAGCCGCGGGTCCATGTGCCGCACGCGGAAGATTTGTTTCGCCAAGGCGACGACGCGGTCCTCGACCTCGTCGACGAACGCGTTCCCCTGGTAGTACCGTTCGTGCGGCAGGCCTTCCGCGTATCGGTCGCCGAAGTCCGACACGAGCATCTCCCGGGCCATCGGGCTGATCACGTTCTCCGAGGCGATCATGGGGAGGGACTTCGAGAACCAGGCGTGATGGCGGTCCACCTGTTCGTTGAGGAACGCGACGTGCTCGTCCATTCGACGACCAGTTCGAGGAAGCCGCGGAACGGATAAATACGTTGAGTCAGAGACGGATCAGAAGGTGCGCGCCTTGCCCTGCATGATCCGGTCCGTGAGCTTGTAGATGTTCTCGAGCTCCTCGTCGATCAGGGCCTCCGCATCTTTCTGGAGCGACTTCAGAGAGGTCCCTTTCTCCGGGATGATCTGCGCCGCGGCCGCCTGCGGCTCGTCGATCGGTTTGCCGATCTGCGACACGATACGGACCCAGACCTCCTTCACCTTGCCCTCATGCTCCTTCACGAGCCTCTCGGCGATGTCGAAGGAGAGGAGGTTGTACAGCTTGCCGACGTGCGTCACCGGATTCTTGCCCGCCGCGGCCTCCATGGACATCGGGCGGTACGGGGTGATGAGGCCACTGACCCGATTGCCGCGACCGACGCTCCCATCGTCTCCGTTCTCCCACGACAGCCCGGTGACGGTGAGGTAGAAGATGCCGGCATCGTAATTGTCCCCGGTATTGATGTCGACCTTCACCGTCCGGTCCGTGTACTTCACCGCGTTATCGAGGAGGCGCTCCCGCAGTTCCTCGATCACGCTCCGGTAGTGGTCCTCGTCCGGCACGTACCGGTCCACGAACGCGGCGGCGACGGTGAGGCGGATATCGTCGTGGTGCCGCACGCCCATGACCTTGATGTCCTGGCCGACCTCCTTCAGGTCCTTCTTGAGCGGGCCGTTGATCAGATGTTCCGTCTTCAGCGTGACCGTCTCGAGTTCCGAGAAGGGTGCGAAGCCGACGCCGAACGAGGTGTCGTTCGCGAGCTGCTTCTGCGTGTCGTACAGGCCGCGGAGGTCCACGGACCCTTGGCCGATCTTGCAGTCCAAGGTGACGTCCGCGTCCACGTTCAGGTTCGTGCAGGTCTTCGTGAGATATTCGTGTGCGGCCTGGATGGCGACCGTCCGGTAGGGCAAGCGGACGCCATTCACCATCGTCGTCGCCCGGCCGACGAGGAGGATGTACGCCGGTTCGAGGAAGACGCCGCCCCCGAACTTCGGCGCGCTCTGACCGCCGACGACCTCGACCTGGTCCGTGTTGTGATGCAGGATCCGTCCGAAGCGTTCCTTGTACATCTTGCAGAGGGCGACGGAGACGGTCTCCGCCAGCCCGTCCGCGATGCTGTCCGGATGGCCGATCCCCTTCCGTTCGACGATCTCATCGCCCTGCTCCTCGATCGGCGTGTGGACGAGTTCCTCAACAAAGATGTTCCGCGCCACGGAAGTCCTCCGACGGGTGTGCGGCGTGGATGCCCCGTTCCATATATGGCTTTTGTCGCCCTGGCTCTCTCGGCGGAGGGAACGGCTCCCAGACATGTCG
>WNEO01000034.1_pt1 | contig 25771 bp, 20 predicted proteins | sample 5399941 | NCBI WGS metagenome assembly WNEO01 (sample SAMN13153328, study PRJNA577476) | soil metagenome | isolation source: 20 cm grassland meadow soil 2 days after 3rd rain plot 2 | place: USA:California | collected 2015-11-11
CGCTGTTGAAGCGCGCGTTGTCTCTTCGCGGAAAGAAGAGCGCGTAGCCGCATCCAAGATTCTGCCACAACCAAGAGCTCGAAAGTTTAAGGGCAATCGAGCGCGCTTCGTCGACTCAATACGTGACGCGCTTTATGCATCGAAAATCGTTTCGTACACGCAGGGAATGGAGCTTCTCCGCTCTGGAAGCACCGAATACAAGTGGAACCTCAACCTCAGCGACATCGCCACTATCTGGCGGGGCGGATGTATCATTCGCGCGAAATTTCTAAACCGGATTGTCGAAGCCTATCAACGCGATGCTGCACTACACAATCTTCTGCTCGATCGCTATTTCACGAGAATCATTAAGAAAGCGCAGCGCAATTGGCGGGTCGCGGTCTCGACAGCCGTAAAGCATGGCGTTGCCGTCCCTGCATTCAGCGCTTCGCTTGCTTACTTCGACAGTTACCGCCAGGCGAGGCTTCCCGCCAACTTGTTACAGGCGCAACGCGATTTCTTCGGTGCGCACACATACGAACGCATCGACAAACCGGGCGTGTTTCATACGGAATGGATCGAATCCGACCGCAAGCCGATTGAAAAAGCGACCCAAGCGAAAGAGCCGGCTCAACATCACGCCGGAGAGTGACCACAAATGGCGGACGGCGCAGCGCGCCGTCTCTACCTTAATGAAAGTCATGCGAATCAGCACCCAGGAGTTGCGCGTGCGCGAGCGGCTTGATATTCCGGGTCTTGATTAAAACGACCCTGTCGGAATTCTGTACTTCGCCTTCGATCAGCAGAAATGCTTCTTCGGTAATTAAAAGACGAAACCGTTCAAATAAGTCCGGATCGACAATCGCATTTGAAACCCCGGTCTCATCTTCCAAACTAATAAAAACAAATCCTTTCGCTGTGCCAGGGCGCTGACGGCAAATCACGTTGCCGGCGATCTGAATAGTTGCACCGTGCCGTGCCTGAGCGAGATCGATTGCGCGCCAAACATTGGGGAAACTTTCGCGAAGTAATTTCATCGGGTGTGGGCCGGTCGTCAGATTCATCGTTTCGTAATCGGCACGCACGCGTTCCGGCAACGTCATTCGCGCGAGCGGCACGTTATAGCCGGGATCGGTGATCCCGGTCGGGGACAGCGTACTCGTTGAAGAGCCGGGATCACCGATCCCGGCTACAGCAAACAGCGCCTCTGGCGCTTGTTCCTCTACCCGCCACATCGCCGCGCGCCGATGAGCGACGAAACAATTGAGTGCGCCGAGTGCGGCAAGCGTACGGAGTTCCTCTTTTGAAAGCGACACGCGCCGTTTGAAATCGTCCAGCGAATCAAATTGTCGATCTTGCCGTTGCCGGACAAATTCTTCCGCGTGTTCCTGCCGCAATCCGTTCACCACGCAAAATCCCAGCCGTACGGCGTCATCTGAAACAACTGCGCAGCGCCATGTCGATTTCTGCACACAAACCGGTTGAATCTTCAACCCGTGCCGGCGCGCATCTTTCACAATTGTGGCCGGAGTGTAAAAACCCATCGGCTGATTATTCAGCAGGCTCGCGTAAAATTCCGGCGCCCGATGCACTTTTAAATATGCGCTGCCATAAGCGAGAATCGCGAAGCTGATCGCATGCGATTCCGGGAAACCGTAGAGCGCAAATGATGTGATTGACTGGATGATTTTATCGATCACATCTGCCGCGATATTTTTCCGCGCCATTGCCGCACGCAGCTTGACGCTGACTTTGTTCATCCGCTCTTCAGAGCGATGGAAACTCAATGCGCGACGCAACTCTTCTGCTTCGTCCCCCGAAAAATCCGCCATCACCATGGCGATCTTGAGCATTTGTTCCTGAAACAAGGGGACACCAAGGGTGCGCCCCAAGACTGGTTCCAATCGCGGGTCGAAATACGTGACCGGCTCGCGGCCGGCTCGGCGCGCCAGATAAGGATGCACCATGTCGCCTTGGATCGGTCCTGGCCGGATAATCGCGACTTCGATTACGACATCATAAAAACATTTCGGCTTCATCCGCGGCAGCGTGGCCATTTGCGCACGGCTCTCGATTTGAAAAACACCGATCGTGTCGGCTTTTTGCATCATGTCGAATGTGGCGGGGTCGTCCGTTGGAATGTGGGCAAGATCGAGCGGCCGCCCGCGTTCACGGCATAATTCGAATGCATCCTGCATTACCGACATCATGCCAAGCCCGAGCAAATCCACTTTCACAATACCAAGGTCTTCGCAATCATCCTTGTCCCATTGGGCAACGACACGTCCGGGCATCGATGCGTTTTCCAGCGGCACAAACGAGCTCAGTTTGTTCTGGCAAATAATCATCCCGCCGGAATGCTGGCCGAGATGGCGCGGCAAGCCATAAATCGCCTGATAGAGCGAGATGAATGCCGGCATCCGCGAATGTTTTTTCGGCAAACCGGCCCGTTCAATTTGCGAGGCGAGATCGAGCGTGTGTGGAAAATCGCCGTTTGCGAAGAGATGCGAGAAGCGATCCAGAATGCTCGAGGAAAAATTTAATGCCTTGCCGATTTCGCGCGCGGCGCTTCGGCCACGATAGGTGATCACGTTCGCCGTCATCGCGGCGCCGTGTTTGCCGTAGCGCCGATAAATTTCCTGAATCACGGCTTCGCGTCGATCGCCGCTGGGAAGATCCAGATCGATATCGGGCCAGCCTTTCCGGCTCTCGTTTAAAAAACGTTCGAACACCAGATGACTACTCACCGGGTCCACCGGCGTGATCCCGAGACAATAACAAACAGCGCTATTGGCGGCGCTGCCCCGGCCCTGGACCATGATGTTGTGTTCACGACAGAAATTGACGATGTCCCAGACAATCAAAAAATAGCCAGGGAATCCGAGCTTGCTGATGAGCGCGAGTTCTTCTTCGAGCTTCCGTTTTACCTTGGTACTAATCGCCGCATAACGCTGCTGGGCTCCGAACCAAACGATCGTGCGCAGGAACGAATCCATGTCATGACCCGCCGGAACAGGAAACGATGGAAATTCGTAACCGATGTTTTCGAGAGAAAACGTCAGCCGCTCAGCCAACCGTGAGGTGTTTTCAATTGCTTCCCGCAGATCGCGAAAGAGTTCGCGCATCTCCGCGTCACCTTTTAAGTGTCGTTCGCTGTTTCGGGTGAGCAATTTCCCGGCAGCATCCAGATGCGTGTGCTCGCGAATACAGGTGAAAACATCAAGAACCTCTCGCCCGCGAGGCCGGGCGTGCTGCACACCGTTCGTGGCCAGGATCGGCAACCGATAATGCGCGGCAAGATCGACAAGTTGCTGATTAATACGTTTCTCTCCGCGCAAAAAATGTCGCTGAATTTCAACAAAAACATTTTCTCGACCTAACGTGTGGATCAAAAACTGCGCGCGATCTTCGGGCTGGGTAGCGCACGCGCTACCCAAAAGCGCGACCAGTCCCTCGGCGAATTGCGGCAGCTCATTCCACTGAATCGCGCATTTTCCTTTCTCGCTGCGCAAATGCGCCTGCGTAAGGAGTTGGCAAAGATTTTTGTAACCGGTGCGGTTTGCGACCAGGACCGGAAGAATCGTGCCATCTTCCATCGACAATTCGCAGCCGATGATCGGGCGCACATTGTGCTCACGCGCTGTGACGGAAAACCGTTGCGCACCGTAAACGCCGTTGCGATCGAGCAACGCCATCGCCGGCATTGCCAACTCGGCTGCGGTCTCGGCTAATTGCTCCGGAAATGAAGCGCCCCGGAGAAAGCTAAAAGCGCTGCATGCATGTAACTCGATGTATGGCATAAACGGCAATCATCAGTCGTAAACACCATCGATCGCCCAGATCTCCCCACTCTTGTGACAGCGCACCAAAATATCATTCTCCAATTGCAAATCCCATTCACTCCGCGACCAAATCTTTTCGTCCCACCAATTCCCGGATGCGCGATAAGGACCGCTTTGCTGTGCAACTTTGCCGTTGACCTTCGCGCTTCGAAGGTGAGCAGGAATATTTTCTGATAGAAAAACGGATGCAGATACGGCCGGTCGAAATCGTCGCAACGCCGTTGTAGTGTGCGCTGTCCTCAGCGCATCGGGAGGCTCTCCGCTGGGGACAACGGACTCTCCAGCCTCGCAGGAAAATGGTTCGATCTGAAATGCGTCAGATCGATGTGTTTCTTCCAAGACCGGAGTGCCGACACGGTCACTGCCCAGTAAAGCGATCAATCGGGCCAGCGTTTCATAGAGTTGATTTGGATCGCGTAAAGGTATTTCAAACAAACCAAATTGTTGCTGCGACGCTTTAGTTGGCTTGGCTTCCAACGAAACAGCGGTAATCGGGTATTCCGATTTAAAATTCTCGAGATGGGTGTGCAGCATCTGAAAGAGAAGATCGACATCGTTTGTCGGCTGCGGAATTTTGAAACAGCGCTCGTAATGCTGCTTGTTTGAAAACGTAATCTGCAGCCTGAGTTCTTTTGTGACGAGGTAGATCGCGCTCAGTCGGAAGGAGAGCTGCTCCAAAAAACGACGCAGCATGAACAGGAGCGGCTCAGCCGTTGCGATTTCGTTTTCAAATTCGAAACTTTCTTCAAATGACTCAGGTTGTCGGACGAGCTTGAGCGGCCGATTGGATTGCCCGTTCGCCCGTTCCCACATTCGGACCGCTTCCGGACCAAGTCGAGCGCGGAGCTGCTCCTTATCGAGGCGGACGAGCTGCCCGAGGGTATGAATCCCCCACTTGTGCAGGATCTCTAATATTTGATGAATCTCGTCTTCTCGATTTTTGGCCGCCGCGGAATTCGACTCAGCAGAGCGCTTCATGCGCTCAATTTAGTGCCAAACGTAATACGTTCAAGTGAACGTTACACCCGCGCAAACGTCAGATTATTTCAGACATTTAGGCTGGGCTTGCATGAAACCGCGGGCCATATCGCCTGCTGACGATCCAATTGTCGAGGATCACTTCTTTTTCCACTGAGCGCCGCCGAGGAGCGGTAACACGAACAGGTTTGCCAGGATGTCGATGATACACCCGGCGAGCACGACCAGACCGAAACGTTGCGTCGGCGGGAAATTCGAGAGCACGAAAATGGCGAAGCCGGCAGCGAAGATGACATCCGAATAGACGATCCCGCGCCATTGTTCTTCGCGCCCAGCGATCCAGGCCGGCCAACCGCTCTTTCCATCGCGTTGCGCACGACGGACGCCGAAGACAAGATGAATCATCGAGTCGATCGCGATGCCGATGCAGACGTTGGTGGCCGGGGCCGAGATGACGTCCATCGGCACGCGCAACCAGCCGATGCCGCCAAGCATGCATAACGGAACCAGCGTCAGGCTCACGATCATCGCCACCGCGCCGCGAAAGGACCGGGCAACGATCCATGCGATAATGATGAATAACAGATTCAGCCAGAACAGACCGGTGACCAAGCTGGAAGCGACCAGCTGCGCCAGTCGCCCTTGCAAATAGTAAATGCCGCCGACGAGTTCCGGCTTGAATCCGTGTTTCCGAGCAATCACACGAAGATGGTCGACAACATTTACTCGATATTTGTCACGGCGCTCCTCGACCATGCGGAGGAGGAACATTGCCTGGCTGCGATCTTCGGTGACAAAACTTTTGGAGACACGCGCGTACTTCGGTTGAGCCATGATCTCCATCATCTTTTCGTAGCTGATGAAAAATGAGAACGGCGTCCGGTCGCCTTCGGCCAGAAGCGTGGGCAGCGAAATCACCGTGCCGACGTCTTTGTAGTTCTCGAGCGCTCCGTGCAGCGTCCACATCTTCTGGTAAGCGGCGTCGGTGTTCAGTTTGCTGCCGTCGGCTGCGGACACAACGAGGTTAAGCGGGTTGCAGCCGCCGTTGTGGTCGACGTATTCCAGGCCGTCGCGCAGTTCCTGGTGCGGTTTGAAATAATCGAGCAAACTCGGGTCGGTGTTTACCCGTGTCAGCCCAAATCCCAACCCAGCGCTGGCCAGAATCACGACTAAGGAGAGCAATGGAAAGCGGCGCGCCCAAAATGCGTGGGAAGGTTCCGCCTCCACAATTTTGCTCCTACGTGGCACGGCCCAACGCAGAAAGGACGGATACATCGCGTAGGCGCCAAGGAACGCGACGACGGTTCCGAGCACGCCTCCGAACCCGAGTTCGCGCAGCGGCTTGGCCTGAACAATGAGCAGGCTGCCAAACCCAAGCGATGCGCAGACCATCGACCAAAATGAAGGTGGAAACGTCATACGACGCGCGTCCGCCGCGAGGTCAGGCGATTCCTTACCGAGGCGGTGCGTGCGGTCGGCCAGCGTTTGCCAGTTGAAGGTCATGTAGACCAGGTGGGACAAGGCGACAATAAAAACGATCGTGCCGAGATTGACGGTCAGGATCCCGATGCGTTTGCCGAACATCTGCTGCACGAGCAACGTCAACAAAACGGCGCTCGTACAGGTGGCGAGCATTCCCAGAAACACTCGACCGGACCGGAACATCGCCGCCATGGTCAGTCCAAACAAAATCAACGCCGTCAGACTGAAGTAGCGGAAATCATGGGCCAAGCTCCGTCGGAGCATCTCCACGACGTAAGGCGTGCCGGCGATGTGAATTTGAAAGTCTCTCTCGTCCAACTCATGCACGATGCGCTCCAGACGGAGGATGAGTTTCTCGGGATCGCCGGACTCGGGAAACACGATGACATTGGTGGACTTGCGGTCTTTGGCTATCAACAGCCGGTTCCAGAACGGGCTCGCCAATGCATCCTGAAAACTCTTTGGCCCGGCGGTCAAACTCTTGACCGTGCTGACCGCGTCGATCGCCTGGACCTGTTGAGTGAGCCTTCGGATCCGGTCCAGGTATCGGGGTGATGAAATGTCCCTGGAAGACACGGCCAGGATAAGCTGCGGTTGCGACGGAAAGCGTTTCTCGATCTTTTTGGATTGCCCGAATCCGGGATCGCGGGTGGAAAAGAAAAAACTCTCTTCCACAACTGGTTTAAGATCGACAAAGACCGCCACCAGAACGAACAAGAGAGCCGTGACCGCCAGCATCCACCAGTGCGCCCCCAAGTGAAGCGGCGTCTTCGAAACTAAAGTGCCAAGTTTCATCGCTTCAGCGCCGGATCATCACAAGATTGGCGCGTTCCCTCAAAGAATCTCCACAGGACATTTCGGCAATGCCGCTAGAAACGCGCGCCCGTACGGCTTAGTCACGATCCGGTTGTCGAGGATGACGATGATACCCTGATCCTTCTTCGTTCGGATCAGACGTCCCACACCCTGACGAAGCTTCAGAATCGCTTCCGGCAACGAATATTCGGTGAATGCATCGCCGCCACGCTCTTCCACAAGCTCGAGTTTCGCTTCGATCAGGGGATAATCCGGCACGGCGAAAGGCAACCGAGTGATGATCACATTGGATAGCGCATCGCCGGGAACATCGACACCGCTCCAAAAACTGTCGGTCCCAAAGAGGACACTTCGCGGTGTTGTTTTGAATTGCTCGAGCAATTTCCCGCGCGGCGCGCCTCCGCCTTGGACAAGAAGATTCAATTTCTTTCGCGAAAAAAATTCCCGCATTTGATCGGCCACCTGCTGCATGCCGCGATAACTCGTGAAAAGGACAAACGCGCGTCCGTCCGTTTCCTCGACAAAATGCGCGATCCAATGCTCGAGCGCTTCCTCATAGCCTGTGTCGCGCGGGTCCGGCATTTTTCGCACGATGAAGATTTTCATCTGCGTGCGAAAATCGAACGGACTCCCGAGCAGCACCGGTTCGATTTCATCTGCCCCGATGCGCTGACGAAAATAGGCGAGATCAGGACGGCCGACTGAGAGAGTCGCGCTGGTCATTACGCAAGAGCAGCTTTCACGAAAAATCATGCGGCGCAGGACCGGCGCGATGTCGATGGGCGCCGCGTTCAGCGAGAGAAACTGCGCGGTCTTGCCGGTGCGTTCGACCCAATAAACGTGTTCGCGGGCGTTTTGTTCTAGGAAAATGACCGTGCCGTCGCGGGCATCGCGAATCCGCCGGCCAAGTTCCTGCAATTCCGCCTTCAGAAATTCATCATCGGCGCGTCTGGCCACTTCGGCGATACGCGCCTGCAATCCGGTCAGGTGCCCGGTGATCGTGTCGGGGACAAATTCGGGAGCGCGAACACGAAATTCACGGCCCTTTCGGAAATCGCAGGATGATTCGATTGCTGCGAAAAACCTGTCCAATTCGTCGACGAGGTCGGCCGCCAATCTCACGCCGATTGCGTCTCGCATGACCGTGAACAGACCCTTGTGCGTACGCGCGTTGTAGAGCCGTTGGATTGTCGATCTCAGCCCGTATTGTGAGATGCCGATGCCGATCTGCCGCGAGGCGACTTGCTCGACCGTGTGCGCTTCGTCGAAAATGATGAAGTCGTTCGGAAAAAGGTAACCACTTTCGCGGTCCTCCTGTGCGTCCGGACTTCCCAAAAGCATAAAAAGCAGCGTGTGGTTAATCACGATCACATCCGACGAGAGAAGCCGCTTGCGGGCTTGCTGGTAGAAACAGTTCGATTGCTGTCCGCAGCTTTTTCCTGTGCAGATGTGCGGCTCGCTGCAAACTTGTGTCCAAACTTTCGGATCAGGCTCGACTGACAAATCGCTAAGCGATCCATCACGAGTCGTGCGCGCCCATTCGGCCAGTCTCGTCAGCTCATTTTGCTCCGGCCCGGTGAAAAGCTCGTTTGCCTGCTGGAGCGCGCGTTCCAACCGGCGCGGGCAAAGATAATTTTGCCGGCCTTTCATGAGGGCTGCTTCAAACTCGACCGGCAAAATCTTCTTTAAAATGGGAATGTCTTTGTAAAGGAGTTGTTCCTGAAGATTGATCGTGTGGGTCGAAACGATCGCCTTTTTGTGCTGCTCAAGTGCAAACAAAATCGCCGGAGCGAGATAGGCGAGCGATTTGCCGACGCCAGTTCCCGCTTCGACTACCAGATGCCGCTCTTCTTCCAGCGCCCGCGCCACGGCTGCCGCCATTTCCTGCTGTTGCGGGCGAAATTCGAAATTCTTTGCCTTTGAGAGCCGCCCATTCTCGGAAAAAATTGTCCGAATTCGTTCGACAAAGTCGGTGCCCAGAGAATCTTTCAACGCGATCATCGAAATTTAATCTTAAACTACTCCGTGAGACTCCTCGATCGCTACGTCGTCCGCAATTTTTTGCAGGTTTATTTGTACTGTATTGCAGGCTTTATCTCGATCTGGCTCATTTTCGATGTGAGCGACAATATTTCGACATTTATCGACGAGCACATTGGTCTCTTGCTCGCCGTCCGGTATTACGCCACGCAGGTCCCGCAAGTGTTTATCATTCTGCTGCCGGTGTCGCTCCTGCTCGCGCTCCTTTTTACGCTGGGACGAATGTCGCGTGCGAATGAAATTGTGTCGATGCTCACCGCAGGTGTTAGTCTTCCGCGCGTTCTCCTGCCGTTGATTGGAATGGGCCTGCTTACCGTAGCGGCAAGCATGACGCTAAACTATTCACTTGCACCCCATGCCGAGCTGGCCCGCAAGACGTTTCTCACCGAAGCGCGTGCGCGCCCGGAGGCCTTTATTCAGGGGCAAATTTTTCGGAACCGAACCGACGCCCGCACCTGGTTTGTTCAAAATTTTCGTCACGGCGGCAATACGTTCAACAATGTGCAGGTGCTCCAGCAGGACGCGAATGGCAACATCCTCATCAATTATCTGGCGATCCGTGCCTTTTATCGGCCAGACACAAAAACCTGGGATCTCGAGAACGCAAAAGTGGTTCACTACGATCGCGCCGGAAACATCATCGACGAGCAGCTTTATCCTTCGCTCAAGGTCGAGCACTGGAGCGAAACACCTTTTCGGCTCGGAAGCGCAAACGAACGGGCGGAATTCCTCAGCTTGCCAGAGCTGCGGGAATATCTGCATTTCAACGCCGATTTTCCGGCAACTCTTCTGGCGCCGTTCCGGACACATCTTCAGTATCGTCTCGCCCTGCCGTGGACCTGTCTGGTTGTCGTCTGTATCGCGGCCCCGCTTGGAATCGGCTATTCGCGCCGCGGCGTTTTGTCCAGCGTCGCGGCCGCGGTCGTTCTCGTTTTCTCCATGAATTTTCTCACTCATCTTTTCCTCGCGCTCGGCGAAGGAGATCGCATCTCTCCCTGGGTGGCGGCGTGGACGCCAAATATTCTTTTCACCGCGATCGGTCTCTATTTGCTCTATCTGCGGGCTTCCAACCGCGAAGCGCTCAGCTTTCATCTTTTCGCGGCGCGACGTATAGTTGCGCAATGACTCCACTGCCAAACGAATGGGCCGTCAAGCGTCGCGCCGATGCCTGTGCCGTCACTCGTCGGCCCTTTGTGACCGGGGAATATTTCTATACGCTGCTTTTTCACGACGCCGGCGGTTATCGGCGTGAAGATTTGAGCGAAGAAGCGTGGCAAAATCGGAACGAGAATATTCAGCCATTTTCGTTTTGGAAATCCCGCTATGAACCGTTGCCGGCGCCATCGCCCGAGCCTTTGCCCAAAGAGAATGCGGAGCAGCTTTTTCGCCGATTAATTTCATCGGAGACGTCGAACCCGAGCGCATGTTATGTGCTCGCCGCCATGCTCGAGCGCAAACGCGTGCTGAAACAAATTAAGACCGAAGCAGCCGCGAATGGGCGCCTCTTGATTTACGAACACGGAGCGACCGGCGACGTCTTCATCGTGCCCGATCCGCGGTTGCGGCTCGATGAACTGGAAGGCGTTCAAAATGAAGTCGCAAGCCTGCTCCAAACCGCCGCGCACCGTTGACAGATCGATATGTTGTCCGCATTACCTTGGTTTTCCAATCGCTTTCCGCTTTATCTCGCGCCGATGGCCGGTGTGTCCGACAAAATTTTTCGGCAGCTCTGCAAGGAATACGGCGCCGATGTCCTCACGACTGAATTCGTGTCGGCCGAAGGAATTTTTCGGCGTAATGAACGGACACGCGAATACCTCGACTTCGACGAGATCGAGCGACCAATCGGCGTGCAACTCTTCGGTGCCGATGCCGAGCACATGGCCGAAGCCGCGCGCCAGGTGATTGATTGGGTGCGCCCGGATTTTATCGATCTCAATTTCGGCTGTCCGGTCAACAAAGTGGTCGCGAAAAATGGCGGCTCCGCGTTGCTAAAGGATTGCCCGACGCTCGCCACTGTCGCGGCCGCGGTAGTTCGCGCCGTCGCGCCGTTACCGGTCACCGCCAAGATTCGCATCGGTTGGGATGCAGACTCGATCAATGCGCCGCGTGTCGCGCGTATCCTTCTCGATGCAGGAATCGCGGCGATCACGGTACACGGACGCACCCGCGCGCAGAGTTATGCCGGTGCAGCCGATTGGGAGGTCATCGCCGAAGTGGCCGGATCGGTTCCAATTCCTGTCATCGGAAACGGTGACCTCGCCAGCGCCCCCGAAGTGGCGAAACGCCGCCGTGAAACCAGGATCGCTGGCGCCATGATCGGCCGCGCGGCGATGAGCGCCCCGTGGATTTTCAGACAATCCAAACAGTACCTCGCCACCGGGAAGATCACCACTCCGCCAAGTTTATTCGAGAGATGGGACTTAGTCCTCCGGCATTGCCAACTCGCTGTTCATGACTGGGGTACGGAGGAAGCCGCGATTCGCTCGATGCGCGCACGCCTGATGGCCTATTCGCGGGCCATGCCTGACGCCAAACGGCTGCGCGAAAAATTCTCACACGTTTCGACCCTGGCCGAAGTTGAGAGAATCGCGGAGGAAAATATCTTTAATAGCGACAACAGAACCAGCAACGAACAGGAAGGTGTTGCTCTCGTAACGTCCTGATTTTCTCATGATCACCGAATCCTCGACAATCAACTATAAGATCGGCAACGAGCGACTGGTTAAAGTGACCGAGGCCGCGTCGCGCAAATTGGCGTCGCTGCTTGAGGAAAAGGGTAAACCAAACGGCGCATTGCGCCTCGCTGTGATCGGCGGCGGATGCTCAGGCCTCCAATACACCATGGATCTGGTGGAGGGCCCTGCTAACCGCGATATCTTAATTCAGGCCTCCAACGTGCGCGTGGTTGTCGATCCAAAGAGCGCACTTTTCGTTAGCGGTTCGGTGCTCGATTACAGCGATGACCTGCAAAAAGGCGGTTTCAAAGTCACCAACCCGAATGCGGTCGCGCATTGCTCGTGTGGGGAAAGTTTCGCTGTTTAAATACAAGAGACTATATCTGTTCATTTGAACTTGCGCGGTCGGCAAGTTCGGCGATCATAAAGCATGCTGACACGTCGTCAGAAAAGCGTTCTCGATTTCATCCAAAGCGAGCAGCGGGAAAAAAGCATCACGCCGAGCACGCGCGAGATTCAAAAGCATTTTCGGTTTGCGAGCCAGACGTCGGTGATGCAGTACATTGCCGCACTCGAACGCAAAGGCTTCCTCAATCGCCATGCGCGCAAAGCCCGCGCCCTGATCACGCCGATGCAAAAGATCCGGATTACGGATGTCCCGATCTATGGAGAGATTCCCGCCGGCATGTCGACGTTGACCGAACAAACGATCGAGGGACACGTTTCTCTCGACGCACGCTCAGCGAATGTTTCGAAAAACGGACAGACCTTTGCCTTGCGGGTGCGCGGCGATTCGATGATCGGTGCCCATATTGTCGATGGAGACATTGTGATTTTGGAGGACCGCAAAGATGTGCAGAACGGCGATATCGTGGCGGCTTTAATTGATGGTGAAACGACTTTGAAGCGTTACGTCGTGGAACATGGCAGGCCGTATTTAAAGGCGGAGAATCCGCGTTATCCGAATCTCAGCCCAGCGCGCGAGTTAAAGATTCAGGGGGTGATGATGTCGTTAGTGCGCAAGCAAGAGCGCCGGAAATCCAGATAATGTTCACTTGAACATTTTTGCGCTTCGTGCCATTTTTAAAAAATGGCTCCGAGTGGCAAAATTGTCGATCTTCGGAAACTTCTTGCTGAGCGTTTTCCGCAGCCGCCTTTCCCAGCGGCTACGCGTTTAGCTACAGGTTTATCGTTTGTCGATCAAGCAATCGGCGGCGGATTGCCCAGAGGCGCCATCACCGAATTGATCAGCCCGCAAATAAGCGCGGGAAGCGCCTCGTTTATCCAGGCGCTTCTCCAGGCCGCACATCGCGATCGCTATTTCCTTGCCTTGATTGATGGGCGGGACTCGTTCGATCCGTCCGCCTTAGCCGAACTGGGTAAAGTACGTTTGCGCAATCTTCTTTGGGTGCGTTGCAGCAAAGCACTCAAGGCGCTCAAGGCTGCCGATCTCCTGTTGCGTGATGGCAACTTCCCGCTGGTGATTATCGATCTCGTTCTCAATCCACCGGAAGAATTGCGCAAAATTCCGCAGACGACCTGGTATCGCTTGCAACGGTTGGTAAAATCATCGCCGACTGCATGTCTGGTTCTGTCACGGCACGGCATGGTGAGCAGCGCGCAACTCAAAATCGTTCTCGAAAATTCCTGGAGCCTGGAAACTTTTCAAGAAGACGAGGCGACTTCGCAGCTGCGAATTCGGGTGCAACGATCGCATCTCCTTGGGCAGGAAAACGCCACCGCGAATTAATGTTTGCAACGATTTATTTGCCAAACTTTTATTTGCAAGCCGCAATGCGCCATCAACTGGCGTTGTGCTCAAAACCGTTCGCCCTGCTCGATGATCAAGCAAAAGCAGTGATCATTCAACTTAACGAGGCTGCAGAAAACGCCGGTGTCCACAAAGGCATGACCCCGAGCCAGGGGTTGGCGCGATGTCTAAGTCTGATCGTGAAAACACGCGCTCGATCGCAAGAAAAATTGATCGACGAAATTTTGCTTCATTATGCCTTCACGCTTTCTCCGTATGTAGAAGCGAGTGCGCCTGGCATTTGCACCATCCAATTTAGCGACAATCGAGATCTTACGCCGAAGCTTTCGCGCGTGATCGAACAGCTCAGCCAATGTGAAATTATCGCGCAAGCCGGGATTGCACTCACGCCGGATGTCAGTTTTCTCGTTGCCCAATTAGCGCGGCCGGTCCTGCAAATCGAGAACGCAAAGAAATTTCTCGCGCCACTTCCCATCGAAGCGCTCGCGATCGCGATTTAACTACTCGACCGTTATCGTCTCAATGCGGTCAGCAGGTTTCCGCTCGATGAAGATGCGATAAACAAAACCGCCAAGCCCTCCCCCGACGAACGGTCCAACCCAGTAAACATAATGGTCATGCCAAAAATTTGCTGCGACCGCTGGACCAAATACTCGGGCGGGATTCATTGCCGCGCCGGTAAGAGGGCCCCCGAACAAAATATCGAGTGTGATGGTCGCCCCAATGGCAAAACCGGCCAGACCGCGTCCGCGCGGGTCCACGGTGGTGCCGTGGACCACGAAGACGAGAAAGAAGGTCAGAATTCCTTCCACCAGAATTCCCTGCCCAGCCGTCAGATTAATGGCAAGCTGCGGAGTTCCAGTAACGACCACATCGCGCCCGAACAAACCGAGGCAAATCAACGCAGCCGCGATTCCGCCGAGCAATTGCGCCATCCAGTACCGGAACGCCTCTGACCATGTCATGTGGCCGCCGCAGACCAAGCCGAAGGTCACAGCTGGATTCAATTGACCACCGGAAATATGGAGCGTAGCTGAGACAAACGCGGCGATCGTGAGACCGTGAGCAAGGGCAACAGCGACGACATCGTGTCCGGCAGTTTTGATCGCACCGATGCCGACAAAGATCAGCGCGAAGGTTCCGATAAATTCTGCGAGCAACGGACGAAGCTTGGCCACCTGCCGATGCAATCAAATTGCGCACGCACTGACAACCTTGTTTGTCGATGCGAGCAAAGCTCCAAAGTCCAAACGCCGATATTCAGGGAAATTCCAACTGACAACGAAAGGTAAATTCCACGCCGATATTTCGAGTTCTGATAATTGAAGTTTCTCTGGAGCTTAGACGTAGCGGCCGAGCGCTTGCTCCGCCCGCAGATGTCGATCTAACCACCTACGTAATTCGGATATCTTTCCCGTAGTTCCCGAGCCAGCCGGTCTGCTTCATCCGTTTTACCAGCGCGCTGATAGGCCGAGGCTGCCTTATTCAATGCGCGGGGAGTGATAGCTGGATCATCGTAGAGCAAAGCGACACTCGTGAAAACCTTGCCCGCATCATCGAAATTTCCGCGCTCCAATTGAACGTCCCCCGCCAGCAAACGCGCCTCAGCACTCACACGACCCTCCGGCTGCAGCGACATAATTTCTTCGGCAATCTTCTGCGCGTCGTCCACTTTGTGCGCGCCGATTTTCACCGCGCCGAGCGCGAGCAACACTTTCGCTTTTCCCGCCGGATCTTTGGCGGTCTGCAAATATTTGCCAAACGCATCCTCGGCTTCAGGCAAGTTTTTCAGTTTCGTGGCGGCGTCTCCGAGATAAAACCAAAAGTCGGGCTTTACACTGCCACGATTGTCGATCTTTCCCAAAGCGCTCAGGTATTTTTCGGCCGTTTCGTAATTTTTCTCGTTGAAATATTCAATCCCAAGCCATTCAAGAACTTCTGGTGGCGGATTCACGTTCGGACTATTGACCATAAAATTGTTCACTTCTTTGGTCAGAGCAGGCCGATCTTTTAAATAAAACTGGGACAAGATCAGCCGAAGCGTCGCGAGATTATAGAATTGCTCTTTGTTGAGTTGACGCGCGGCGTTGAGCGCGGCCATCGCGGTTTTGTAGTCTTTGCCCTCAAACGCTGCCTTACCGATATAATATTGTGCCTGGGCTGCGACCGGACTCTTAGGGTATTCTTTCAGGAGCTGGCGAAACGTGTCGCTCATGCCCTTCGCATTCTCCTGTTGCCCGAGAATCAATGCTTTCATTTGCAACGCCGCCTCCCGCTCCCGCGCGCTGAGATATTTTGTAATGATGATGTCTAAATCGGACAGCGCCGCGTTGTAATTCTTATCTTGTTCGTAAGCCAAAGCGCGCTGAGCCAAAACCGCAGGCACCTGCGGGTTATCTGGAAATGTTTGTAGGTAATACGTGAAAGCTTCGACAAGCGCGGAAGTATTCTTCGTCTGGACGTAACACAAGCCAAGTTTATAGGCCGATTCGGCGCGCAACTTTGGCGAAAGCTGGGAGGCGCGCAGCTCGGCATAAATCGGCACCGCCTCCGTGTAATTTTGTTGTTTGTAGAGCGCTTCCGCCTTCAAGAGCTTCACTTGGTCCGCGCGCTCGCCGGTAGGATTCGTTTTGAGAAACTCCTCCACTTCCGCAAGAAGCGTGGATGGATCCGAGTTGTAGATGTTGATCAATCGCTGATAGGCCGCGTCTTTCGCCTCTTCTCGATCCGGATATTTGGCGATAATCTGGCGATAAAGCTCTTCAGCTTTGTCGGCGTGATCAAGTTGCCGCTCGCTGTTTGCGGCGAGCAACATCACTTCAGCCTGGGCCGCCTCCGGAAGCTTTTCCTGCTCTTTCTTGTAATCAGTCAGCAGCTGCGCGTATTGACCGGATTGGTATTGCAACCGGCGCAATCCCACCTGCGCGATTGCCCGGAACTTTCCCGCTTCCGGAAGGCTTCGGCCCTTTTGCAGTAAGCCTGCGGCTCTATCGGCCATTGCCTTGTCGATCTTGCCCTTATCCGCTTGCACGAGATCGAGAGCGATCATGCCGGCGCGCACAGCCGCCTCAGCTTTTAAGGTCGGCTTTTGCGTTTCGTTTGAAAGAGCTTCGTATTGCTTCAGCGCATCGATTTTTCTGCCGCGTCCAACGAGAATGGACGCTGCCGTCAATCGCGCGTCCTCGCGATAGGGATTCGGATTTCCAGTCGCAGCAACCTCCTGATAAATATCGGAGGCTTCATCTTTGCGGCCGAGGATTTCGAGGCAACGCGCCTCGAAATACCGCGCGGAAAGCGCCACGGCTGATTCCTTTGATTTTGCGGCCGAACGGTGGAAGAGCGGAAGGGCGGCAGCATAATCCTTCTGCGTGAAAGCCATCTCGGCCAGTGCGTACGCAGCCGGTCCAGCAAATTCGCTGTCACCATAATCACTGAGGACTTTTTGGAAATTCGTACGAGCGTTTGATGGACGATTCAGATTCCGAGAGCATTCACCAAGCGAAAAATACGCGTTCGCCCGGCCGGAGCGGCCCGGGTAATCGTCCAGATATTTCTGATACTCCGGGACAGCGAGATCGTAGAGCTTGCGAGTAAAGAGCGCGTTCGCGTAGTCGAGTTGGCGGCGGTCAGGTGCTTCGGTATCCTGCGCTGCCGGTTCGGAAGGTTCCTCCGCTGAACGGCGAGGAACTGGCGTTGGCGGTTCCTCGAGCGGGAGAGCCCGCGCGACCGGCGGCTCATCTATCGGCCGAGCCCGACGCACTTCGGGCGGCGATTGAGCGAGGCCGGTATCCGCAGTCCAAAGCAGCATTGCCAATCCGAGAAGACCGGATGCGCTGCGCGTGATTTTCATTTCGCTGTCGCGAAAGCTACATTCGTGATCCCGGCTTCGCTGCAAATATTTAAGACACCGATAATATTTTTGTAAGCACCGGCCTCATCGCCTCGGATGACCACCGCCTGGTCGGCGTTGAGTTGAACCAGGCTTTTCAGCAATTCGCCCAATTCGGGGGAGCTCAAGGTGCGGCGGTTCACGACGACGTTTCCGTCCGCTTTCACATTCACAACCACATCCCCAATCGGCGAAGCTTGCTCTTTCGCGGCCGAAGCCTTCGGCACTTTAACGTCAAGCTCGTTCTCATTTCGAGCCGCGTTCCAAGTCAACAGGAAAAAAATCAATAACAGCAACAGGACATCAACAAGCGGCGCCAGTTGAATACCGGGATGATGCAGAGGCGCGTGACCACGCAGATTCATGTGATGTGAAAGGCGATGTCGATCTTGCGGATGGCCAGGGCGATGGCCCGTTTAAAGTTCGTCCTCGATCAGCACGGGCATTCGCTCGCTTCGTTTGCCATATTGCAAAGAAAGCAAAGCCAAAACGTGGGTCGTGGCAGCTTCCAAATCTGAAATCAACTTTTGGGCCCGGCCGCGGAAAAAAGCGTAAAACATCATCGCCGGAATTCCGATAGCCAACCCAGCCGCGGTGTTGACGAGTGCCTGGCTAATCCCTCGCGAAAGAGCCACGTAACGCGCTGTCCCGAGATCGGAACCAAGCGCACCGAACGAATGGATAATTCCGAAGACCGTACCGAGCAGACCGAGCAGCGGCGCGATCATTCCGATATCGGCAAGATAAATCACGCGGTTATTTAGACTGGCCGCGACTCGCGTTCCTTCCGTCTCAGCGATCTCGCGAACTTGCTGCAAATCCGCATTCGGATTTTTGGTTGTGAAATCGAGGATCTTTTGCACGACCCGCGCGATGGCTTCCCCGTGGCGATTGGAAACAGCGAGCAACCCCAAATAATCCCGTTTGCGCAAAAGGGCATCGGCCGTGGCCATGTAACCACTCGAAACAACGGCGCCACGGCGGATCGTCATCAAATAAACGATCACGAGCATGACGGAAAAGATCGACAAGAGAACGAGCGGTACCATTACCGGCCCGGCTTTGATAAGGGTGTCCATGATCGTCTCCGAGTGTGTATCAGGCACGAGAGGAGGCGTGGCTTCCTGTGCCAGCAAAGGAGTTGCGCCCGCCAGCAGGGCAAGCACCAGGGATGAAATCTTCATGCCAAGAATTTTGTTACGATAAACGGAGCGTTGTTGGATGCAAATACACAACTCAGAGACTAAACACAGACTGACTTACCGGGTTGCTAAACAAATTGATCGCCGCCGGCCCAGCGACGAACGCGGAAAATGTGGGCCGGTTGAATTTCCGGATCGAGCTCAACGTAATTTTGGCGACCTCGCCAGGTGTAGCGCGCGTCGCTGAGTAAATCGTGCACTTGATACAGGTCGCTCTCCATTTGCCCGAACTGGTCGATTGGCACGTCGATATAAGAATTCTGTTTCCGATGCGGATCGAGATTCACAACAACGAGAACGATATTGTCGCGCGCAGGCGTCATTTTGCCGTAAAACAGGATCGCGTCATGGTCCGCGTGGTAAAACCGCAAGTTATCGTAAAAGTGGAGCGCGCGGTTTTCTTTCCGTATTTTGTTTAACCGCGTGATCCAATCCTTGATGTTTCCGGGCGCATCCCAATCGCGTTCTTTCCACTGATATTTTTCTGAATCGAGGTACTCCTCACGACCCGGTAGGGCCTCGTTCTCGCACAGCTCGTAGCCGCTGTAGATGCCGTACAGTGTTGAGAGCGTGGCGGCAAGGAGCACGCGAATCATAAACGCCGGCCGGCCGCCATCCTGAAGCACAAACGGTAAAATATCCGGCGTGTTTGGCCAAAGATTAGCGCGAAAATATTCGCTCATGTCGGTCTCCGTTAGCTCCGTGAAATATTCGATGAGCTCACGTTTCGAATTTCGCCACGTAAAATACGTGTAGCTCTGGTTGAAACCGGCTTTGGCCAAGGCCTTCATCATCTTGGGTCTGGTAAACGCTTCGGCGAGGAAGATCGCGTCCGGATATTTGGCGCGCACGCCTTCGATTAAGTATTCCCAGAACGCGACCGGTTTGGTGTGTGGGTTATCGACACGGAAGATCCGCACGCCGCGCTTGGCCCAAAAAAGGACGATGCTCTTCATCTCCGCCCATAGCTCGCGCCAGTTTTCGCATCGAAAGTTCAATGGATAGATGTCTTCATACTTCTTCGGCGGGTTTTCGGCGTATTTTATGGTGCCGTCCGGGCGCTTGTAGAACCAATCTGGATGCTCTTTGACGTAAGGATGATCCGGTGAGCAGTTGATTGCGAAGTCGAGCGCGATCTCCATTCCACGTTTTCGGACTCGCTTTTGAAGCCAGTCAAAATCGGCCAGCGTGCCGAGTGCGGGCTCGACTGCTTTGTGTCCGCCTGCTTCGCTGCCAATTGCCCACGGCACACCCGGATCACCAGGCTCGCACTCGATTGAATTATTGCGACCTTTGCGATTTGTATGCCCAATCGGGTGAATGGGTGGAAAATAAATGACATCGAAACCCATTGCCCTGGCGTCGTCGATCCGTGGCAAACAATCTCGAAACGTCGATCCACGGTCGCTGCGGCCTTGCGCGGAGCGCGGGAAAAATTCATACCATGCCCCGGTTTGCGCCGCTGGACGATCGACAATGACGCGCGGAGCCGGTGCATATTGTGTCGCGCCGGCGCGGTCCGAGTAAGTCGCCATTAACATCTCGAGCTCTCCGGATTGTGCGATCTCGTTGATCTCGGTGTTACCGGCTCTGCAGATGCGCTTGGAGACCTCCAGTAACCGCGCAGAATCCGTGCGATCGTGCGCCCGCTGCGAGGCTGCCTCGAGTAGAGCAGCGCCTTCCAGCGCTTCGCTCCGGAGTTCAGAGATGCCAGCCGTGAATTTCGCGGCGAACTCTCCTTTCCATCCGGAAAACCTATCTGTCCACGCCTCGATCGTGTATTCGTAAATCGCGCTGTCGTAAAGGGTGCAGACACCGCGCCAGCGGTCGTTATCGACGAACGCCATGGGCGTTTCCCGCCACTGTCTCTTGCCGAGAACACGCCACTTCAGGACAGCCGCAACTACATCATGCCCGTCTTTAAAAATGTCCGCTTCGACGACGAGATCTTCGCCGATGATGCGTTTTATCGGGTAGCGACCGCCGTCGACCAGCGGCTGCAGATTTTCTATAACCGCAGAAGGAAAGGCCCGAAGCATGGGCCATGAATCAACCGAAATTCGCTCGATGCGAAAGGAGAAATCTGGGCGACGGAGAGATACGCAGAGCTATTACAAGGCGAAATAAAACGCGCACTCGTACAGACCGGAATTGCGAATCATCTCACGGCGCACGCGGGTGCCGAGAAGAACCTCGAACATATCCTGCTCAAGTCGGCCAATGATAGGATACTGCTCGAGCAAATTCATGATCGGCGAGTGGCATTCGAGAATCTGGGGGCCGCCCCCTTCGCCGGTGGTGAACTGGGCCATGTAGCCCTCGCCGTCGCGCACCCGGGCAAGCCATTTAGCGCGTTCGGCGACTGTTTCTCCTTTTACCTTGGCCTTGAGCGCGGCAGTCTTTTTTTCGAAAACGTTATAAAGAAGTTTCTCCGGCACATTCGGCCCATAAATTTCCTGAGCCGATTTTAATAGCTCAATGGTGAATTGATTGCTATCCGCCTGAAAAAGATCATGGCTACGGCGCGTAAGCCGGTAAACCATTTCCGGGCGACCCATTTTTTGCGGTCGGCGCCAGGTATCCAGGTAGCCATCGCGCTGAAGCGTGAGGCAATGCTGTTTGATACCCATGTAGCTCATCTTCATTCTTTCAACCAGCTCGTTAACAGACATGCCTCTGGTCCGCTTGAGCGAGTTAAGGATTTCCAGCCGCTGGGTGCGGCCAATTTCTGCGATTAAACGTTGGTTCATGGCCTGATAAAAACTGAACTGCGGACTTTACACGTTGCGATCTTTAAAACGCAAGGACTAAAATTTACGCAACTGCCGAAAGCAAAAGAAATTACAAACGCCACGAATATCTCGCCTTTGGAGCGGATGAAAAGGTGCGCATTTTTGGCTGATCGCGCTGCCTTAGACAAATGGAAGCGGAACCACCTCGGCGTGAATCGGAGCCTGCGCACCCGAGTCCTCATCTCCGACGACGGCGTCCAGATTAGTGCCCGGGGTGTTGAAGCCTCGTTTGACAAACCCGAGCGCGATTTCTTTCCCAAGTCTCTCGCTCCGCGTTGCGCTCGTAATCCAGCCCACCTGTCTGCCGTTCGCCGAAGTGCTAGCGAGTTTCATACCTGCCCGAAGCGGCGTATCGTGCAACGAAATTAGCCCGCACAATCGCTTGTTTGTCTGGCCGGACATCTTGATTCGCGAGATTACTTCCTGACCGATGTAGCAACCCTTCTCATAGTCGATCGTGTGCTCTTCCAGGTTCGCCTCGACGGGAATGATTTCTTCCGTCAGCTCGCGCCCCCACCGGGGAATACCGTGTTCAATGCGAAGAATCTCCGCGGAAGCGCCGTCGAAAAAGCGAAACATTGACGACAATTGTTGTGAAACAGCATCATGGAACTCCGAATCGGCCCAGATGTCCCAACCTGTTTCGGCGAACCGGCGGGTGGATAGGATGCGCTGGCAATCGGCTACATCTGGCGCCGCTCCCGACAATACATGAAAAATCGAGAATCGATCTGTGACGTCATCGATCTGAACATCGTCCGCGATTATGTAGCGCTCGATCCTCGCGGGGAGTGCTTTTCGAAGGTCGGGATCAGCATCGACCCAAAAACAATCAGACGCGGCGGAAAGGAAAATATCCGCGGTAAGTTTGCCCTTCGCATTGAGCACGCACGCTTCAGTAGCTACGGATTCGGTCGCCTTGCGCACATCGTTCGTAATCTGTCCGTTCAGGAAACGGACACGATCGTTCCCCGTGATGCGAAGCTTGCTGCGTTCGGAGAAATCAAAAAACACGTCTTCACCGGCCTGATGCGCCGACGTCATGCTCCTTTAGACGAGATAGGCTGTTTCAATAATTGTTTCCCGCGGCGCAGTAACCGGATAAAAAAGCCGGCACGCGGTCGTGTTGCTTCTTTGGTCTCTTCGCCGAATGGAGCCGGTTCTGCGCTAACGGTGCGCTCACTTTCCTGTTCAGATTGTGGCTCTTCAAAATCAGCTAAGATGGGCTCCAACGCTGGAGGGATTGCATCCGGATCCGTTTGCGCATTATCGCTTGCTGCCTCCGCATTTTTCTGACCGACGGGCGGAATTTCGGGCAAATATTTTCGCGCAACCGCAGAGAAATCGTCATCGCCGTGTCCCAACTGGAGTTGCTCGACAAGCCGGTCCCGTGCAGCGGACGTCACTCCGAGTTCAAGATGATGGGATGAGCCAATCTGATTGGCGATCTCCATGTCTTTCAGCATGTGCTTTACGGAAAAATGTGGCTCAAAATTCGCTTCAGTCATCTTAGGCATTTTCATCGCCAAAGTCGTGGAATGACTCGCGTTGACTTGCATTGCTTCGACGAACTTTTGCAGAGGCACGCCCAAAGCTTGGATCAACCCCAAAGCTTCCGCCGCGGCTTGCACGCTCGCCGCGGTGACCATATTTGTTGCGATTTTGATTGCACTCGCCTGACCGATCTCGCCGGTTTCAATAATCTCCTTGCTGCTCGCTTCAAGAATGGGACGCGCTTCCCGCAGCGCCGCATCATTCCCCGCGACGTAATAAACCAATTCGCCTTTTTCCGCCGCGAGCTTACTGCCGGTGAATGGCGCTTCCACAAACCGTCCGCCGCGATGTTCGACCATTTCCGCCGCGGCGCGCATTGAATCCGGAGCAACAGTGGAATGCGCAATTACGATGTGCCGTGAGGTAAGCTTTTCGGTAAGACGCCGCACGGTCTCCAGCAAAGCCCTATCATCAGAGACAAAAATCTCCAGGCAATCGCAGGTTTCGGCCAGTTCGCCCGGCGAACCGATAAAATTTGGAACACGACGCGGAGTTCGATTCCAAACAAACACCTGAAACCCTTTCTGGCGCAGATTAGCGGTCACGCCACGGCCGATAATGCCGAGGCCGATCACTCCAATAATTTTTCGAGCAGGATGGGACATGTCGCCGTTACGCGCTCCGAATCTGGAATTCGCGCACGATCAAAGTGCGGGCAAAAACGCCGCCAGGCAACGCAGAAGTTCGCGAATTTCCAAAAGCCCTCTAGAGTCGATTGCTTACGAATTCCGCGCGACCCAAAAGATCCGCAGTCAGGCTTTGCAAAATCGCCCGGCGTTTTTCATTCTCACTTTAAGGCGAATTCAGACAGGTAATACGCGGCAACCGATCCAACGACCTGGAGACTTTGGGCGCTGAGCTTGTCGATCGTGTCGTCGGCCGTATGCCACCAGGCGAAATCAAAATCAATCATATCGAGAGTGGGAATTCCGATCCTATTCAACGGAGTGTGATCGTCCGTCATTTCGCGGTCGAAATAGCTGAAATAGTTTCGTAATTTCAGCGCCTCGGCCGATGCAAAAATATCTCGCGCCATTTCCACAGGCGAATCTGTTGGCAAAGTGATGTCCAGAGAACGATCACCTACCATGTCGAACAAGATTCCGCCCCGAAATTTTTTGCCCGTTTTGGCATCTGTAAGTTGCCTGGCGAAATAGCGGCTTCCGTACAAACCATCGGTCTCCGAAAAATTCTCGTAGGCTTCTTCGCCATCAAAGAACACCAGTTCAACCTTGGCGGCCAGATTCGGATGCTGTCCAAGAACTCTGGCCAATTCCAACAACAATCCAGTGCTCGACCCGCCGTCGTTCGCTCCCACGAACCGGATGGTGTCGAACGTCTTTGTGTCATAATGAGAGCACAACAAAAAAGAAGGCGCCGCGCTCCCATGCGCGGGAAATCGTGCAACGAGATTGACGAATCTTACCTTGCCTCGCGGCGTGTCATCCGTGAATGCCTGCCGTGTTACCTGCCACCCGAACAACCGAAGCTGGTTCTCGATGTAATCCCTGGATTTTTGGATCGCTTCGGAACCGGGCGGACGCGGCCCGAGATCAACCAGGCGCTGGACGTGAGCCAAAGCTTTGTCGCCGGAAAACTCTTCCCAAATCCTGGCTTGTGCTGCTCGCTGCGAATCCGCGCCCAGGGTTAATGCGAGGAAAACAGAGACCGATGAGGCGACAGCGAAAAGATGCGGTCGCCGTTGTAGCCGGGATCGTTGATCCCGGTTGGAGTCGCGCACGTTTCGCATGCCGGCATCATCGATGCCGGCTACAGCAATGGCGACTCGATTCAACTCGTTAACGATTTAACCCTTCAACGCGACGGAGCGTAGCGAAGTCAGCTCTCGCTCGGCGCCAGCCCGAGAGCGGTAACGATCCGCTGGAGATCGTCGTTTCCGTAGTACTCGATCTCGATCCGTCCCCGTTTTTCTCCATGGTGAACGGTCACATGTGTCGCAAGATGCTGTTGTAACCGGTTCTGTAAATCTTCAATTGCCGACGACGTAATGGTTTGCCCGGCAGCGCGCTGCCTTCGTCGTGAACGACCGAGTCCAAGCTGTCGAGCCACCAGTCGTTCCGGAACGGTCGCGTTGCGTCGCAAAACTGTTTCTCCCGCGAGTAACTGTTCCTCCGGCGCTTTTAACGCGAGCAAAACTTTCGCGTGACCCACCGAAAGCAAATTCTGAGCGAGCCAGATCTGCACTTGTGGATGCAAATCCAGTAAGCGCATCGCGTTAGCCACTGCCGCCCGGCTGCGACCGACCTTTAAGGCGATGTCTTCTTGTCGCATCCCAAATTCGTTGGCTAACCTGGCGTAACCTTGAGCCTCTTCGATCGGGTTTAGGTCGGCGCGCTGCAGGTTCTCGATCAAGGAAATCTCGATAACCTCAAGGTCGCTGGCGCTCCGGATAATTACCGGCACCTGCGTTAGACCAACCTCCTGGGCCGCTCGCCAGCGCCGTTCGCCGGCGATCAATTCAAATTGAGCGCCGACTTGCCGGACGATGAGCGGTTGAATGATGCCATGTTGCCGAATTGAATCGATCAGTTCCTGCAACGCTTCCCGGGCAAAATCTTTGCGCGGCTGCAAAGCGCTCGGGACAATGCTTGCGAGATTGAGCTGGTGAACTCTCTCTCCCGATTCGGCATCCGCTCGTGGCGCGACCGATGGAGTACCAATGAGTGCGCCAAGACCTTTACCAAGACCAGACCTCGCCATGCGGCTGAGGCTACCGGAACAGCCTCG
>WNEO01000033.1_pt1 | contig 25299 bp, 33 predicted proteins | sample 5399941 | NCBI WGS metagenome assembly WNEO01 (sample SAMN13153328, study PRJNA577476) | soil metagenome | isolation source: 20 cm grassland meadow soil 2 days after 3rd rain plot 2 | place: USA:California | collected 2015-11-11
AGACTGTTAACGTAGTTGACCTATCCGCGCTTCCATGTTGGCCATTCAGAGAAGATATGGCCGGTGCGATAGTATCAGATGTCGCGATAACGACCGCCAGTGTGACTAGGACCTTGGTACTCTTCGGCGCATCAACATCGTTGATCAGGTCGTCATTGACGACATTTAAGGCAGACGCTAGGCCAGGAGTGCTGGTCGCGTTCGGGTCGGTGCTGTTTGGATCGGGGTTTTTATTTGGCGCCGACTATAGCACCGCGTTTTGCGGAGCCCTTAATGCTTCCCTTGGGGTATCCGGTAGGGCCTCATTCTCTGTGTCACATTCTGAATTCGACATGCAGAACTCAAATATCGTCATATCGGCGATGGCGGGATTTACTGCGTTCGGTACGGACAGTCACTTGGCCATTTTTGACTGCACGGCCACGGCGCTGGTTGTTTCTGACGAGGCTGCACTTGGGAAAGCCGTGCGATTCAATCAGTTGGCAACCATATACGGCTCCGGCAATACCGCGGCGATCCTGTCCATCCCATCTGGCGTACTGGCCTCCCTCCCGCCGGCAGCCCTGTGCACCGTGACAACGTCGTTCGGCAGCACACTGACAGTCGTCGGGGTGGCGAAAAACTTCGCTGACATGCCGTACGTCGATACGACGAAACTGTCGGGAGTGGTGAACGCATGACCATCGCCGCGACTACCTCGTTCGCTGACTCGCGAGATGATATCATTTCCAGCGCACTTGAGAACGTTGGCGCACTGGAGCCTGGCGGCTCGCGCAACAACACGAACTCGCCACTCTTCGAAGCCGCCGCCAAGGCCCTGAACCGCCTCGTCAAGAACATCGACATCACGGGCAAGCGCCTCTGGCGTACCGTCCGCCGCACCGCCACCATGGCCGCGGGGGTCGACACGGTCGCGCTCGCGTCTGACGTCCTGTTGGTCGATGACCCGGCCAGGTACACCCGCAACGGCGAGACGGCCGGCATGCAGGTCGTCGTCATGAGCCGCATGGACTACATGACGCTAGCCACGCGCACGAGTGCTGGACCGGCGCGGCAGTTCTTCTTCGAGCAGACGCTCGGTGGCTCCACGCTCAAGCTGTGGCCCGTGCCTGACCAGACCGGCGACTCGCTGGAGTACGTGGCGTACACCCGCGCCGCGGACTTCGTGACTGGGGCGAACACGCCCGATTTTCCGAGTGAGTGGAACCAGTGCCTCATCTATGGATTGACCGTCGAACTGGCGCCCAAGTTCGCGCAGACGGGGCTCATCAGCATGTTCAAGCCGATGTATGACCAGGCCCTCGCGGACTTGGTTAACAATGACGGCGAGCGTGGAAATCTATCGCTCGTGCCGTGGGGCTCATTTTCTAGTTCGGGAGGTGCCGGGTGAGCGCGACAGTCTCGTTGATTCAGATGCTCGCTGCTGGCTTCGCGAACACCGACGGCACGCCCGCGGCCTCGGCGAAGTGCCGGTTCTATCAGCCCGCCACGCTCACTCCCGTCACGGTCTACGCCGATACGCAAGCCGCTGGCGCTATCACGCCGCCGCTCATCCTGTCTGCTGGTGGAACCGGGACCGCCTACACGCAGCAGCCTACGCGACTCATTATCAAGGACGCGACCGACACGAACACGTTGTTTGATGGCAACGTCAACACGACACGCGCCGAGTCTGATTACATTCAGTCGGCCGCCATCAACGGCGGGACCGAGACACGCCTTCAGACCGTGCTTGATGCGTGGTCCACTGCGTTCGGCGGGTCGGCTGGGCTCTGGAAGTTCAAGCAGGCATCGAACGCGACCGAGCGTAACATGACGTCCGTCATCGCCGATCTCGGTATCAGCGTGAAGTCCTTCGGCGCGGTCGGCAACGGAGTCACTGACGACACGGCCGCCATGCAGGCGACGATCACGTACGTGCAGTCCCTTGGTGGCGGCGTCGTCGTCATACCAGGTGGCACATTCCTGACCTCGGCCGAGCTGTCGGTGTCTGCATCTGACGTCGCTATCATCGGCGCAGGAACGGTCACGATAATCAAACAGACCAACGCCACGGCAAATGGGATCACATTCCGTGGGCCGTCCGGATTGTCGACAAACATAGTGTCCGACCTGGTGGTACAGCACGCGACGTCGTCAACCGGCAACGCCATCGAGGTAATCGGCTCCAACACACTGTACGTCGACAGGGTAAATTCAAACGGCACCTTCCGCGTAGCACTGAAGAGCGCTGGCGTGGCGTTCGTGAATAGCTCTCAGCTTTCCGGAGACTTTGCAAATGCCGCTGCCGCTGGGTTCTCCGGCGCTGACCTGCGTGCCTCCAATTCGATCTTCGCAGGATATACTGGCGCACTGGTATCAAGTGCGAGCTTTCGGTCGACGAACTCGACGTTTAGCGCAGCAACAGGGCATGCGCTGACGTCAACATCCGGGACTCTAATCCAGCTTGGAACAGGAAACGTCTACTCCGGCGGAGGTGGAGCCGGTCACGGCGTGTCGATCGCCGCTACCGTGCAAGAAGTGGACTACGGTTCGGGAAACTCGATCACTCCTGACATTCTAGACTCCCGCACTGCAACCACTGCCCCAGTTGGGTACACATTCGCGGTAAATGGCAACTTTACGCCGCTGCCGCTACAGGCCAGCTCGATACGAGCCAACGGAACGGCGGCTGGAATCACGATCACCGTCAACGCCATCGCCGCCACGGGAAACGGGCTGACATGGAGGCTCTACTGCATCAACACCTCAGGAGCGGGAGTCACCTGGGCGTTCGCCGCGCAATATAAACTCGCGGGCGGCGCGGTCCCGAACCCTGCGACCGGAAATATGATTATCATGACGTTTGAGTACGACCCGATCAGCACCGTAACGCGAGAGGTTTGCAGATCGGGAGTTGTCGCCATCTAGTCATGATAAGCGCCGTCGATATATCAGCCGGCCTTGTCTCAACTGCCGATCCGATGAGCGCTGCTACGTCGAAGCTCGTCAACTTCCTTCCTGACGTAGCGGGAGTCCAGCGCATCAGGCCAGCTCTCGTCTCGTACTCAACTACTGGGCTTGGCACGGCGCCGCTCATCGGCCTATACCGCTGGAAGACCTGGATCATTGGCGTTGACTCCGACCGTCTGATCTACGCCTTACCGGACCTGACGCCGACCGTATGGCAATCTCTTAGCGACGCCACGGCCGCCACCAAGCTTGCCGGAATCGGTCGCCCGGTCTTCGCCGAGTCAGCTAGCTTCCTCTACATCGCCGGTGGGCTGGCGATCCAGAAATGGACCGGCGTCGGACTGACTGCGCGTCTCGGTGGATCGTCGCCGAACACGACCCACATCGCCAACCTCGGCCAGAGGCTCGTCGCTCTCGACCTGTCGAACCCCGGCCGCTACCGCTATAGCGACCTCGGCGAAGGCGTCGACTCGTCCTGGCCGGCGCTGAACTTCATCACCGCCGAGGCCCGCCCTGACGGCCTCGTCGCTATCACGGAGAACACGGCCGAACTGGCTCTCTTCGGGACGTCGACGCTGGAGATTCACGGCATCTCGACTGACCCGTTGACGCCGTTTCAGCGCATTTCGACCCTCAACGTCGGGTGCAGCGCCGAGGGCAGCATCGTACGGTTCGACAACAACTACTTCTGGCTCGACAACAAGCGCCGCTTCATCCAGTCGGACGGCCGGTCGTTCGAGCCCGTTGGGGAGGCCATCCAGCGCGACCTGCGCGACCTCGGGACCGTGAGCGATAGTTTCGGGTATCGCGAGGACACCGACCGCAACGGTTGCCTCGTCTGGGTCTTCCCGACCGCCGGGCGTGCCTGGGCCTTCGACTACACCGCGAAGAAGTGGACCGAGCGGGCCTTGTATGACGGCGTCTCGGCCAACACCGCATGGCCGGTCGCCACGCACGCCTTCTGGGACAGCCAGAATGCGAACCTCGTTGGGGCCGCCGGGTCAGCCGGCGTGTACAAGCTCGACACCGCGAACCGACAAGACCTCGGCGGGACCATCCTCGGCGAGATCGTCACTGGCTGGCAGGACTTCGGTACCGACAACCGCAAGCGCTCGGCGCGAGTTCGGGTGGTCCTGCATCGCGGAACGACCCCCTTGGCCGCGACGTCAAGTCAGCTCGAAGTGGCCGTGGAGGACGACAACCTGGGCTTCGGGGACTTCAAGGTAATCGGCCTGGGCCAGCCATACGACACCCTCTCGTCCATCGATCTGCGCTTCGGGGGCATCTTCCGTCGCCGCCGCTACTGGGTGCGCTATTCGGGGACCGACGACCTGTCTATTGCCAAATTGGCGGACGACGTGACTGATCTAGAGGCCGCCGCATGAGTCGCCCGATCACGGAGAACATGTCACACAAGGAGGTCCTCGCGGCCCTCCGCGAACGCGTGACCTCTGTCGCCGGCGGTACCAATATCACGATCACCGGCACCGCGTCAGACCCGATCGTCAGCGCACCGGGCCTCGTCGCAACCGATCGTCAGCTGTTCACGACGCCAGGCACGTTCACGTGGACGCGGCCCGTGGGAAACTACACTCAGGCGCGAATCGTGTGCGTTGGCTCTGGTGGATCTGGCGGTGCCGGACCCGGCGGCGTGCCGGCGACGACCGTAGCATCTGGCGGCGCTGGCGGCGGCGCTGGAGCTCGCTTCGTCGAAATCGTCGACTTCTCGGTGATGCCGGCCACTGCGACCGTGACCGTCTCCGCGGCGACAGTTGCGACGGCAGGCGGCGCGGGAGCTGGAGCCAATGGCCTGACGGGCACGAGTTCCAACTTTCGCGTGTCCAGCAATGTTCTGCTTCGCGGCCAGGGCGGCGGCGGCGGCGGTGGAGGCAGCGTAGGTCAGCCATCCGGAAGTGGAGCCGGCGCCGACCTCATCTCCAATGGGAACGCCGGCAACGGCCCCGCTATTGGGGGGCCAGGCGCCTCGGGGTTGAATGCCATTGGAACCACCGGGCCGGGCACAGGTAAGGAGACAATGCCCGGATCTGGAGGCGGCTGCACTGGCGCTTCGTCAGGCGCGGGGGGTTTGAGCAATCTCAATTGCGGCGGCGGCGGGGCCGGGGGCGGTTTTGATGCCACCGGGGCCGCCAACTCCGGCGCGGTAGGAGGCTCGGTCGGCGGACAGACAGGTGGCGCCAAGGGAACCGTCGGCGCCCCCAACGCCATCAACCCGCCAGCATCGCCCAAAAACACCGGCGTCGGCGGCGGCGGCGGGGCCTCGCAGAGCACTGGCTCTGGAGGGAACGGGGCAACCGGGGGATTCCCTGGCGGAGGCGGCGGAGGCGGCGGCGCATCCAATTTTGGCGGTGGACTAGGCGGTTCGGGCGGTGCCGGAGGTTCCGGTATGGTCGAGGTTGTTTGCTGGTAACGCTAAGGAGAGACAGACATGCCAATTTACGGCGGTTGCATCGAGTCCGTTCAAACTAGGGTGGCCTCAGAGCCTACCGTATCTCCATACGTCGCACCCGGGACGGTGTTTCCGTTTGACCTTGATATAACCATCGGTGCACAAATCCCCGTCGATAATTGCGACACGTCGTCCCCGAAGGCGTCTCTCGCAATCGCGGTGATGCCGTCGGACAACTTTTCGTTCCAGACGAACCCGGACTTCCCGGCCTCGGTCGTGACCTTGCGCGGGATCTGCCCAGGAGCGCTGACGGGAAGGCCGGGGTTTACGTCCCTCGGACAACCCTGGTACCTGGGTCCGACAGGCCTGTCCCCGACGCAGCCAACTGACTGGTCGGTCTGCACGGTCGTCGGATACGCCCTCAACGCTGACGACCTCTACGTCGACCCGCGCCCCCTGTGCATCGACGTGAAGCAATTCACGGGCGTCGTGCAGACGCAGCAACAGCAGATCTTCACCGGCAACTTCACGGGAGTCGCCGGCAGCCTTGCAGGATTTCCCTGCATCGTGCAGGGATGGGGTAGCGGTGGCGGTGGCGGCGGCGCGGCAGGCCTGATCTCGACCTCCGTCGGCGGCGGCGGGGCGGCGGGCGGATACTTCTCGGCCTACCTGCCCGCGGGGCTCGACGTTGGCGCAACGCTCACCATCGGCGCGGCCGGGACCGGCGGCGTAGGCGGCGCCGCCGGGGCGACGGGTGGCGACCTGGTGCTGACGACCGGCGCCCTGACGATGACCGCGAAGGGCGGTCTCGGCGGCGGGACGCTTGCTGTCGGCGTGGCCGCAGCGGTCGTTCTCGGCGGCCTCGGAGTGGCGGGCACCGGCGGTGACCTCCTGAGCCCGGGCGAGCCCGGTCGCTCGGGACTTCGATTCAACGCGAACGTGGGCGTCGGTGGCGACGGCGGCAGCGCATCCCCAGTCGGCGTCGGTGGCCAGGGCCCCAACGTGCAGAGCAATGGCAGCGTTGCGACCGGGTACGCATCCGGCGGCTCTGGCTCGGCCTCGCTCGCAGCTGGCGCGGCGACCAATGGTGGCGCCGGCACAAAGGGCCTCCTCATCGTGAACTTCATCGCATGAGCGTCACATCGATCACGATCCCCGTCCCGAGAGCTGCGGGCCGCTCTCCGTTGAAGCTGCTCGAGCAATTGGCCCGGGCGGCCACGCGCGGGCGCGTCGCGACCGTCGGGTTCGCGGTTGACGCGGCGGGCAATTGGACGGTGACGATTACGGCCGACTTCACCGTCGCGCCAGCGAGGGTACCATAGCGGGCGATTGGGTGGTAATCTCGTAAGGGAGCACACGAAAATGGCAGATAATACCGATTGGGGCTCCGTGTACGACAAATGGGCTGCTGGTCAGGCCGGTAGCCCATACTCGCAGCTCCCGTCTGACCCGGCGGCGGCTGCCGCACGACGTGCGCAATTCATCTCTAACCAGAGCGACCCGCAGTACCAAGCTGCGGCGACGCAGCGCAATCAGGAAACGAACGCCTACCAGACCGCTCGCGATGGGGCGCTGGGCATGATGAACCCTGGTAGCATAGGCGCGAACGGGACCGACTACGGCAAGGCGCAGGCAGATCCGAGCGCCGCTCTCAACCAGTTCCTAGGTAGCGGCTACACCGGGCAGCAAGCCCTCCAGGACGGCTGGGGCAAGGGCGTCGGTGCGCCGGGCTGGCAGTCGACGCCTCAGTCGCAGCATCTCAACCCGAACGGCGGGAACATGGCAGCCATGGCCCCCGGCTCTCCCGGATGGGGGCAGCAGGCCGGCGCGCAGCAGGGCGGGCAGGACATCTACCAGCAGCTAGGAGCGCAACTAGGCCCGCAGGGATCGACGGGCGGCGGAATGCCACCGGGATACCAGCAGCCTCGCCCGCCCGCGCCACAGGGAGGACAGAGTGGCAACCCATATGCGGCCCTCGCCGGTCCCATGCCGAGTAGCGTCCAGGGGGCGCCTCAGCAGGGCGGCAATCCCTTTGGCGCGCTCTCGTCGTACCTGGACCAGCGGTCGCAGGGCGGGTATGGCGGCCCGTCGCATCAGCCGGCGCAGTTAAACTATGCCGGAACGCCGCAGATGGTTCCGGCCAGCTCCCTGAAGGTGAACCCCGGGGTTCTGTCTAGTCTGGCACAGCACCTCGGGCCGACTCTCTATAACACCGGGAGCCCCCCGGTGGCGCAACGAGGCTCGCTACAGGCGAACCCGCATGTGCTCAGCAGCTTGGCCGGTCAGCTTGGCCCGGTCGGCATGAACACACCGGGGACGTCACCGAAGATGCAACTCGGGTCTTTATCCATGAAGCCAGGCGTTCTGTCGGCGCTCGGGTCGCAACTCGCCGCGCCCACTGGACCAGTTACGGAATCCCGCTTCGGGCAAGGACACTTCTAGGAGGGCATCATGAGTTGGGGTCAAGTCTTCAATCCGAGCTACGACCTTCAGAAGGTCACCGGCCAGGACACGAGCCACACGTCGAACTCGGCGGCCAATTTCATCGACCCGGCGGGCCTGTTCGGTGGCCATGCCGCGGACGATGTTGCCGCGGCGGGAAAGGACGCATCTAAGCGCCTAGACGCCATGTCGCAGCAGGCGTGGGCGCGTCAGATGGAAGGTCTCCAGCGAGCTCTGGCGTCGATGAACAACTACAACGGCATCCTGGCCCACTTGACCGGCACGCCGGGTACTCAGAGCTACTTCGACCCCAATGGGTCTGGTGGAACCATGAGCCAAGATCCGCGCATGGCCGGCCGCCCCATGCCGCCTCCTGCGGCGCCGCCTCCCGTAGGAGCAACCGGTCCGGCGACCGAGGCCCGCCGCGGGCCGGGGCACTTCTAGAATGGCTATCGGACCAGCCAGTTCGATCTACGCCCCCGGGAATCCCTGGACGACGCTGAAGGCAGAACCTGTCGCGACTCCCGCTCCTGACGCCGCATCACCGCCGCCAGCTGCCGCCCCACCGCAGCAGCAACCGCAAGGACAGTGGTCAGACCCGTATGCCTCGTCTATGACGTCCATGCCTCAGAACTACATGGAGGATGCGTGGGGGCAGTACGGATCGAACTACGGCGGCACAAATAACTCCCAGGGGTACTACAACAACGCCATCGGGCAGCTCGGGCAGCCTGGCGCACAGGCCGACCTGTACAACTCGATGTCAGGTTATGGCCCAAGCGCAGGCGCGAACGCTCTCCAGGGTATCACGCAGTCCATGGGTGGCCCTGGCGCTACTCAGCAAGCTTTCGGCCAGATCGGTTCCGGCTACCTCAACCCAACTGCCTCTTCGTACGCGCTACAAGGCGCCGCTGGGTCACTTGGTGGACCGGGAGCCGCGCAGAACGCTTTCTCCCAGTACGGCCAGAGCTACATGGATCCGTCGCAGTCCCAGGGCGCCTACGCGACCGCACAGGGCCAGCTCGGCGGCGCCAGCCAGAGCCAGCAGCGCTACGACCAGTATGGTGGCCAGTACGGCGCCCCCACGGCCATCGGTAGCCTATCTGCCAGCAACCCATACGCGCAGCAGTTGAATGGCGAGGCGCTTGGCAACGACGCCCGGTCGCTCTATGGAAATTCCACGTATTCCCAGAACAACCTCGGGAACGTGATGGGTAATGCCAACGCCACCTCTGAGCTGGCGCAGAACTCGGGGAACCTCGCGAGCATCTACGGCTCGGCGAACAACGTCCAGCAGTTCCAGGGAGCGAACCAGTCGCAGTTGAGCGGACCTGGCGCGCTGGAGCAGTTCGCGGCATCTGACCTAAACCGGACGAATCCCTACTACGACATGCTGCAAAAGCAGCAGTCGGACACCATCGACCAAGCCGCCGCCGCCCGAGGGGCGTATGGGGCGGGAGGTTCACTGGCGGCTCAGGCCATGGGCTCGGCGAATCTGCGAGCACAGCAGTACCAGCAAGAGGGACAGCTTCAGGGATCTGCTCAGCAGGCCCAGCTCGCCCGTCTGGGGCTTGGCGCCAACGTGGCCCAGAGCGCCAGCGGCGAGGCCATGAACCAGGGGAACGCGCTCGCCTCACTATATCAGAACATGTTCGGCGACCGCATGGCGGGCCAGACGCTCGGACTCCAGGCGACCGGACAGGCAGATTCAGCCAATATGGCGCGCCTCGCGGGCCTTACGAACATGACCCAGGCAGGCGACAACGCCACCCTTGGCCGGCTCGCTGGTCAGACGAACCTCGCGAACGACGCCAGCAACTCGGCCCTGAACTATCTGAACAGTGGCATGACCGCCGCGGGGCAGGCTGACTCTTCACTGCTCGCGCGTCAGGGCCTCCTGGGGCAACTCGCCGGGCAGTCGGACACCCAGCACCTCAACGCTCTCGCCGGCTACTCGAACATGGCGAACTCGGCAGATGCGTCGCAGCTTGCCAGAACCTCGGAGATCGGGAACCTGGCGAACCAGGCAGACACGCAGCGGTACAACGGCCTCAACGGCTATGGGGCGCTGGCCTCGGCCTCGGATGCCTCTCAGCTTGGCCGCGCGGGGCTCATCGCCAACACCGCCGGACAGGTCGATCAGTCGCAGCAGGCATACCTCAATTCCCTGAACAGCATGGCACAGGGCGCCGATGCCAACTCGCTCGCCAAGCTGACCGCCGGGTCGACGATGGCGAACCAAGCCGACAACCAGAGCCTCAACTACCTCAACAGCTACTTCAACCAGGCGAACCAGGCGCAGCAGGCCGGGCTCAACCGGTTCCAGACCGTATCGTCGGCTCAGGCGCAGGCCGCTCAGGCGCAGGCCGCGCTCTACAACGCCTTCTACGGGCAGGGCGGCCAACAGTCCGTAGAGGCAGGCGTCGGGTCGGTGAATGCTGGCGTGAACGGCGTGGCCACGGGCGCCGCCGCTGGAAACGCTGCCAACGGCGGAATCCTCAAAACCGGTCTCTCTATCTTCGGACTTTGACCATGGCGAACTATCAGCCCATGCAGAACCCCATCACCAGCACGGTGGATATTGGGGATTTCATCGCGAAGCTGCGCCAGGACAGCAAGAATAACGACGCCAAGCGCTCTGAGTTCCTCCTGCGCCAAGAAGCCTCCAACCGCGACCAGGCACGCCTCGATGAGCAGATGCGCCGTCAGGGCGAACAGGAAAAGTACGAGCGCTCCAACGCCATCGCGGACGTGCTGCCCAAGCTCAAGTCCATGGTCACGCCTGGCTCTCCCGACTACGACCCGGAGACCGCCATCTCGGTCGCGCGCGCCAAGGGCATCGATCTCAAGAAGCTGGACGCGCCATCGCCCGGTCAGGCGCCCATCGCTCCGGAAGCCCCCGTGCGTGCCCCCACGGAGTACGGCCCGCGCGAGACGCCAGAGATTGCCCAGCAGTCCGCCTTGACTCGCTCACTTCAGAACGCCCCTGGCGACCAGAACCCAGCCGCGGGCGCCGCCGAAGACCAGCGACAGATGGGACTGGCCGAGGCAGAGCGCCAGCGGTTCGCTAAGGCCAACGAGACCGACCAGGAGTTCGCCGGTCGTCAGGGCGACTTTACCCACCAGCAGGCCCAGTTCATGGACCAGCAGCAGGCGTACAACGCGGCATCAAAGCGCCTACCGACGTACTCGGGGAGGGCGCTTATCGGCGACGTGAACATCGACCCGAATGCCGCCGTACAGGCCCGCGAGGACATGGCGAAACGTTCCGAAGATGCGTTCGCGCCGCTCGGCTACGGCAAGGCGGCCGGAGCGTTGGCTCGTGGGGGAACGGGCGCGAAGCCTGCCGAGATTCTTCCAATGATATCGCATCTGATGCAGAACGACGAGTCCATCGCCGCTCGCAACGCCGCCAGCGAAGAGACACGACAGTTCCGAGCAGAGCAAAACGACCTGGCCCGGAAAAACGCGCTAAACGTCGCGCGCATCGCAGGCGGTAGTCGGATAACGGCAGCCGGCGTGTCGGGCGGTCCCAAGGAAGACCAGGCGGACCTCGCGGCCTACCGGCATGTCGAGAGCATCGTCAAGAACGCCTGGCAGGAGTCCGGCGGCGCCGCGATGAAGAAGAACGGCGACATGCTGGGCATTGCCCGAGACGAACTGGACAGCAACTCCGGTTCGGCTCAGGCTGGCGCTCGGTTCGCGATCGAGCGATTCCTGCGCGGCGGCGCAGCGACCAAGTGGGCCGACGAGCAAGAACGGCAGCGCATGGGCGGCATCGCTGCCCGACTGTCTGGCGCGCTCCAGACGCTGGCCACCGGAAGGTACAGCGAGGGGCAGAAGGAAGCAATCAAGGCCGAAATCGACTCTGCCGAGCAGGAGTACAAGAAGCTGGTCGAGCGTCACGCCACCGCCCTCGGTACTCGCCTCGTGAACGACCCCTCTCTGTCGAACATGAAAAGGACTGTCAGCGAGCGGTACAAGCAGCAGATGGCTGGCATGGGGCTCGACGTCCCCGACCTCACGACCGACGAGGATAACGCGCTCCCGCCTATCGGTGCCCGCTCAGTGGCCAACAATCGCCGCGCAAGCAACCCGATCGAGGGCGCTCGCAGCGCCCCGCCGCCCAAGTCGAATCCTATCATCGAATCGCGCCAGCCGAAGAAGTCGCTCGACGACTTGGCCAAGGAGCACGGGCTGTAATGCTGACCGACTCCGAAAAGGCCTTCATGACGGCGGGACGAGCCAACGGCTATTCCGACGATGAACTCGTGGCAAAGGTCAAGGAGCGCCGCAACTCATCCGGCTACAAGCTCACCGACTACGCGGGCGAGGCTGCGAAGCTTCCTGCGTCCAGACTCACCGAGGCCGAGAAGGCGGGCCTTCCGATCCCGAAAGACGACTCGGGCGAAAACGTCATCACGCGCCTCCTGCACCGCGCACTCCCCGAGACGAAACAGTACACGTCAGGCGAGTTCGGTCACGGTGGCGAGCCTGTTCCGGCCGCCGAGGATGCCGTCGGTCACGACCCACTGGCGGCGATGGTACTCGCGTCGCAGCTCGGCGGCGGGGCTGGCGCACTCGTCAAGGGCCTCGGACCGATCGTGGCTGGCGGCGTGAATGGAGCCACGCAGTCAGCCATCATGGGCGGCAACCGCAGGGACATCGCCGAGGGCGGCGCGATGGGCGCGGTTATCCCGGCTATCGGCGCGGTTGCTCGGCCCGTCGCCCGGGGCATCAGGAAGCTCGTCACCGAAAGCCCCGGCGGCCAGGCGCGACAGTTGTGGGAAAAGAACGGCGGCAACGTCGGCCCCCTCGACAGCGGCTCGGGCGTGTCCGAGATCGAGGGCATGGCGCCCACCCGCCGGAACGTCGGCGAGGCATCGCGCGTCGCTGCCCAGAACGTCAGGAAAGAGCTTTCCAGCCAGTTCGAGGAGAACACCGGCAAGCCCTACCGAGCAGCTCGGGCGGCGGTCGAGAGCCCGCAGGCCATCCCGGACGAATTCGCCGACGAGCCCACGGCGCAACTCCCCCGCGAGACCATGCGCCAGGTCGTCGGCGAAGACCGCGCCGGCTCAACCGCCCGCGGGACGTCAGACCTTAGCATTGTCGACGCCGGCAAGACTCCGTCGGAGAAGCTTCGCGACATCAGCCCCCTTCGTGGTCGCGTCGCCGAGTTGCTCTACGACGAGAGCACGCCTACCGCTGTCAAGGGACACTTGCGCCAGGAGATGGACCACCTGGACTCCCTTCGAGGCGCCGACGGCCGAGTCATGGTCACCGAGGCGTCTCTGGACAAGATGCGCCAGCGGCTCAACGACGACGCCCGATATGGCGTCCCCGTCGGCGGCCCTGGCACGGGCAACCTTCGCGTCAAGGCGCTCCGCGATATCGCCGCTACCGCCCAAGACCTCGTGAACGAGGGGCCGTATGCCGAGGCCAACTCCATCTACCGCAAGGGCATGACGGAGTTGGAACGCGACCGCGGGCTGATGTCGCAGAAGGCTCCCAAGGAGGGCGGGCGTCCTCCGAATCCATCCGAGAAGCAGATCGCCCAGTGGATTCGCAGCCGTGGCGCTGATTCCGAGGCCGCCGGGTCCATGTACCAGCCCGGCTCTCACGACGCCTTCCTGGAACGCCATCCTGAACTGTCGCGTCAACTCGACCTCCCGGACTTGCTGCGCGCCAAGGACAAGCTCCAGTTCTCGCTGGGCTCGGGGGGCACCGACAACCTCATCCAGGCGACGGCGCGCGGCGGCGGCGGGATGACCCACAAGCTCATCGACATCGCCTTGCACAACGCCAACGCGGCGGCTGGACGGCTGGCCTACCGTCCCGCACAGGGACTCGAATCGGCCGCTGCGTCGCTGCAAGACCCCATGCTCCAGAAGCTCATGGCCGCGCTCGCCGCGCAACGACAACTCGAAGAGGAACGCGCGCAGGCGCTAGGACGATAGGAGACCCGATGGCTGACATGCACGGTTACGACGTTATCAAGAAGCTGGCGCTCGCCGACGCCCCCGGGTCGGCCGCGACGATTACCATCTTCGACACGACCACTGCGGCTGGTGCAGCCGGCGCGCGCGGTCGCGGCGCTCGCTGGAAGATGATCATATTCAGTATCTTCACGTCGCACATCTCGGACGGCACGACCGGCTACACGGTGGACGAGTCATGGGACGGCGGGACGAACTGGGACAACCTCCAGACGACTGCGACTATCGCCGCGACGACCTACACAAAGGTCTACACGAAGGTCTCGGCACCTGACTTCCGTTGCCGATACAAGAACAGCGCGAGCGTCATCACGACGTTCCGCGGTGGCCTGGTCGCCGATCCGCGCGAGAGGAGCAACGGGTAATGCCAGCGGTCATCATTGGTGATGGCGCTCCCGGTTCTCTGTATCTGTCTGTGAATCCAGGAGTTGCGACGCGCGGACTCAAGGCAGAGACCGCTAATCCAATAAACGGCCTGTCTGGTCTCGCCTCGTCTGACGGGACAGTCGTCTACGTCGGCTTCAGCCTGTTCGCCGGGATGTACTTGACGGGTGCTTGTATAACGGTCATCGCGGGCGGAACTGTTATGACAGTCTCCAAGGTCGGCATATACAGTTCCACGCTATCGCTACTAGCCGCTTCCGCTGACCAGGGCACGACATGGCAGACGGCAGGATCGTACTCAATACCGTTCACGGCGCCGCTGGCAGTTCCGTCAAGCGGACTGTACTACGCGGCGCTGATTGCCAAGGGTGGAGGTATTCCGACGTTCGCGAGAGCAGGGCAGTCAGTCCTGTTATTTGGTTCCCTAAACTCTGGCGCTGTTCCATACGGCAGACAGACGGGACAAACTGATCTGCCTGCCACTGGCGCAATCGTTCCTGCTGCGACCACCGAGCCGCCTATCTGGTTCGGAGTTTACTAGCCATGACCTCCCGATCTGACCGAATCCTCTCCGCACTGGGCATGTCGATGGCCGGCGCTGGCGTTACGCTCCAGGGCATCGGCATCGGCGCTGACCACTATCAAATGACCATCCAGGTTATAGCGGTGGTATGCGGCGCCGTGGGCATGTTTTTGCAGGCAGTTTCCCGGCCGGTCGTCGATGCCTTTAAGAAGGACCCGCCCGTACCGTGACCGAAAACACTCGCCACCTATGCGCCCTCCTGTTGGCCTGCGCCATCGCGACAGTTGGGGCCATGATGAAGGTATGCGAGCCGATGCTGTACGGAATTGCAGGCGCCATAATTACAGGTGAATATGCCCTCGCCAGGTCAGGCAGCGCGCGAGATAGACGCGATGACAACGTACCAAAGGACCCCCGTTGAATGACGACTTTCCCATCGATCGCGGCGGTAGCATCTGGGACGGAATCTGGCGCGGACGCTCGAGCAGCCACCGACGACATCTCGGCAACTCCGCTCTATACGCGGCACGTTTCGCGTCTGATCTTAGAGAGGCTTCTCGTCTCGTCGATTCGATCCCGAGCGACCATCGATCGGTGGAGATTGCTGGCTACGCGCGTCAGATAATCGAGTTCTCCGAGGCAATGCGGGCGGTCGGAGACCACCTACTCGCCGAATCTGGACTACCCTTCGAACCGCCGCGTCGGCTATCATTGTGGAAGTGGTTACGTGGCCGATGACGTTTACATCCCTGCGGACGATGAAATCGAGGCCGATTTCGACGCGCACGAGACACCAACGAAGGTGGACAGGCCGCCTTGCGTTCCGGCGGCTGACTTCCGGTCGTTGCTGGAGGCCGTGGTCACGATCGAACGGAGTTACCTCGTGAACGAGAGCGCGTTCCGAGAGACCGAGCGGATGGAGGCACACCGGACCGCCATGGCGCGGCTGTGCGACAAGTATGGGGTGGAGCGGTGATCCACGTACTTGCCATCGGACTGGTGTCGCTCGTCGTGGCGTTCCTTTTGCCCCGGTACCGCCCATGACTCTCGCCGACGCCTGGGGGCAGGCCCTCGCGCTGATGCTCGCGTGGCCGCCGATTACGGGCCAGGAGGTGGCCATGTACGCGACCTTCGGGACGACCGCGGCGCGGATGGCCCGGGCGTGGGTGCGACTATGATCGAAACAACCAAACCAAGGAGATCACAATGAACGTACGAGCCAAATTCCAGGTGCAGTCAGTCGAGCAGACCGTCGCCGGGTCATTCATCAAGATGACGCCCGTGACCGGGACCAGCGAGGAGAACAAGTCGTTCTTCAAGTGGACGCCGTCCGGGGAGTTGCGGATGGGCGTCGTCAGCCCCGAGGTGGCCGCCGCGTTCAAGCCGGGCGTCGAGTTCTATGTGGACTTCTCGCCGGCTACGTAATGCCCAGATCGACTCAATACCCGAGGACGGCAGCGCGCTACCTGCTGGTGCAACTGTGAAGCGCGCCGGTTCGCTGTGGACCGGTAAGCCGGGTGATGCCTCAAAGCTTCGCCTGCCTCCTGTCGATCTGTCCGTAACGGCCGAGCAAATCAGGCATGCCGTTGCCGTCAAGGCGTGCGTGAAGTGCCACGGGACGAAGATCGACCGCCAAGGCCGCTCGTGTAGGTACTGCGCATGGAAGCCGTGACCACCCGTCGCGCCATCATCGCTGGCGCCGCCCTCGCGGCCCTCCTCGTCGCGTTCCTGACGGGCCGCTATTCGCGCGCCCCACAGGTGGTGACGAAGGACGTGGTCCGCACGCAGACGGTCGAGGTGGAGAAAGTACGCACGGTCACGGTGCGCGACGTCGTCCAGGCCAAGGCCGAGGAGGCCAAGGTCCGCACGGTCACGGTGACCAAGTGGCGGTGGCTCCCGGGTGGGGTCGTCGAGGCCGACGCGACCACCACGAAGCAGGCCGACACGGACACGCACGAGACGAAGCAGGCGCACGCGGGGGCCACGAAGGACCGCGCGGTGGACGTGCGGACCACAACCGTCGAGCTGCACACATCCACGCCGGTGCGGCCGAACTGGTCCATATCGCTGATGCCCGGCGCGCAACTGTTCGGCTCGAAGGCGGTCCCGCTCTATGGGCCGCTGGTGCTCGGGGCGTCCGTCGAGCATCGGTTCATCGGGCCGGTGAGTTTGGGAGTGTGGGCATCAACGTCCGGCGCGGCCGGCATCACCTTGCGATTGGATATCCCATGAACGACCTCGCGCGAAGAGTCATCGACATCGCCATCTCACAGGTAGGGGTTCGAGAGCACGGGAAGAACCGAGGCCCCGAGGTTGACCAATACTGGAAGGACATCGGCATGGAGCCAGGCGGGCTCAGTCTGCCGCCTATCGGGCCTCCTAAGCCATGGTGCGCAGTCTTTGTCAGTGCGATGGTCAAGCGGGCGTGCGATGCGCTGGGCATCCCGGTCCCCATCCACCTGACGGCCGGCGTGTTCACGCTCGACGAGAAGGCGCCTGTCTATATGAGATCGAGCATCCCGACGGCGGGCTCGATCTTCATCCTGAACGGCCATAAACACACGGGCTTCGTCACGGCCGACTGGACGTCGCCTCTCGTATCGACCTGTGAGGGGAACACCGACCCGGGCGGCTCATCCGAAGGAGACGGCGTCTACCGCCGCACGCGACGACGGTCCGAGCTTCTCTATTTCATAGATCTGAACCGGGAACCTGTGACGTCTTAGGCTTGGTCGACATCGAGACGAATACTCCAGGCTTCTCTGGGTTGACGAACCACTGGTCCTCCCAGGATCGGATATGGTGCCACCCGTCGCCTTCGAGCACGCCTGCCGACACGAGTCCATCCAAAACCAGCTTACGTCCGCCTGCCGCTACATTGTCTGGATCCCTGCGCCTGTTGCGTTCGTACCACCAGAACCTCATGTCAACAGGTCCCTTAAACGGCCCAGGCCTGGTGAGTCCATTTGCGCATGCCTCAAGGCCGATTAGCGCGGTCCATTCTCGCTTTAGCTTTGCATAGGCAACACCGCTCCCGCCACGTCCCTTCGCGGCGGCAAGAAGTTCGTTAAGCCCGGGCAATGGCCCAGGAATCCAAAGCACTGCCCCGCCGGCATCACGGTTCACTCCTCGGCCGTCACTTTCTATCCTTCATGTTCTCCGCGTACGCCGCCGCCGCCCTGGCGCAGTTATCGGCGACGTCGTGAACAAGCGCCCGCGCCTCGTCCCGCTCCCGCTCGGCCTGCGCGAGCTTGCTTTCTAGGGCGTTGATTCTCGCGTGCATTGCCTCTCGTAGGCTCAGCGTCCCCGCGGCGGGCGCGGGCGGTTCGGCGATGGGCACAGGATTGGGCGCTGTTTGCTCCCGATACCTCGCGCAGGCGCAATAGTCGCCGCCGTCCAGCACGAAACCACAGTCGCGAATCTCCTCGAATTCGTTGATATGGGAGTACTGCGAGTGCCCGCACTGGCACGTCTGCGCGCTCTGCAACTGCCCGGTCCCGGATGGTTCGGCAGCACGACACGCCGGGCACCGCAGTCCATCGGGAAACCTGCTGGCCCCGGCCCTACCGCAGCGACCGCACGCCCACGAGCCGCCATCGACAGAACAGGCGCGACTCGTCGTCTCGGTCGCAACACGATCGGACTCATACTCGGCCGCCTTGTCCTTCGCCCGTCGTGCCACGAACGCCTTACACCCGTCGCACTCGCACTCATCTGCCACGCATTCCGTCGTCATCTGCGCGGCTGCCTTGGCCTTCGCTCGGTCGCGGCACGCGTATGAACAGAAACACGTCCGCCCCTTGTCCGATTCTCGCATCCGCAGGTGAGCGACGCATTGCGAGTGGTCGCCTGTTCGAATCTGCCCGCATAGAGGTGGGCACGTCTCGCCCGTCTCTTGCCGGCTCGCTTGCTCGGCCAGTTCGATCCACCTCGTCTCGCCCGGGACATCGCTCGAATCTGCTTCGACCGCCACCCATCTCTTGCCGCACGCGGCACACGCCCGAACAGTGCCCTCGGAAGCTTCGAAGGTTTCCCAGGGAACATTCCGCAGACAACAATCGCCTTCGCTCGGTTGCTCGGCGGGCGGCTCGTCTGGCACGATGGCGCCCATGCGCTCCGCGTGTATCGGGCAGGCCATGCCGTTAACTCCCTGGAATGCGTGGCGCAACTGGCATCCGCTCTGCCACCTGGTCAGTCCCCACGTGCACTCCGAATAATCCTCCGGATGCCGCGCCTCCCACCCCGGCGCCAACTTCCAACCCACCGGCACGGTCGCCTCACCCGCGCTCGCCAGTTGCCCGGACGCGAGCGGCCCGGGGCCGTCGACCTCCCGCTTGTTCGCTGCCGCCGCCTCCCGCTGTAGATCTGACTGCACGCGACCTGGATCATTGTTGGGGCCGAATATCTCCGCCGGGTGCGCGTAGGTCGGATCGATCGCCTGCTTGGCCAGGACTGCCTCCAACGTCGCGACGCGCTCGACGAGTGCGTTAAGTGCGTCACGCAGGACATCGTAGTTGCTCATTTGCCCGCCTTCGCTTTCGGCTTTACCTTCAGCTTCGCGCACGCCCCGTTCATGCAGCAGCGCAGTCCCTCGGTGCAGAACTTGTTGAACTTCTTCACTTGCTCACCTTTCTCCTGGGCTCTGGCTTAGTGGTGGCGTCACTCCGATCCTCACGAACAATTCCGCCCTAGCGTCGACGAACGCCATAACCTCGGCGTCAGTGCCTCCAATCGGAGCACGTCTCACCAGCGCCACCAACTCCGCGCGCTGGTCGGCGAGGACTACAACAGCATTGGCAATGTCAGTAAAAATACCGCTGTACGCCGTTTTTTTGCAGTGCGAGATCGATGCTTCAATCCAAACCGCTTCATAAATTTGTTCTATGGTCGGCTTCACCATAGCCCATCCATCGCGAGCGATTCAAAAACCCGCTCCACATCGTACCCGGTCGTTTTGCCGTCGCCGAATTGCTCTTGCGTCCATTCGCACGCAGGCGTGTGACCGGTCAAATACCATGCGTCTCCGAAATGCCTAGCGGTCACCATGAACATTCGTCGCTCGCTGCATGTCGGCGGAACCCACTCATCTCGCTTCGTCATGTCGCCTCCCTCAGCGCTCGGTCGATGATCTCAGTCGGGATTCGCCAGTGCCGCCGTCTCGCCGGCTTCTTCGGCACGTCAGCCACGCCCGACAGTCTCTTCGCCAATACCTTGTCGCACAGGCCGCGCCTGGTAGCTGCTTCCTTCAGCGTCTCTTGCGCGCACCAGGCAGACACCGCCTCGTCCACCAGGAACGGATCGACGTAGTGCCTTGGACGTACTTTCTTGCCCCGGGTCGGCCGCGACATGGATCGGCAGATTGGCACGCCCGAGCGGTCGAGTATCGTCCGCAGGCCAGCGATGGAATAGCCCGCACGGTTGGCGGCGTACCACAGGTACTCCATGCCGTTCGGGCAGCCAAGCTCCAGCCCGAGCAGGCGCGCCTGCTGGTATACGGCGGCCCTCGTACGGTCGAGCTTTCTGGCCAGCGCTACCAGAGTCGTCTCGCTCCACTGGTCGCGCAGGACAGCCCGGTCATGCCTCGTCCATCGTCGGTAGGTTGTCATGGCGTCACCGGTAGTCGTTCGATCGCCACGGCGATCTTGCCAGCATCAGTCACGCACACGGCTTGCGTCTGAGCCGTTGCTGCTGCTACGTCTCGCATCTCCTCGCGGGCACGCTGGGCGACGTGCTCTAGCAGCGGGTAGATGGACTCGTGGCACGTAGCGGCCCAGCCCTCGTCAATCAGGTCGATTGCCCTTTTCATGGTCATCCCTTCGTAGCCCATGCGGGCATCAGGTCTTCGATGGATGTCGGCTCGCCTTCGCGGCCGGCGGTTCGGGCTTGCTGTTCTCGACACTCGGGGCAGTTGGGGACGATTGTCTTCGTCCTGCACCGCGGGTTCTCGCCGTGAGGGAAGCATCGTCCCGTGGGCGGCGTGTACTTCGTGGCCACTGGCGACGGCGCCTCAGGTCGCTTCCAAGGCCTCTGACTTGCGTTCTGCGGGAAGATCTCGATCGTCTGGCTATCCAGCCATCCCTTGGCGCGAAGATAGGTCCCAGGGTAGGGGATGAACTTCCCTCGCTCCTTGCTCCAGTCCTCCGAAGTCCTCTGCCACGAGAGGGCCGCTAGCACGTCAGCAATCGGGGGCCTCTCTGCCTTGAACGCTTTCTCGGCGTCTCCCTTGTTCTTCTTCTTCGGGAACGCCTTCCAGAAGAGAGTGAAGTCATCCTCGCGCACGATCGGATCAGGGAAGGGAAGGGTAAGGAGAGGAGAGGAAGGGGGTTCGGGTGAGGTTATTGAGTCAGTAACCTGAGGTTTTGCTGTGGTTACCGGACGCCCTCCAAGTGCGCCGTTGCTGCGCTTTGCCTTCACGGCTGCTAAGCCTTCGTGGTCGAAGCCGTAAACACGTATCCCGTTTGCTTCAGCAGTGAGTAGTCCTGCTTCAGTTGCCGACCCAACTTCCATCAGCGATGACCCAGTCGTGGAAATCCACTCGCGGTCGGTCTTGAAAGCAGGAACCAGATCGTCTTCGCGTTCAGAAGCGTAAGCCAGAACACGCACCCAGGTTCCGACATCCTGCGCGCTGGCCCCGACGACGGGCGGCTCTAGCAGGACACGGCGGAAGATGGCTGCGAACTTCACGGCAGCATCAAACCCCGGAGACTGACCACGTCTTCTACCGGCCGAAGGTGCGACCCCATGGCTATGGCGGGAGACGTGATCAGACTTCGAGGTTCCATGAGGTCGCACAGTCACCCTTTCACATTGTCCGTTGTCTGTCAAGTCTCTACTTGTTGTCCATGGCCGCGATAACAAGAATCTGGTCCGACCCGTCAGTCGGCCGCAGCACCGCCGGCAGCAGCGACCCGCGCAACTGAACCTCAACGTCGTCCGTCCCGATGACCGCCAGCGCCTCGCGGATGTAGCGCCCGTTGAGCATGATCTCCGTCGACTCCACGGCCTTCTCCAGGTCTATGACGGTCATCGCGTCGCCGGCTATCCCGGTCCTGTCGACCTGAAGGAACTTGCCGACCACCCGTAGGTTGACCTTCTGGTCGGTCGTCGTGAACATCATGGCCCGCGCCACCGCGCCGCCCAGCTCCGCGACGTCGACCCGGAAGATCTGCCCGTCTCCCTCGATGACGCGCCGCCACGGGACGAACTGCGATGCGAGCACCTTCGCTCCGATTGACGTCCGCGTCAGGACCGGGCCGACGTGCACCGCGATGGCCTCGCGGGATACCGACAGCTCGCAGTCTTCCTCTTCGGACGCCTCCAGCGCTCGCAGGATGGCCGTGGCGCCCTTGCGAGATATCGACGCCTCCGGAAAGCCCTTGCCGTGCGCGCCTGAGGTACTGGCGTAGGCGATTCTGCGCGTCTCGGCCACGTGCGCCGAGAGCTTGCCGTCCGCGCAGGTAAGCCTGACGACCGACCCGATGCTCCCGCTCGACGAGTCAGCCTCGGCCACGAAGATGACCTTGCGCAATGCGTCTGCCAGCTCGTCTACGCCCACCTTAACCGGCTCGTCGCCCGCCGCGTGGAGCGCGGGGTACCCCTTGTCAGGGACCGTCGGCAGCGTGACCTTCGACTTGCCATAACTCACGATAACCGACGAGACGCTAGTTTCCAGCGTGACGACGTCTCCCGAGCACAGCGAGACGACCTCGTGCAGTAGCTTAGAGTCGACCACGAACCCGCCGGCGGACTTGCCCGTAGCCATCAAGGTCACGCTTGCTGACGTCGACTGGTCAACCGCCTGGACCTTGACGCCTATCTCCTCGCCACCGCTCACGTGCGTCTGGTGAAAGTAGGGCAGCGGAGAGCGCGGGTCGGCGATGCTGGCGGCCATCTTCGTGGCGGCGTGAAGGGCGTCGCGAGACAGGGAGACTTTCATCGGTCATCCGCCTTTAGCGCCTCAAGCGCCTCGGTCAACTCCACCCACCAGGTAAAGTCTGTGGTTCGATTGTTGTATCCCGCAGCCACGGACGCGACCTTGCGGAGCAACAGAAGCTCAGCGATGATCCGTTCAACGGCTTCGCTATCGTCGTACTCGCCGCGCGCAATCTCCAGGTCCCTGTCGCTAGCCTTCATGACCACCACAGCCAATAAGCCAGGACAACCGCGATAGTCGCCGTGGCAAGGTTCGTCATGAGCATGATCAGCATGTCCGAGTCGTGTCGGCGCGCCATGCGCAGATCGACGGGCGACGGGACGTAGCGGGGCGCGTTGTCGTCGCTGATTACGTAGGACTTCATTTGAACGACTCCAGCATGGCGGACACAGCTTTCTTCTGGTCGGGCAGGAACCGCGCCCGGTGCTTGTTGGCGATGAACTTCGCGGAGTCGAGGTCAGGGGCGGCGCGGATCTGCTCCTCGATGCTCTCGAACTCGTCGCCCGTCATGACGTCAACGACGTCCACTGGCGGAGTCGGCTCTGCCACCTTGGGAACTTGCGCGGCTACGCCGCCAGCGGCCCAGCGTGCCAGCTTTTCGCCGATATCCTCCGAGAGCGGTTCGCGCTTCTCGAAGATCGAACGGAACTGCCCAGGGAGCTTGATGATCGCCTTTTCGCCCTTCTCTTCGGGCTGCCAGGAAGGCACGCCTCCCGACGACGGGTAGAGTAGGCAATTGAGCGACATCTCGTACACGAACTCCTCGCCCGCAACCGGGAGCCATCCCATGAGCACCGGCTTAGGTCCCGAAAGATCCATCTTCTCTTTGGCTCGAAAACAGAGAATGAAGTTGACAGGCATCTGCAACATGGCGTTCAGCAGGCGCGACCGCTCTGCCTTAGGCTTCTGCCATGCCGACATCTTGACTTTGTCAAGGGTCGTGTTCCATTGCTTCGCCAGGCGCTGGCTCTCGGCTTCGTGCATCTCCAGGACGCCACCGACCCCCGCGTGCTCGTGGCTGAAAGAGTCGACCACGATCGTCTTGGCGCCCTTCTTGGCGCAGTGCTCGATAGCCGACAGGTAGTCGAGAGGCCCGAACGGCGCCTGGAAGTCGACGTGCCTGAACTTGAAGGAGTCAGCGTAGTAGAGCGACCTGCGCGCCTCCGTGTCGAGGTAGTAGATCTCGCCTCCCGACACGCGCTGGATACCCGTCGCCAGCCGCAGAGCACTCATCGTCTTCCCGCTGCCGCTCGCCCCTACGAGCCCTATCAGCAGCGGGACTTGTGCCCGCGTGGCTACCTTGTCTTCGAATGTTCGCATTGACTCACCCCTAGAACGGTAGCGTTGCGTTGTCAGAATCAGGCATCTCGCGTTCCTGTTCCTCGGCAAGCTGCCAAGCAGTAGCCGAAATCGGGCGCGTGCCCTGGTAGCCAGGGAATTTATTCGTGCGAAGGCATTCTCCCCACATGCGCTTAGCGCGCTTCCACTTGCGCTCCCCCAGTTCGCGCATAGTACCCGCCAGAGGCTGCACGTTGATGGCGTATGGCCGCCTCACCTCAGCGTAGATAAACCTGAAGTCAACCCGCCCGGCCATGTCGGGGTTATTCTCCTGTACCCCTTCGACATAGGCCGCATGCTGGATGTCAGACCCGAACGCAACGACCGACCGCTGAATCGCTGAATCGCTGGCGTCCTGGCACGACTTCCCGTCGAAGATGAAGATACGGTCTTCGCCGATGATCAGGTGGTCCAGGCGACCGCGACACGGAACGCCGTTTGACTCCCAGTCAATCTTGACCTGAGACTTCCCTGCGAGCTGGATGCCTTCGTCTTCAAGCTGCGATCTCCATGCGTTGATTACGTCGTCGTACTGCGATAGCTTACCGACGAGAACTGGCAATTTTCCTGCCAGGACGGCGATATCGCGCGCTTCCTTCGCGGCGTTCGTTCTCCAGTCCTTAGCGTCAACCACGACGATCTCAGGACCGCATCCGAAAAGCATGCGGTCGAGAACACGCCCCCGCGTCGCCTCTTCGGTATCTTCTGCTTGCTCATCACCACCAAGCCTATGGAATGTCCACGCATGGAGCGCGGATTTCTGTAGCAAGATCTTGGCCGTCGATGGCGAGAGCCGCGGGATGTCGTCGGCACTCACGTATTCCCCTTACCATCAAACACCCACGCGGGAATTTCCATGGCGATGACCGGGGGCGCGTCCGTCATCTCGACCGCGTCCAGCAACCCGCCGGCCAGCGCCATGAACCGATCGACCTCTTCGTAACTCTTCGTCCCTCGGATGTAGTCGCGACACAGTCCAGATATCGCGGCCAGCATGCGCATCTTCTCGCGGTACGTTGCTCGGTCCATCATCATGGCGTTTGTCCTTTCATCTCGGTCAGGATGCGAGTGGCGATCTTTGCCGAGAGTACGAGCGTCTCATCTCCGTACTTCCGCCGATAGGCGGCGTCGGCGTCGGCGGCGTAGGCGGCGGCGGCGTAGGCGGCGGTGGCGGCGGTGGCGGCGGCGGCGTAGGCGGCGGCGGCGTAGGCGGCGGCGGCGTCGGCGTCGGCGGCGTAGGCGGCGTAGGCGGCGTCGGCGTAGGCGGCGGTGGCGGCGATGGCGGCGGCGGCGTAGGCGGCGGTGGCGGCGGCGGTGGCGGCGG
>WNEO01000292.1_pt1 | contig 24179 bp, 18 predicted proteins | sample 5399941 | NCBI WGS metagenome assembly WNEO01 (sample SAMN13153328, study PRJNA577476) | soil metagenome | isolation source: 20 cm grassland meadow soil 2 days after 3rd rain plot 2 | place: USA:California | collected 2015-11-11
ATTCTTAAATGGGTTAATTTTCCTTTCAGCCATCATCCCCACGGTTTCCAGCTTCCCCTGCTGCGAAACATCGAGCTACTTCCTCACCTTTCTCTTCTTTCTTACGGAGTGCTCGGCACCTGTGTTTTATCGACCGGTCTTGCCTTGCTTTGGCGTTCCGACACCTTCCTCGTGGTTGCGGCCGCCATCCTCATTGCCTTTTGGGTGGCGGCGCCCTGCCAGATCGCCTTTCAACAGCCTGCTTTGATTCGTCGCCTGAATGCGGAGACTCAAGATCTTCCGATCATTAGGGGTTTTACAAGGAGTTATCTTCCCGTAAATTCTGGTCCCGCTGAAGAGTACTCGAAGTACTTCGAGTTGGACACCGTTTGGGACCGTTTTGTCGCTGCCTATTCTTTTCTTGGACTTGGATGGTATTGCTTTGGAATCGGATCGTTGCTGATTGCCACGTATTCGATAGGCCGCCTGCCTGGCGAGCGAGGAACAACGGCGCTGGCACTAGGCGGCATTCCAATCGGCGTGCTTATCATTTTCCTAACACCGCCGGTTATGGGGCAGCATTACTTCATCAGTGCCTGCACCGCGCAGGCCCGGGGGAATAATGAAAAGGCCATCACGTCTTATCGCAAAGCCATGTGGTGGGATCGATGGCGCAGGCAAGATATCAATATCTACGCAACTATTGGAGATCTCGAAAGGCTATCAGGTTCAGGTGAGGACTCGCCCGAGAGGCATATAAGCAGGGCCCAGGAATTAAAGGAGGCCAGAGAATACGAGTCGGCGGTCTTTGAGCTTAGCCGGGCCGTAGCGTGGGGCGGTGCGGTCGCCATAGCTTCGCGGTGTGAGTCTGCGCGCACTCGGGTGGATTTTGGTATCGCCCTCTACAATGGTGGAGGTATTGGGGCTGCTGTGACCCAGTGGCAGCAGGCGCTTATCGAAGACCCGGTGCAACAGCAAGGCCTTGCCTTCCTCATCGCGAGAGGAAATTATGATCTCGGCCGCTATCAAGCGTCGCTCGACGCTCTCAATGGGATTCTTAAAGCGAGCGGTGATAAGCCATTGTTAGCTAATGCCTACTCCCTTGCAGGAGATTGTTACACGAAGCTTGGCCGGGATACCGATGCCCGGAGGTCTTACAACCTATCCCTCAAAGAAGATATACTTGTAAATTTCTGGGCAATGAGTGCGTTAACCGGGAACTAACGCGATGGAGCCTTTCTTGCAGCCACTTCGAGATTTACCGCCACGCGCGCGGCGGTGGTCATTGGTTTTGGTGCTACTGTGCGGGGCGTTGCTTGGCTTATTCGTACTTCGCACCTTTGCGAGTCCGCTGTATCGGCAATACCAGTTGGATTTTGGAGCTGCTCAATGGATAGAACCAGCCGAGTTTGCTCCGGTAGCTTACTTTCGCCGCGAGATTTTCTTAAATGCTGAACCCGAGCAAGCTTGGCTGGAAGCCGCAGCAACGGATTCCTTCAAAATCATTATCAATGACACCACAGTCGGCACTGAAACGAATCTGAAGATGCGAGTAGCACAAATTTATGACGTCAAAAGATTTCTAAAGCCTGGGACAAACGTCATTGCGATCTCGGTTGTTCGGAATTCCTACCCAGGTTCCGCGCAGCTTCTTGTCTGTGGCGGCTTTAAAGAACCTGGCGGAAACACCGGCTCATTTATTTCAGACGAACAGTGGAGAGTTACTCCAAGGACCGGCATCGTACAGGGTACAGAGGAATGGGTCTCTCCCCTGGTGCAGGAGCAGGTTTGGCCGAACGCGCGTCGCGCTACGATCATGGAGCATCCGGTCTACATTACGTGGGTGGAAAGGAATCCGCTTTTGCTTCGACTCCCGCCATCTGGCAAGTGGATTAGAGCCGAAAACGCGTCGCGGGAGGCAACCTTTTCCGCCTCCATAAATGCGGAAAGAGCTCGTCCGGAGACATGGATCCAAGTGGCGAGTTCAGGAAGCCTAGACCTTCTCGTGAATGGCAAACTCATCACCGGCGTGGCCAGCTCACCGCTGAAAGAGCCAAAGACGCCGAGTCTACCCAGGCTGACGAGTGAGCCTTCGGAGAAGGAGAAGACCGAAATGACAACTCAACCACCGGCGATCGTTAGGCCGCCGCAGAACCTCAAACCGCCGCCTACTCCCAGGCCGTCTGCGAGTCCAAGCCCGGCTTCTAGTCCTAGCGCGACCGCCGCACCCGCGCACTCGGAAAGCATTCCCGAATTGATGGCTACTTCGTCGCAGAAGCCGACTCTTGACGCCTATGACATCAGCTACTGGATCAAAAAAGGCCCAAACACAATCGTTGCGACGGTGCGCAACACCCAGGGTCCAGCCAGGTTTCTCGCAACCGGTTTCATGGTTCGGAAGGATGGTAACATTCAACAATTCGAGACTAATTCGGACTGGCGAGTGAGCGATCAGCAAGGCGCGCAAAAGCAGCACGCTGTGGAAGCCGGTAGCAATGGATCCGCGCCGTGGGGTTACCTTACCCAACAGTTGCACAGCCCGGTTAATCTTTCCGACTTCGATGTCGTTGCCAAACCTGTAGCAGTGATTTTGTTGACGATCATCGGAACCATCGCCTTGTGGCTACTGGCCTCACGCTTTGTCGCCGCTAAGACACACGAGGCGCTTCGCTACGCTCTCGCTCGCGACGCGCTATTTCATGCCCCAATCACCGTCGGCCTGCTCTTCCTGCTCCTTCCAAGGTACGACTTTCGTTTTCCAATAGACTGGCCGTTCCAACCGAAATTTGTTGTGCTGGCAATTGTCGCCCTTTTAGGAGTTCGGTTGCTTCACTTCCTTCCGCGCCGGCGAATAACAGCGAATCTCAGCGCACAGATTCGGCAGCTCAAAAGCACCTTGTCTGCCGAGGCGCTGCCTTATCTACTGCTGGCAATGATCATAGGGTTGGGCTTCGCATTCCGTTATCATGATTTCGGCGTCATGTCGTTCGACCATGACGAGTACGGGGAGGTTCAGAAATCGAAAGGGATCTGGGAACTTGGTTTCCCATTTAACAGGGTTGCGGGGAGGATCAGACCGGCCACTACGTATGAGTTGGTTCCTTATCCCATGGCTGTTACGAGCCGACTTTTCGGCGTCTCGGAGTGGTCGATTCGCCTACCGGCTGTCATCATGGGCACACTTTGCATCGGGATCATCGCGCTCATGGGCCGCCGACTTTTCAATTGGCGGACCGGCTTAATCGCGGCATTCATCTACGCCTGCCTTCCAGTAGATATCCGGTGGGCGCAGAATGCCTTTCATCCGCAGCAGTGCCAGTTCATGGCTATGCTTACGTTCTGGTTCTTTTACGAAGGGATCAGAGTTCGCCCGTTCGATCGCAAATATCTGACAGCCGCGTCGGTAACCTTTTGCACATCTTATCTTTCATGGGAAGGAAGCGCATTCATTCTGCCCGCTTTATTCCTTGCCTTGCTCGTTGTCCGCTGGGGCGAATGGTGGTGGGTAAAAGAATTCCATCTCTACCGCTGTGTTTTCTTTATGGCTGCCTTGGTGATCGCGCAGTTCTCCTGGCGCACGCTCGTTTCATCGCCCTATTTGCAGATAGGTACCGGCGTTAATGATCTCGCCGGTCCTTCCCTTTTTTTTCTAAAGTATGGCTGGCAGCCAAGGTTTTACATCGACCATCTGTTGTTCGCGGAGAACCATGTCTTTTTTACTCTCATGACTGTCGCCGGAATCCCATTCTGCTGGCGCCAACCCGGCTTCCGCTACCTCGTTACCGTGATTGGTGCCCTGCTTTTCTGCCACACGAACTTAATTGCGGCTCTCTCCACGCGCTACTGTATCTATTATCAGCCGCTACTTATCCTCTCTGGAGTAGCTGCGGCTGTCATGCTCTATGATCGGCTGTTACTGCTTGGCAAGCGCGAATCTAACTCGACGGTTGGCCCCAGCTTTGCGCATACCGCTGGGGTAGCCATGCTCTTTCTGCTATTCGTTCAAAGTAATGAGTGGTTAATGAAACTTTATTCACTCTCCAGCCCAAACGCTACTCCTGCGCTGATGACACGTCTAAACACCTATCGTTACGATCACCGCGGCGCCGCGGAATACGTGAAAAGCCATCTCCAGCCAGGTGATATCATCATCGCGGCTATCCCACACGTCTTCGAACACTACGCAGGGATACGGGGGGATTACTTTTTGGACGCCATTTTAATGAAGAAAATAATTTACAACGCCAAATTTGCGGAACCACGCTTTATGGACAGGTTTCGTGGCTATGCTGCGATTCGTAGTTTAAAGGAACTGCGAGAAGCGATCAGCCGGGGACGGCGCACCTGGGTTGTTTTCGTTCCTTACGGAGGGTTCGGGCACTTGAACAGCCCGGAGGCGCGTGTATACCTGAATGAACACGCCAAGGTTGTTTTTGAGTCCTACCGCGGCAAAGTCCTGCTCATTGGCGGAGAAAACCAGTCAGTAAACCTGAGTGCAGGCTACAACGCCAAATAGGCTTGGTTGGTCGCCTTCCGCGTAGCTGCGCCGATCGAAATGAGTCTCTGGCGCGAAGGATCCGGATTCGCCCTTGTTGGCACTTCCGCACCACAATCGAAGTCAGGGAAATCTGCAACCCGAGAGTAACAACTGCTAACAAGCGACTTTAAGCCCTGTTATACATCAGGCGTCAGCACGGCATCGTGTCGGCCACGCCCGCCCCTTCCCCGGTGGTGACCGCGACTTTGCTCTTGATAACGACCTTCGGCGATGAGCTTCTTTTTGTAAGCATCGTAGCCGAGTCGCTTCGCTTCCTCCCACGCTTTGGTTACTTCGCCTGATGTTTCCGCGCTGAGACCGTCGCCGTGCCACAGCTCCCAATATTCCCCGTCGGCATGGACAACGTTGAGGACGGCCATTTGGATGGAGCCCATTCTTTCACCACCATGGCCGAAACCAGCTAGACTTTGAAAGCCGTGATGGAGGCGGTCGTGATACTTCAGGACAAGATCATAACTGATCCTACCCGTGTCTTCCCTGCGCCCGGTGAGTTGGCAATTCTGAATTGTGAACTGCTCCGGATGTTTGCTCACTCCGTAATCGATGATGCGTTCAAAAAACGTGGAAGGCAGATCCAATACCTGAGATAAATGAAGGGATATTTGCTGTTTTGGAAACGCCTTGGCCCACTCGTCGGTATATTTTTTGTAGACGTCGAGCAGCTTGCTTCCGTAGTCCCCCATCTCTTGCCATTTCGCGCGATCCGCGGGCGTTTTTGGCAAATGCATTTCTTTGCTCATAAAATTCGCGCAAGTGAGCACCACGCCCACGCACAAAGGATCGGCGGCATAGCGTTCGCCTAGTTGACCAATTACGCGCGAGAAATTCCGTTGATAGATCGGATCCCACGGGACTGGGACACTTACTGTCTCGCCAAAGTTAGGGCGGTGGGGATTCGTGATGCTCGTCTGCAAGGACTTGCCGCCCTGTCGAAAAACGTAAACCGGTGTATCGATTCCAGGTTTGAGTGCGAGCTCATACTTCATTCCGATGCGGTGAAGCACTGCCACCGTTTTATCGATTGAACTAAAGTCGAGCTTGCCGGGTTCCGTCTCGATTTCTTTCCAGCCAACGGTGAGGCAGACGCCGGCTAGATGTGGATTTCCCCGGATCGCGGCTTCAAAGCCGGCCGGATTCGCTGCGCTTTCGGAAATCTTTTGTGTGACCCATAGACCTGTGCGCTTCGGCGGCTCCTGCTCGGCAAAGACCTGATTCGTAGCTGCAATGGCGAGACAGTAAAAGCAAGCTCGTAGAGTCTTACCTGTCTTTCGTTGTCTCATGCGTATAGCCGAAGCGCTCCAAATCGGACTGTATACCAGCGCCTAACTCGCCAGCCTCTGGCCCGCCTGCTCGGCGCCAACGCCCGATATTACCTCGATCACTAATTCCTTCGATCAACGGATCGACGTTCATCTTCGGTGCGTCGAGGAATTCCAGGAGCCGTGTGATGGTTTCGGACGGTTTCTGGCACAGGTCTTCGTAACGGATCATTCGATAGCGGTCGCCAAGGTAACGCTCGCCGAACTCCACCGCCCGTTTATTCCCTAGCCGCCACAATTCAAGTTGTGCCGCTAGCGGATTCCGCCACCACTCGGGACCGAGTAACCACTCGCCGTGACTCCTGAGGAAATATCTATTTTCCGATAACATCATGTCGCGGGCGTCGCGGATCATGTGAATGAATTTCATTTGCGGGAACCGATCGACTAGGAACGGAAGCAACCACATACTGCGCGGATTTTTCCATCCCCACGGAGCGTCCCGTGAGGGGATGCCCCGTCTATGCACCTGTACCATCCGGTCGAAGTCGCTCGTGGCCTTACTCAGCGTGTGGCTATCGACGTTTGGAAAATCGTGTAGGCTTTTGAGCCACTTGGTCAAGAACCAGGCGATCGGCAGAGAATCTTCATTGCGCGAATCCACTCGCTGACCCATAAACCAACCAGCTTTCCGGAGCACTTGAGCTAGAACCCGCGTGCCCGAGCCCCCAACTGCTCCGATCACCACTGGCGGAACTCTAATGGGGCCGAGAGCGGGATCGCTGCGTGCGAACGCGAGGGAAAAGCGATCGAGCTTTAACCGAACTTGCTCGAGCCGCGACTGTGGTATGCGGCTGATGCTCAAAAGCAGACGCAGCTGCTCGAAAGAACTACGCCATTTTGAGCTCGGCACGTTGAAGCATCCCTGCCTCGTCATTCGAGTCAAGAAAGCTTTAATTCAGCTAGCCAGTTCTAATATTTCCGCCTAGCCCGGGAGACAAACAACTATTATAGTCTAGAACGTTGTTCCGCGCATGATTGATCGCCGTGAAGGCTTCCACCATCGCTAGGCGAGCTCGCATAGGATCACTATGATGAAGCATTCGATTCACTCTGCGATTACACCCTCGCCTGCCTTCGATTGCGACTTCGTCCGGGCTGCCCAGCTACGCGTCGCGGAGCTGCACGCCAGCACGGCCCATCCGGTGGATCCGCCCAACCTGCTGGAGTTGGAACAAGCCTTAGGGGAGCAGGTACAAAAATGTGAACTGTGGGCGCAGAATTGGCGGAACCGTGTTTATCGAATCGGGCTGGCGAGCGGCCGTGCTGCCCTCGCCAAACAAGCAGTCAGAGGGACTGAGGCCATGGTTCAATACCAATATAATCAGTTGGAACTGCTATCGAAGTTGGACATTCCCGGAATGCGAGTGCCAAAGGCGCTGGCTTTCCTTCGCCACAAGCGGGTCTATGTGATGGAGTTCGCCCCAGGAGAAACAATCGAGTCGCTGCTTTGGAACCGAAGTGGGCGGGCCGATCTGCTGCTGGCCTGCGAGCTTGCGGGAAAAATTCTCGCGCAAATGCATATTCTTCGCACGGAGAAGATCTCGCCGTTGCCGGTCGAACCATTGGCGCGCGATCTGGCTGCGGCTCCTTGGCATCTTTCATCACGCGAACAAACGATTCTGCAATTGGCGCTTGAAACCTTTGCTCGAGCCGAATTGCGCATAGGCGAGATTTACTACGATTACAAGCCAGCCAATCTGCTGTTCGACAATAATGAGTTATTTCTAGTTGACCCTCCAGATACACTACGGCAAGGCGCGCATTTGAGGGATTTTGTGGCTTTCCAAAGCTCGATGCGACGCCACTTATGGAGGCTCAGCTTGCGACGACCGTTCGATCGGCGGCGTGCGGGCATTCGCCAGGGCATGGCCGCCTTTGAGCACGGCTACCTCGCGAATGTCGGCACCCCGTATCCTGAGCCCGGGTTGTTTGCATTTGTCGTACGGGTTTTCGAACTGCACCGAACGGCGGTGTTAATGACGATGCAGAAGGGAAAGATTAATATGGCGCGCCAAGTGATGCCCACCTCTAGCGCCGTGCGCGTTGGTGATTCTTTAGCAAATCGCATTACGCTGCCTTTGTTGGAAATGGAAAAACGCTGGCTCTTTCGTCAACTCGCCCATGAGCTGCCGATGTAACGAACAGCCAATTTTGCACGCGGCAAATCGTCAGATATTTAATGTCATATCGTTGACACCGTGTTGCTCAGCAAAAACGCCCGGCCCCTTCGACAGAAAGCCAAAACTTCTTGGATCCAAGTCCTCGCCCCGAATTTAGAGTAGCTAATCTCGCGCTGATTGCGTTTGCGTTCCTGCGCGGGCCTTTTTCAAAGAGCTTCTTGGCAAAGTCATAGAGCTCGATGTCGAAGCAATTGTGCCCACCAATCGCACCGATCACGCTCGGTTCAACCGCGGGACGATTCTTCGCAACCTTGCGATTCTCATAAAAGGGAACCTCCATTCGAATGACGGATCACGAACAATAAGCTCTCCTGAAATCGTTCGCACAATCCGAAGACACGAAATGAGCGCGTCAGGTTTTGTTTTACCATGTCCTACCTGAGAACTATTCTATTTATGCCAATCGCGTTACACTTAGGTTCTGTGTTATGAGGCAGTTTTTCACTAGGGCTTGGGAAAACACGACGGATCGGCTATTTTCATGACAACGCCCATCCAGACGGCGAACGTCTCGCACGCAATCGATTGCGGCTACGTTCAGGCCGCTCGCCGACGGCTCGATGAGGTCCCGATGAGCAAAGCGGTTTTGCTGGAGCCACCCACACTCTCCGAGTTAGAGGAGGCGCTAGGCGAGCGAGTGCAGAGGTGCGAACTTTGGGAAGGGAATTGGCGGAACCGGGTCTATCGACTTGAGCTCGCGAGAGGCGGTGCTGCGGTCGCGAAACAATTGATTGTGGGGACGGACGCGAAATTCCAATGTGAATACGATCAGCTGGGAAGACTCGCTCGGTTGCAACTTCCTGGATTGCGCGTGCCAGAGGTGCTCGCTTTGCTCCCGGCCAAGCGCACCTACGTAATGGAACTCGCGCCGGGGAAGACAATCCCGAGGTTGGTGCGGGATCGCAAACGCTCAGAGGACCTTCTCAAGGCATGTGAACTTGCGGGAAAGATCTTGGCAGGGATTCATCTACCGTGGACGCAAAAAATCTGCTCGATGCCCGTCGACGCGCTTGCGCGCGATCTGGCTGTGACTCCGTGGCATCTCTCCTCCCGTGAAGAAAAGATTCTTCAATCAGCATTTGAACGCCTTGCTGGCGCAGAAGTGCGGATGGGGCAGGTTTATTACGATTACAAGCCAGCAAATTTTTTGTTTGAAGATGACAAGTTATTTCTGATTGATCCTCCTGGAGTGTTGCGGCAAGGCGTGCAGCTGTGGGATTTTTCGATCTTCCGCAGCTTCATGCGACGCGAACTGTGGAGGTTTACCTTGCGGCGACCGTTCGATCGGCGGCATGCGGATATTCGCCAGGCCATGGCCGCCTTTGAACACGGCTACCTCGCGAACGTCGGCACACTGTATCCTGAGCCAGGGCTGTTTGCGTCTGTCGTGCGGTTGTTCGAACTGCAGCGGACGGCGGTGTTAATGACATTGCAAAAAGGAAAGGTAGATGCGGCACGCCAGAAAATGCCAATCGCCGGCCACGCACGGCTTGGCAATCCTCTGGCCAACCGAATCACGCTGCCTTTGCTGGAGATGGAAAGGCGGTGGCTCTTTCGGCAACTCGTCCGTGAGCTGCCCCGATGACCATCGCAGAGCGGATTTGCCTGGCCCTTTCACACTTGACGTTTTAGCTCTGGCGGATTTCTAGCGGATTACATAGAATCGCCATGAAGTTGTGTCATGGGGGTGACCAGTCGTGAGAAGTTTTCGCGAGGGCTGAACAAATCGCGCACCATTAACTTTATGAAAGATTCGCTCAAGCCCGCCCCGGTGCCGCACGCGTTCGATTTCGGGTACATCCAAGATGCGCGCCAACGTATCGAAGTGACGCGCAGCAGCGAGGTCGATCCAGTGGAGGCGCCAACCGTGGAGGAATTGGGCAAAGCGTTGGGCGAACCGGTGCAAAATTTCCACCTGTTCGCAAAAAATTGGAGGAACCGGATTTATCGAATTGAACTTGTGAGCGGTCATGTCGCATTGGCGAAACAAGTGATCGTGGGTACCGACAAGATGCTGCGATACCAATATGACCAGTTGCAAGCGCTGGCGACGTTTCAAATTCCCGGATTGCGCGTGCCGCGGGGCCTGGGCATTATTCCGCAGAAGCGGGTCTATCTAATGGAATTGGCCCAAGGTAAGCCGATCTCGCACTTGATCTGGAATCAAGCTACCGAAGGCGACCTGCTTCCTGCATGCGAGCTTGCCGGAAAAATCATTGCGCAACTTCAAATCGCCCGAACCGAAAAAATCGCTCCGATGCCCGTGGAGTCGCTCGCGCGCGATTTCGAGATGGCCCCGTGGCATCTTTCATCTCGCGAAGAAAATGTCCTTCAAGCGGTCCTTGAAAGTGTAGCTCAGCTGCAAGTCAGCATGGGCCGGGTTTACGGTGATTACACAGCCGAGAATCTGTTGTTCAGCAATAATAAGCTCTTTCTGGTGGATCCGCCCGGTAGGTTGCGGGAGGGCGCGCATCTTTGGGACTTTGCCGTTTTCCGCAGTTCTATGCGACGCCACTTATGGAATTTCACCCTACGGCGACCGTTCGATCGAAGGCGTGCAATCATCAGCCTAAGTCTGGCTGCCTTCGATCGCAGCTATCTCGCCAGCTTAACCGAGCGACCTCGTGAACCTGCCCTTTTCGCACTGGCGGCGAGGCTTTTTGAATTGCAGCGCACCGCCGTTTCAATGACGTTGCGAAAAGGGAAGCTCGACTTGGCGCGCCAAAAGCTGCCCATCGCCCGTGATAAAAATCTTGGCGATTTGCTGGGGGCGCGCATGACGCCGCTTTTGCTTGAGATTGAAAAGCGATGGCTCTTCCGGCAACTGGCCCGCGAACTGTCCTAACGCGGTTCTGACGCGACTTCCGCAACCCAGAAGAACCGGTCAGATCTTTCGGCGCCGACGAGCTGATGGAGAATAAGCGTGTCCGGCGTGGCAGTTGGTTACTTTGTACCGGACCAGCATTGCCTCGCTACAGGTACGCACCCGCGGGCGAAGGCGAAGTCACGACTAGTCTTCTCTGCGTGCGCGAAGTAACCGCGAAGCAACGCTAACATGAACCAAGCTTTCCTCATCAGCCGTCAAGTCGACGGTCAGGCGTTGATCGCTGTTTTCCGGAGTTTCAAGATTCGATAAACTGCGAAACCAAGTATCCGGATGTCGTGACGAATCTCAATTCCGAAGATCCGGTTCACGAGGTTTTCCAAGTCCCGGTAATTTGTTACGTGCGGGTGAAAGGGTTTTCCTCGGGGCAGCGGTTCACCCCGAATGCGCAAGCGCAGACGCTTTTCGATTCGGTACATCCGTTTTAGCGACTTGAGGAAGGCGTGCTCTAAGGGATACCCAAGTATAAGCACACCGTTGTTACGAAGCACTCTTGCCAACTCTTTGAGGGCAGCCTCCGGCTGGGGAATGTGCTCGATCACGCTTAAACAGACCGCCAGGTCGAACGCACAATCAGTGAAGGGGAGATGAAGAAGGTCCGCATCGGTAAGCTTTACGTTATGCAAATCACGGTTATCCAGCATGCCTTGGGTGTAGTGGATGATGGGCGACAAATCGACGCCATCCACTTCCCGGCACCGTGCGGCGAGGCCAGGCAAAAGGAAACCCGCGCCCGTCCCGGCATCGAGGGCGCGATCACATTGCCCGGATGGCATTAGACTAAAGGCAACCTCGACCCTCTTCCGAAACACCCTGCGAGCTAAGAAATTACTCTTAAAGTATGCCTTCGCACAACCCACGCGATATTCCGGGGCTAGATCAGGCCGAAATACATCTTCGGGGTAATCCGTTTCAATCGGCAGCGGTGTCTCCATTTCCTTCTAATGTTACCGGCAAGATTGAGACAGCTGTCCCAGAGGAGTCGATAGGGACTCCCGTTCGCGGGTGCCACAGGAGTAATCGCCGACACAGTATTTTTCTGCACAATCAATCTCCCGGACTAGGATGCGCGAGCGCGCTTAACTCGAAGTGAGTGAATTGGCGTCTATATCTTTGCCTGAGGATTAGGCGCGACCTGAACATGACTCACAGCCAATTCAATTTCATTTGGCATGTCAATCATGGATTCTTGACGTCAGTGGCCTATAAGCCCATGCGCGTAGTGAATCGCGCCCGGCAAATTGGTCACGTCGTCGGCATAAATCTCAAGCCATTTGCCGCCGTAGCTAACAAAGTGATCTACGGTTCCGCGCAAAATTTGGTCATAAGTCAAACCGTTGCAATTGTCGCCATTCATTCGGCAGCTTCCGTAGCAAGCTGCCAGATTTTGTCCGGCGATGGCAGGCCTTGAGTTATAGAACAATGCCCAAGCCCCCGTTGGGTCTGGCGGCGCGAACGGCATGACGTTTGATATTATTTCTTTTCCGATGACAAGGCGGTTCGCGCCCCACCTCGAGCGAGTGGCGTCCCGAACGTCGCGCGCTACCGAATCCGGGTCTTGTTCCAATGGCCGATCGATGCGTCCGATAGCTAGGTAAATCACCTGATTTGGCCAAGCGGCCGTGGCTGCATCCATTATTTGCATTCCAGCGTCCACCATTTTTGCGTGTGTGTAGCCCGCCGCGAGCATTCGACTCGCTTCCGACGAGCCAGCAGGCGGAATTCCGTCAATTCGCGTTGAGTCCAGCATGCTCCAATCTTCACTATTGCGGTTGGCAAAGCTTGCAGTTGCCACCTTGACCAGCGGATTGCCGGAATAGCGCGCGCCCACCGCTGCTATCATTGCCTTCTTTTTGTCGAGAAAAGTCTGATTCCAGAAAAGCGGTATAGTTTTTAGGGTGTGGCCGCTGTCATAATAGCTGATCGTGTTTGCGCCAACGGCGTCCATCACCCAGTCCGGCGTATTGCCGCCCAAGGAATATCGCCCGCCCATTGTCCCAATCCGAATGAGTATTTTTTTGCCGGTTGGAGTGATCTGCGCAACGTAGGCGTCCAATGTTGACCAGTCGTAAACGCCTTCGCTCGGTTCCAAGTGCCACCATTTATCACGAATCGAAATGCCGTCAACGTCAGGGTTACTTAATCCTTTAATTTGCCGGCCGTAACCGGTCAGGCTGAACACGCCAGTCGGAAGTACCGGTGTAGCGCTTGGCGTTGGCGTCGGCGACAGCGACGGATTCGGGGTTGGGCGCGGCCGCGGTGTGGGTGTACGCACCGCGGCACTGGATGTGATGGGCGTCGTGGTACTTGACCAACCAGGCGGCGGCACCGCTGGTGTCACGCTGCCAAAGTCCTCGCTGGCCAGGAGGACCGGGGGCGCTACCCAAGCCAAATCAGCTGCGATGACAGGAATTTCTGAGAATGCTCTCTCCGTCGTCGTAAGAAATGCGCAGAATAGCGCGCCAACTAAAAACGACATTCTAAACGGACGGGATCGACGGTGTTTTTTTTTGGTGATCTGATTCATTGGTGACGTTGTCTCCTAGTTCGATTTCGGGCTGCCGGAATCAAACCGGCACTCTTTGGCTCTATGTTGGGGTTACAACCAAGCGCCATTTGAGCCGACCGCCTGCAGCCGTCGGCTCATTTTTCTGTTTCGCCCCTTTGTGTCCACTTTTCGGTTTTTACGGACGAATCTTTGCTTTTTGCCGCTGGAACTCGCCGCGATGCGGGTCACATAGAGAATCAATGGCCTTCGCAACGCGGCACCTCTTGTGACACAAGTGGTGCCGGACTGTCAACCAATTTTCTAAATTATTTTTGGAACCTGCTCCTTCAATTTCCGTAGAAAGCCTTAAGGTGGCCAATTGTGCCACGACAATCGAGCCATGAAGCAGCGCAAAGCCCAAATGATCAAGGCGCGCGTTTCAACTAATATGAAGCGTGGCATCGATGACCTAGCCGACAAACGCGGCGAAAGCGAAGCGGTTATCGTTCGAGAAGCTCTCAGTCAGTATTTGACGAAATCAACAATTCTGCTTGAGAGCAAGGGATCGTATCGCCGCAACAAACGAAACTAGGTTCTCCTAAGGGTTTATCTTAACAAGCCGCTTCGATGGCCTATGCAAAGTAGGGAAGGTTTTTTCCTCGGGGCAGCACACTTCACCCCGAATGCGCAAGCGCAGGCGCTTTTCGATTCGGTACATCCGTTTTAGGGACATCAAGAAGGCGTGTTCTAAGGGATACCCACGTATAAGCACGCCGTTGTTACGAAGCACTCTTGCCAACTCTTTGAGCGCAGCCTCCGGCTTGGGAATGTGCTCGATCACGCTTAAGGCGCGACCAGGTTCCAGCCAGCGGGAAGAGTCGGACCGAAGGCGCCGCCAGCAAAAACGTTGTTGTTCATGTACCAGATCGCTGTTTGACGCGTGCTGGCGTTGTAAAGCAGGTAATCCGGCTTGCCGTCTCCATTGAAATCGGCGACTCCCACCAGTGCCCAAGCGCTGGGCAAAGTTGGCCCAAAGACACCTCTGAAAAAAGTAACCCCGCTGAGATACCAAATCGCCGTCTGGTGCGTGCTCGCATTGAAGAGTAAGTAATCAGTTTTTCCATCTCGATTAAAATCCGCCACACCCGCTATTCTCCAGGCAGCAGGGAGAGCGGGACCGAAGGCGCCGCCAGCATAAACGTTGTTGTTCATGTACCAGATCGCCGTTTGACGCGTGCTGGCGTTGTAAAGCACATAATCCGGCTTGCCATCACTGTTAAAATCTCCGGTCGCAACTAGTGCCCATCCGCTGGGGAGGGTCGGGCCAAAAGCGCCTCCGACAAGCGTGACCCCTGAGAGATACCAGAGCGCCGTCTGGCGCGTGCTGGAGTTGAAGAGTACGTAATCATTGTTGCCGTCACGATTGAAATCCGCCACATCTATTACATTCCAGCCAGCCGGCAGAGTTGGGCCGTACGCGCCGCCCAGAAAAACGTTGTTGTTCATGTGCCACACCGCCGTTTGGCGCGTGTTCCCCTTGTAAAGCACGTAGTCTGTTGGTGTCGCACATGAGATGAAAAGTTGGTGATGCGCATAATGAATCGCGCTTAGCAAATTGGTTACGTCATCGTCGTAAATCTCAAGCCATTTGCCGCCGTAGCTCACGAAATGATCCACGGTTCCGCGCAAAATTTGGTCGGCGGTCAGACCGTTGCAATTGCCGCCATTCATTTGGCAATGAGGGTCTCCGTAGCAAGCCGACAGATTTTGTCCGGCGATGGCAGGCCCTGATTCATAGAACAATTCCCAAGCACTCGTTGGGTCTGGCGGTGCAAACGGCATGACGTTTGAGATTATTTCTTTTCCGATGACAAGCCGGTTCACGCCCCATCTTGACCGAGTCGCGTCCCGAACGTCGCGCGCTACCGAATCCGGGTCTTGTTCCAATGGCCGATCGATGCGTCCGATGGCTAAGTAGATCACCTGATTTGGCCAGGCGGCCATGGCTGCGTCCATTATTTGCGTTCCAGCGTCTACCATCTTCTGATGCGTGTATCCTGCCGCGAGCATTCGACTCGCTTCCGACGAGCCAGCAGGCGGAATTCCGTCAATTTGCGTTGAGTCCGGCACGCTCCAATCTTCGCTGTGGCGGTTGGCAAAGCTGGCGGTCGCCACTTTTACTAAGGGATTGCCTGAGTAACGAGCGCCAATTGCCGCGATCATGGCTTTTTTCTTGTCGAGATAAGTTTGATCCCAGAAAAGCGGAATAGTTCTTAAAACCCCACCGCTGTCATAATAGGTGATCGTGTTTGCGCCAACGGCGTCCATTACCCAGTCCGGCATATTGCCGCCGAGGGAATGTCGCCCGCCCATTGTCCCAATGCGGATGAGTATGTTCTTTCCATATGGAGTGATTCGCGCAACATAGGCATCCAATGTTGACCAGTCGTAAACGCCTTCGCTCGGTTCCAAATGCCACCATTTCTCATGAACTGAAATGCCATCAACGTCAGGGTTAGTTAGCGCGGATATTTTTACCTGGCGGCCGAAACCGACTAAATCGAATACGCCGCTTGGAATCAAAGTCTCGCAAGGACTTGGCGTCGGCGTTGTCACTGGTGCTTCTTGCGCTACAGCAAAACAAGCGAGAACGAATAGGATCAGAACTGTCGTGACTGCGGGATGCAACGAGCGCTGGATCAGATTGTCGATTGGTAGAGTGGTAGCTTTCATTTTACGATCCTTTGTTATTTGAGTGACCAAGCGATTAAGTTTGTTTTACCGATGGGAACGCGACCAAGCGCCAATTGTCGGCTTATTTTTCTGTCTCGCCGTTTTCTGCCCACTTTGGGTTTTTTGCCGGATGAGTTTTTGCTTTTTCCCGCTGAGACTCGTCGCGATGCGAGTCACATAAAGAATCAATGGCCTTCGCAACGTGGGCGCCTCTTGTGACACAAGTGGCGCCGGACTGTCAACAAAATTCAAATTTATTTTTTGGAACTTGCTTCTCCAGTTTCCGTAGAAATCTGCGTGGCCAGTTGTGCCACGATTGTCGAGCCGTGAAACAGCGCAAAGCCCAAATGATCAAGGCGCGCGTTTCAGCCAATATGAAACGTGGCATCGATCACCTGGCCGACAAACGCGGTGAAAGCGAAGCGGTTATCGTTCGAGAAGCTCTCAGTCAGTATTTGACGAAATCAACAATTCTGCTTGAGAGCAAGCCATCGTATCGCCCTAAAAGCCAAACTAATTCCGCTCGCGGATTATCTTTAACGACCCGCTTCTCGATACTGACTTCAAAACTAATTGAAGTCATGTTGCTAAGCGCACATCAATCGCGAGAAGTTTCCTCAAGGACTGGACAAATCGCGAGCCATCAAGTCTCCAAAAGATTCGATCCTCCATCCACTACCGCGCATGCCGTCGACTTTCGGTTTATCCAAGTGCGTGGCGACGTATCGAGGCGTTGCGCAGCGCCGAAGCCGATCCTGCGGAGCCGCCGGCAGTAGCGAATTAGAGCAAGCGTGAGGCCAAGCCGTCCGAAAGTACGATCTGTTCGCAAAAGTTGGAAAAGCCGGATTTATCGAATCGAACTTGCCCACGGCGGTTTCGCCCTTGGGAAACAGTTGGCCATGGGAACGACGCGATGCTTCGACGCGAGTATAAACAGCTGCGCGTTCTGGAGGCATTGGGCGTTCCCGGATTGCGCGTGCCGAATATCTTGCGTTGCTCCCCGCAAAGCGACTGCTGCTGATAAAGTTTGTACCGGGAAATACCATCGAGACTCACGGTTTGCCAGATCCCGGCATTACCACATAGAAAAGATTAACATTGCCGTCCTAGCGCGCTCCGAGGACACAATGAGGCAAACGACTGATTAGCGTATCGGTTAAAATCCTAGCTACCACAAGATTGCCAGCAGTTACGCCATGCGAAATTGCTCCCCATCGTAAACCCATTGCGGAGTAGATGAGCTAGCGTAACAGAGACGCTCACTTTTTCCGCTTGACATGTTTGTGATAATCTGCCTAGCATGCGTCCTTGAGCCTCGCTTCTGACATAAGCTCGGATCGTCCGCTCCAAAGAATTGGGGCGCACGAGTGCTTAAATCGAAAGGTTCAAACCGTCGCTAAATCCCTATCGGTCATTTTTCCTGCATTTAACGAAGAGGCAAATATCCGGGCTGTCGTTGAGGACGCGTGTCGGATCATACCGAAATTTGCTCCAGTTTTTGAGATCATTGTGGTGGACGACGGTAGCGAAGACCGAACAGGTGAGATTTGCGATGATCTGGCCCTGGAGTTTTCCGACGTACGTGTTGTTCATCATGCGACGAACAGAGGCTACGGTGCCGCGCTCAAAAGCGGCATCGAGAAGGCGCGGTATGATGTAATTTTCTTCACCGACTCCGATGGGCAGTTCGACTTGAGGGAAGTGGCTACGCTCCTAGAACAAACGGATGCCTACGACATCGTTGCTGGTTACCGAGCTCGGAGACATGACCCGCCGCACAGGCTTTTGTTTGCCTGGGGTTGGAATATCCTCGTGCGGAGCGTCCTCAGGACCAAGATCCGCGACATTGACTGCGCTTTCAAAGCATTCAAGCGCCATGTCTTCGACAGTGTCCAGATCCACTCGGCAGGCGCGATGGTTAACGCCGAAATCTTCGCCCAGGCATCCGCGTTTGGCATGACGGTCAAGGAGCTGCCGGTGAGCCATTTTCCACGGCGGCACGGCCAGCCGACCGGCGATAACGTTGCGGTTATCAGTAAAGCCTTTCGGGAGCTAACCGGAATGCGACGCAGCTTGCGCACAATCACTCCCGACCAGCTCGGGCTTTTCAGAGAAGACTCCACTCAACGTGAGAGTTGGACAAATCAATCCGGTCCCCATGTTCCCGCGGCGACGCCGTTTGGAGTCGTTACGCGGATGGTCGCGCTCTGGCGGGCAAGTGCGACGAATGCGAATGACCTGATATTGCTGCCTCGGGGTATCGCATTGCTGTCGGCCGCCGTTATCACTATATCGGCGGTTGGAGCAGTTCATGAGGCAAGGCAACACCGGGAGGAAGTCGGTGAGCGTTTCACGAATGAGTTCGCCATCGCCGATTCGGCGATGCAGGATGAGCTTTTGAAGTGAATCGCTCATTGCGGTGGAAACAGATTGCCGGCGTTATCCTCGTGTTCACCGCCGGGTGCGCCACCGGCGCTTTTGTTGGAGGGTTACACGCCCGGCATGTTCTCCATCAATTTCAAAATCGACTAATAGGCCTTAGAATGAAGGAAAGGCTCCGCGCGGAGCTCAAGTTGACGCCGGAGCAACTCGGCAAAATATCGCCAATCATCGATAAAACAGCGGTGCAACTCAAACGAATGCGACGAGACACTGCCTGGCGAGCCCATGAGGTCATAGTGGGTGCACATCGGGAAATGGCTGCGAATCTCACCGACGAGCAGCGCCTGAAATTGCAACAAATCGATGATCGCCATCGACACCAACTTCGCGGTCGCCGGCTGGCCGACCCCACTCCGGAGCCGTCTGAGTCGCCGTAACACGGAGTCCAGTCTTTTTTGTCGATCGGGCCACAACATTTCTTATTTTTTTCCCGCTAACACAGGACCAGAACATATTTGGCTTTACCCGGGCGCGATATGAAGCATCGGCGGGTACTTATGAAATCGATACATTTCCAAATTCAGGCACTCCCGGAACTCACGTACTTCGCGAAGACGTTTCAATGGTGCGCCTGGTAAACGCGCAACTCGGCATCGTGTTCCTTCTGTTGCGGCACAGCGACGAAGAGTCTGTCAAGTTCAGGCACAAACAAGCAAGTCCGTGCCAGCGGAGCGGTCAGCAATTTTGCGAGCACGCGGTAATGGTCGGCGTCTACTTGCTCCACCACGTCGAGCGTGCCTTCGGCCCCGGTGGCATAGATTCGCTGATGCGCCCGATCGTAGAACATGCAGTCGGTTTCACCGCCGATGGGGAATCTAGTAACTTCACCTCCGGTCTTGCTGTCGAGCACGACAACACTCGCGGGATTACGGCAACCTACAAATAGCCTGCTGTGCGCCTCGTCGAAAGCCATCGTGTAATTCACCTTGGCTTTCGTCAGTTGCCATCGCCCGATGACTTCTGATTTGCTGCGATCGATCACAAAAACGCTGTCTGTTTTCGGAACATTTACAAAGAGACGGTGCCCGCCGCTCTCGATTGCGAATGCTTCGGGATGACTAGGAAGTTTGATTTCGGGTAGCTTCCGCATTGTTTGTAAATCGATGGCACCGAGCACGCCGTCTTGCGCGGCGACATAGACTAACCGCGCCTGGGGGTCATAACGAAGATTGTCCGCGTCGGCAGTGAACGGGAAGCGGTAAATTAGATTTAGAGACGAGCCGTCCAGAAATTGCACTTCTCCATTTCCGCCGTTGGCAACTACGACCTGCTTTGTGTCTGAGAAGTAAAGAACTCCCTGCGGTTCGTGGAACCCAGTCACACTTTGCAGCCGACTCGCATTCTTTAGGTCAACGACTTCTAGTGTGTCGTTCGCTTTCGCGGCCATGAAGACCCGCTGGCCAACTAAATCAATCGCGACATGGTCGAACTTCCCTTTCACGCCGGGCAGAGGGATGCTCTGCTGTAAGATCAGCGGTGCTACGTCAGCCCCGTGACTTGCGTTTATCGCGGCTGAAGCACCTATTAGCGAGAGGAATATTGCTAGCTTCATTCTTGTTCGCTTAGTAGCTCCTTCGTCATGATTCTCAAGAACTGCAAATATCCGCCAGCAGTTATCGCGCTGAATTAGATACGATTCACACGCGGCATCGCATCGGGGTATGTTTGCCTGACACTTGGGTTCTTGGAAGTGCGTGCCTGCATGCGCTCTGAGTCGCTCGCGATCGGCAAGGTCATGCAAAATTCAGTCCACTGGCGATCAGAACGCAGAAGTGTTACGTCGCCGTTATGCGCGCGCGCGATCTCACGCGCGATGCTTAGGCCAAGACCATGTCCCGCTGCTACCTCTCCGCTGAGTGAATCCCCGCGATAAAAGCGGTCGAAAACGTTTTCCTTCGCTTCGCCAAAGATTCCGTCACCGTTGTTACGAATGGTAAGTACCGCAGTTTCACGGTGAAACAAAGCGGATATAACCACAGCTCCACCGGCGCGGTTATATTTGATGGCGTTGTCGATCAAGTTCATCAACGCGCGGCTAAGTAATCTCCGATCCCCGCGCACGCGGAGTTCGGAAGGCAAATCGCATTGGAGAGTAAGGTTTAGCGGGAGGGCGAGAATCTCAGCATCTTCCCGGAGTTCGCGTACAAGTGAGGTTAGATCGACGGTTTCTTGCTCAAGTGCGAGACGGCGATTATCAGCACGGGAAAGAAATAGGAGTCCGTCGATGATCTGCGATAGCTCCAAACATTGCTTGATTATGCTGGCACAAAGCTGGCGCTGGTCCGAGTTAGCGTTTCGATCATTCAGCGCTGACTCCGCTTCCGCACGCATGAGAGCCAGTGGCGTTTTGAGTTCGTGAGAAGCGTCTGAGGCAAAGCGAGTGACCTGGTCAAAACTCCTCTGCAAGCGATCGAACATTCCGTTGAGCACAGATGTCAGATGTGCGATTTCATCCTGCGAGAATGGCGTCGGAAGCCGCTGGTCAAGATCCGACGCGGAAATTGTTTCTGCCTGCGCTGCAATTGCTTCGACTGGCGCGACCGCTCGCCGCGCGATCCACCAAGCGCCAAACCCCGCTGCAACGATCACTACCGGCAAGACGACAAGATATGCCAGGAGAAGCTGTGTAACAGTCTCGGTGATCTCCTTTGTTTCACTACCAACGCCCAAAACAATTCCGTCCTGATGAAACACGCCGAAACGAAGAGCCCGCCCATTCCAGGCAATATTGTGCAGCTTGGGCGTATGCGGCATCGGAAAAGCCGGGCTATGTTCCAGTTCCTGTGAACGGTAGACCATGTTGCCGGCCTCGTTGCGAACCTCAAGGTACCGCAATCGCTTCGATTGATCGAATAAGGCTTCAACGCTTCGCCGGTCTCGCCAGTCCACGGGCTGTTGTTTGACGGCGATAAAAAAATCGCGCGCCTCCATTTTGATATCCTTGTCCAGGTTTTCAAACAGCTCTTGCCTCAAACTCCAAGCTGCACCAATGGCGAAAAGCGCCAGAGCAATGCTAACGACGGCGACCGACCAAAGTGTGACTCGGGCGCGCAACGTTGCTAGCTTCATTGGTCCTCCCGCATTACATAGCCCGCGCCCCTAATTGTGTGGAGCAATTTGGGCGAACGACCGTCGTCGATCTTGCGTCGCAACCGCTGGATGCAAACCTCGACAACGTTAGTACCAGTATCGAAATGGTGTTCCCACACGTGCTCGCAAAGCGCGGTCTTTGTGATGACACGCCCCGCGTGAGCCATCAAATACTCCAGCAGGGCGAACTCACGATTCGTGAGTTCTATTTTTGCGGCGCCTCGCATCGCCTCGCGGTTAACCACGTTCAAAGATAGGTCTGCGACTTGCATGATTGTGGTATGCTCGCCCGAAGCTCGACGCACCAGCGCCCGTACTCGCGCGATGACTTCATCGATTGAGAACGGTTTCGGCAGGTAGTCGTCTGCGCCGAGGTTCAGACCTTCAATTCTTTCATTTACATTCCCGCGCGCGGAGAGAAGCAGCACTGGCGTGTTCACGCGCTGACGGCGCATCTCGCGCAAGACACTGAGCCCGTCGCGTCCTGGCAACATGATGTCGAGTACGACCGCATCGTATGCCTGAGTGAGAATTTGAGCGAGCGCCGCGCTACCGTCGTGCACGAGGTCAACCACCAGATTCTCCTGCGCGAGGCCGTTGCGCAGAAAGCTTCCGAGTTTCTTTTCGTCTTCGACGACCAGCACTCGCATCCCCAAGAATTTAAGTGAAAGCGCTACGCGGCGCCAGGCTGGGAACGAAAATAACAAAAATGTAAGCGGCGCGCGACCTTCTCCGACAGCTTGATCAGCTTAGATTTCCGACATGAAAGATGCGCGCTGTTGCGTTGTTGCGCGCTCTCCTACTGCACGGTATACCGGGGCTCAAGGAAGCCGTATGACACTCGCTTTGGTAAGTCGGATAGAAACTGCAGTTTTGCCTGATTGACCCTCGGATGACTCTTTCTTGTCACACTTGTTCTGCATTAGTCTGGGTCGCCCTCTCATTCGCGATTGGCGGCATCTGTAATCGGATCATCATTCGGTTAGTTGCTTTTGGTGGATTAGCAGCCTTCTCACATTTTGTCTCAGCCGCTGATCTGGCCGGACAGGTAACCCTCGCTCAGGCGTTGGCGCTTACGCTGAAACAGAATCCCGATCTAGCGGCGTTTTCCTGGGATGTACGGAGCGCGGAGGCTCGCGTTTTGCAGGCGCGCTTGCGACCGAATCCGGAGCTTGGAATGCAAAGCGAAGATATTAGCGGCAGCAGACCGGGTTTTAGCCATTCGCAGACGACACTGCAACTGAGTCACCTTCTTGAGCTGGGTGGCAAACGGACTGCGCGCGTGCGCGAGGCGACGTTTGGACGCGAGCTTGCAAAGCTGGATTATGAAAGCAAGCGCCTGGATATTTTGAAGAAGACCGCACAGGCGTTCGTGGAGGTCTTGAGTGCGCAGGAACGGGTGCGACTCGGGCAAGAAAACCTGGAGCTCACCTCCGGTTTGATTCCCGATATTCGCAAACGAATCGAAGCGGGCAAAGCCTCGGCTGTTGAACAAACGCGCAGTGAAGTGGCAGTGGCTTCGGCGCGGATTGAGCTCGACCAGGCGAAGAGATCGTTGATCACTGCGCGCCAACATTTGGCGGCACAATGGGGCAGCGCGCAGCCGAAGTTTGCGCAGGTCGTCGGCGACTTGGAACACGTCACTTACTTGCCCAGTTTGGAAAATCTCTCGCTGAGTCTTGCGCAGAATCCCGAAATTGCGCGATGGGAACCGGAAACCGATAAGCGACAAGCCACGCTTCGTTTGCAGCAGGCGCAAGCAGTTCCGAATATCACTTTGTCGGCCGCCCCGCGTTACATAGGCGAGACTCGTGAATGGACGAGTGTGATCGGTTTCTCATTGCCGCTTCCGCTTTGGAATAGAAATCAGGGCGCGATTCTCGAGGCAAAACATCAGCTTGCCAAAGCAGACGACGAGAAACGCAGCGCGGTGACGCGTCTTTCGTCGGAGTTGAACGATGCGTATCAAACGGTCGCAAGAACGTCGAATGAGATTCATGTTTTAAAGGAGTCAGTGCTTCCTGGAGCTGAAAAAGCAGTCGAAGCGATTCGACAAGGCTACGAAGCGGGTCGCTTCAGTTATTTAGACGTCAATGAAGCAAGACGAACACTGACGACGGCGCGGCTGCAATATTTGCAAGCATTGAGCGACTATCACAAAGCGGTGGCTGAAATCGAAGCCCTAACCGTTCAACCGTTCGACGCCAAGTCCGGTTTTTCAAAATGAAAAGGCGATACATTCTGCGCGCTCTCAGTGCGGTCCTTTTCGTCAGCCTGCTTTTATTAGTGTCGTGTTCCAAATCGAAGAAAGAACCTAACGAACACGCCGCAGAGCAGCCGGAAAAGAAACGGATCGAAGTAACGGAAGAGGCGCTTAAGAAATCTGGGATTCAGATCGAAGTTGCCGGCCCGGCGGTTCTCAAAAAAACGCTGAAGCTGAACGGGAAAATCACTCCCAACGAGGAACACATGGTGCATGTTAGTCCACGGTTCCCCGGCATTG
>WNEO01000064.1_pt1 | contig 20594 bp, 7 predicted proteins | sample 5399941 | NCBI WGS metagenome assembly WNEO01 (sample SAMN13153328, study PRJNA577476) | soil metagenome | isolation source: 20 cm grassland meadow soil 2 days after 3rd rain plot 2 | place: USA:California | collected 2015-11-11
CCCCGCCATTGTCAAAGTCCTCGGCCTCGATCAGCCCGGGGATGGCGAACGGCGATCCCTTGTAGGGAGAGGGTGGAGGCGGCGGGGTCAAGGTGACCGTCAAGACGTCCATCGACGTGTTGGCGGCCGCGTCCCGCGCCGTGATCGTCAGCACGTTCGTCCCGAGCTGGAGGGCGATCCCGCTGGCCGTCCAGCTCGTCGTCCCGGTGGCCGTGCCGTTACCACCACCCGGGCTGTTCGCCCACGTCACCTGGGTCACCCCGACGTTGTCCGACGCGGTCCCTCCGAGCGTCAGCAGTGGATTGCTCGTGGTGTAGGTCGCATTGGAAGTCGGTGACGTGATGGTCACGGTGGGCGGCATCGTGTCGGGAATGGCCTGGAACGTGGCGGTGACGGTCTTCGTCGCGGTGACCGCGACCGTGCACTGCGTGCCTGCCGCAGAATCGCATCCGCTCCAGCTACCAAAGGTCGAGTTCGTGTCTGGAACCGCCGTCAGCCCGACCGTGGCACCGCTCGCGAACCGTGCGGAACAGCTCGAACCGCAGGTGATCCCGGAGGGCGCGCTGGTGACTGTCCCCGACCCAGTCCCTGCTCTGACGACCGAGAGCGCGAACGACGGTGTGATCGTGAACGTGAGCGCATTCGACGTTCCGCCGCCAGGCGCGGGGTTGAGGACGGTCACCTGGGCCGTCCCGGCCGCGGCGATATCACTCGCCGAGATCGCTGCCTGCAACTGGGCGCCGCTGACGAACGTCGTCGCCCGATCCGCTCCGTTCCACCGAACCACCGAGCTCGACGTGAAGTTGCTCCCGTTCACCGTGAGGACGAGGCTGGGAGCGCCCGCGAGGGCGGTGTTTGGCACCAGCGAAGTGAGCGAAGGCACCGGGCTCGGCGTCGCGAGCCACACCCCCGTCACGGCCCCGAGGCCCGGGCCGGGAGCCGTCTTGTCGATCAAGGTCGCCATGTCGGCCCCTGGATCGCTACCGTCCACCGCGCCCGTGTCGATGTCGATGCTCACGCCTCCGTAGGCACTCGACGGAGCCAAGGCATAATCCCCAAGCGTGTAGTCGCCTCGCGCGAAATTGATGAAGCCGACCTGCGCGCTGCCGGCGGGCCAATAGTTGTCCGGGTGGCTCGTGTAGTTGGCTGGGGACCCTCCCCACTGCACGTTCTTCTGGTAGCCAAGGGGGTTGACGAAATAGCTCGAGAATGTCATGTCGCCATCGGAAGTCCCCGAGCCCCGGAATCCCGAGACGTTGCCGCTCCCGTTCTGCATGATGTTGTTCGACCACGTGACCCCCGCGTGAACCCGGACGTTACTGTTCCCGGTGTCAGCGAACGCCACGCCACCGGTTTCGAAGAACGTGTTGTGATTCACCGTGACGTCGAGGACGCCGATGGCCGGCCCTGTGCCATTGGAGGCCTGACCCCAGAAGCCCCACGCGCCGACCCCCGACCCGTTCCACGTCGCTCCGTTGATGTCGTAGATCAGGTTGTCATGAATGTGAATCCGCTGGAGTTGCTTGGTCACCGCGTTATTGTCCGTGCCCGCGAATTGGAACCCGTTCGACGCGTGGCGCACGACGTTGTAGCGGAGCGTGACGTCCTGCACGGCCTGCCAGGGCGCCAGACTGTCGTCATCGCGCGGCGTGAAGAGGACGATCGTGCCGGATTGGGTGCCGACCCAGGCGTATTCGATCACGTTGCCCTCGACGAGGACCCGGACGGCGTGTTTGAATTCGAGGCCGTTCTTCACGGAGTAGCCCGAGACGGACTTCCATGCGGGGTCCTTCGTCAGGAGGTTCCGCGTGATGGTCACGTCGGCGATGTTGACACCGTTCGGCATCGACGTCGACGCACCGCCGAGGAGCACCGTCTCCGTGAGCCCCTTGAAGTAGTTGTTGTCGAGCTTGATCGGGCCCGGGCCCGACCAGGCCGCGAATGCCTGGATCTCCGTGCCGGGCGCCAGTCCGCTGACGACATAGGAGTCCACCAGGGCCATGGAGGACGCGTTGCCAACGATCGCGTGAACGACGGGGCCCCCGTTGGAGTTCACGTAGCAGCGATCGATGACGATGTGATCTTGAATCTGGGCGAGGGTCCTCGCCGGATTCCCGTTGGCATCGTAGCCGAAGATGATCAATTCACCCTGTAAGCCTGGACCCGTGTATTGCGTGGTGACGTGAATCCCGGCGAACCAGTAGTGATGGGCGCCGAACTCGCCGACCACCACGGGAGCGTTCGACCCGCTGGCGCTCCGGATCGTCGCCATGCTGGCGACGTTGCTCGGACTCACGCGGATGCCTTGCAACGGAAGATTCGCGAGGGCCGAGGAACGGATGATGATCCAGCCGGTTCCGGCACTGCGATTGCGGAGGATCAGTGAGGCTCCGGCGGCGGCCGTGTACGTGGTGCCCCCCGTCAGGACGACCTCGTAGTTGAGATTCGGATTGGCTTGCGCGGCGCTGACGGCGGCGTCGAGCGCCGCTTGGACCGCCGCGAGCGTAGCGCTCGCGGGCGTGAAGGTCTGGCTGACGCCAACCGGATAGGTCGTGTCGATCGTCACCCGGGGTAGCGCGGGGTAGTTGACGGCGCTCGCGGGCCAAGGGGTGACGATCACAAGGAGCGCGGTCAGGACCAGGACGAGGCGCGCGCTCCCAGCTGAGCTTCCCGGCATGATGTTTTCCTCCATGCGGGAGGCCACCAGTTCCCGGGGAGCTCTCGCTCCCTTCCTTCGGTAGCCCGGCGGTCAGGACCAGGTCCTGACCCGTGGCTTTGCGACCCCGCCTCGCGACGGGTGTGCCTTTATCGGGAAGGGTCCTCCGACGCTGCGACAGGGCTACGCATCCTCGATGCCATCTCACAACCAGAACAGATACTTACGATATTCCGGATACTTGCCGACACCGGTCTGTCCAGTGACCAGTCAGGCCGGTGACACAGTGTCATGATTTTTGTCACCCCGAGGTCGCCTTACGTCATCCATGTCACAGTCGCTTTTCTTGCCTTCGTGCAGGTCACGGCGGTGTCCTCCCCGGTGGCGGCCGAGAGCCTCCCGCAGCTCCCTCTCACGTTCCTCGACACGACCTACGCCCCTCCGAGCACGGGGCAGCTCATCACCGTGAACACGGGTGGCGATCTGCAGGCGGCCCTGAATCAAGCGAACTCCGGTGACATCATCGAGCTCGAGGCGGGCGCCACCTTCGTCGGCAACTTCACCTTGCCCACGAAGCCCGGAGCCGAGTGGATCTATATCCGCTCCTCCGCCACCGCCAGTCTTCCCCCGCCCGGGACCCGAGTCAGCCCCGCGCAGACCAGCCTCATGCCGAAGATCGTCAGCCCGAATACCCTGCCGGCCCTCAGCGCGGATTTCGGGGCCCATCACTACCGCTTCGTCGGCATCGAGATCACCACGACCTGGTCGAGCCGGGAGGGCACACTCTCCAACCTCATTTTGTTCGGCTATGACGTCGACGGGAATTCCGCGGCCTCGCTCGCCGACCTGCCGCACGACATCACCTTCGACCGCTGCTACATCCACGGCACCCCGACCGGCCACGTCCTCCGCGGTCTCGCGGCCAACAGCGCCAGCACGGCCGTCGTGGACTCCCACCTCGCCGACTTCCACGCCGAGGGCAACGACTCCCAGGCGATCGCCGTCTGGAGTGGGACCGGCCCCTTCAAGATCGTCAACAACTACCTCGAGGCGGCCGCCGAAAATCTTCTCTTCGGCGGCGCCAGCCCGTCCATCACGAACCTCGTCCCGTCCGACATCGAGGTCCGGCACAACTATTTCTCCAAGCCCCTGTCGTGGAATACCGACGATCCGAGCTACGCCGGAATCCCGTGGGTGGTGAAGAATCTCGCCGAGCTGAAGAATGCGCAGCGCGTCTTGCTGGACGGCAACGTCTTCGAGCACGTCTGGCCGGCCGCGCAGATCGGCTTCGCGATCCTCTTTACGGTCCGCAACGATGACGTCATCGCTCCCTGGAGCGTCGTCCAGGACATCACCTTCATCCACAACATCCTCCGCCACGTCGGCGGCGGCGTCGGCATCCTCGGGCTCGACTCCAACGCTCCCAGCCAGCAGACGAAACGGATCCTGATTCGCGACAACGTCTTCGACGACGTCACGACTCCCCCCACCGACGACGCCCGGGTCTTCCAGATCCTCAACGCCGCGGCCGATGTCACCATCGACCACAACACCGTCTTCCAAGCCGGCCCGATCATCGTCGTGGACGACGCCCCCTCCACCGGCTTCACCTACACGAACAACATCGCCTCCGAGTACCAGGGCGTCGTCGGCTCCGGCACGGGCGTCGGGCTCCCCACCCTCGAGTTCTGGTTTCCCGGTTATGTCTACGCCCGAAACGTCCAGCCGGGCGGCAATCCCTTGGTCTACCCACCCGACAACTTCTTCCCCGCCTCGCTCGGCGACGTCGGGTTCGTGGACCTCGTGGGCGGTGACTACCACCTCGCCACGACGAGCCCCTACAGGAATGGGGGGACGGACGGCAAGGATATCGGTGCCGACATCGACGCTCTCATGGCGGCGACGGCCGGCGCGCTGGAGGGAACCTCTCCGCCTCCGCCGACGCTCCACTCGCTGTCGCCAGCCAGCATCGTCGCGGGTGCCGCCGATTTTGGGTTGACCGTCAACGGAAGCAACTTCGTGTCGACTTCGGTCGTGCGCTGGAATGGCTCGAATCGGGCGACGACATTCGTCAGCAGCACCCAATTGCTTTCGACGATTCTGGCCAGCGACGCCGCTCTCGCGGGCATGGCTCAGGTCAACGTGGTCAATCCCGCGCCCGGCGGCGGCACATCGAATACGCTTCCGCTGACGATCGAATCGACGTTCCCGCTCACGATCATCCGGGCCGGGAGCGGTGTGGGTGCCGTGACCAGCACACCGTCCGGGATCAGCTGCGGGGCGAGTTGTTCGGCGAATTTCCTCAGCGGCACGGCCGTCGTGTTGACGGCGAACCCTGACGCGACCTCGGTCTTCACGGGCTGGAGCGGCGGCGGGTGCAGCGGCACGGACCCCTGCACGGTGACCGTCACCGCGGCGACGACGGTGACGGCGACCTTCGCCCCGCAGGGCTTCGCCCTCACGGTTACCCCGAGCGGTACCGGAACCGGCACGGTGACGAGCACTCCCGCGGGCATTGACTGCGGTGCCACCTGCGCCGCCTCGTATCCCTCCGATACTCCCGTCACGTTGACGGCCACCCCGGCAGTCGGCTCGGTGTTCACGGGCTGGAGCGGCGGCGGGTGCACCGGCTCGGACCCCTGCGTGGTGACCGTCACCGCAGCGACGACGGTGACGGCAACGTTCGCGCTCCAAAACTTCACGCTCACCGTCGCCCCGAGCGGTACCGGGGTCGGAACGGTGACGAGCGCTCCCGCCGGAATCGACTGCGGCGTCACCTGCACCGCGAGCTTCGTCAGCGGAACGGTCGTGACGCTCACCGCGGCGCCCGCCGCCGGGTCGGTCTTCACCGGCTGGAGCGGCGACGCCTGCACCGGCACGGACTCCTGCGTCGTGACGGTCACCGCGGCGACGACGGTGACGGCGACCTTCGCCGTGCAGAGCTTCGCCGTCACGCTCATCCCGAGCGGTGCCGGGATCGGCACGGTGACGAGCGCTCCCGCCGGCGTCGACTGCGGTGCCACCTGCACCGCCTCGTACTCCTACAACACCACCGTTGCGCTGATGGCCACGCCAGCCGTGGGATCGGTGTTCACGGGCTGGAGCGGGGGCGGGTGCAGCGGCACGGACCCCTGCGTGGTGACCGTCACCGCTGCGACGACGGTGACGGCAACGTTCGCGCTCCAGAACTTCACGCTCACGCTCGCCCCGAGCGGTACCGGGACCGGCACGGTGACGAGCGTTCCCGCCGGGATTGACTGCGGTGCCACCTGCACCGCCTCGTACGCCTACAACACCACCGTTGCGCTCACGGCCACGCCAGCCGTGGGATCCGTGTTCACGGGCTGGAGCGGCGGCGGGTGCAGCGGCACCGCCCCCTGCGTGGTGACGGTCACCGCTGCGACGACGGTCACGCCAACCTTCGTGACAGTCCTCCCGGCACTCCCCGCGGCTTTCGTTGACATCACGATGCCGACGACGTCAACGACCGTGACGGTCTGTCCCTCGGGGTGCGACTTCTCAGACCTCCAGACCGCGCTCGACACCGTGTCGCTCGACACCACGATCGTTCTGACCGCCGGCGTCGCCTATCCCGGCCCGTTCACGCTGCCCAACAAGGCGGGCGCCGGCTGGATCGTCATCCAATCGTCCGCACTGGCGAGCCTTCCATCCGAGGGGTCACGCGTCGGTCCGCCGAACGCCGGGGCGATGCCGACGATCACCGCGAACGGCCTCTCCGTGGTGGCGATCCAGACCGCGACCGGAGCCCATCACTACCGCCTCGTCGGCCTCGAGATCTCGGCCAGCAATGACGCGACAGGAGGCATCCTACCGCTAGGCGACTCCGCCGAGCCCCTCCTGGCGAATCAAGCTCATCACATCGTCGTCGACCGGTGCTACCTCCACGGCGACGTCCTTCATAACGTTCGGCGCGGGATCCAGTTCGAGCTCGCGGACGGCGCGATCATCGACTCCTACCTGTCCGATTTCGTCGACAGCGCGGGCGACGCGCAGGCCATCAACACGCTGAACGCTCCCGGGCCACTGGGGATCTACAACAACTACCTCGACGCCTCCGGCGCGAATATCCTCTTCGGAGGCGGCGACCCTGCAATCCCGAACCTGATTCCCTCCGACATTCATGTCCAGGGGAATTACCTGTCGAAGCCGCTCGCCTGGCTCTCATCGCCGTGGCTGGTCGGCAACGTCTTCGAGTCGACGAACTCGCGGCGCGTGCTCGTCGAGAACAACGTCCTGGAGAACAGCTGGGCGGGCACGCAGGGCGGATACATCTTCAGCCTCACGTCGGCGAACCAGGGCAACACGGCCCCATGGTCACAGACTGTGGACATGACGATCCGCTATAACCTGCTGCGTAACGCGTCGGGCGCCTTCACCATCGCCGGCAATTCCGAGCCCAACCCCGTCACGAATCCCACAACGCGGGTCTACGTCCACGACAACCTGGCCGTTGGCATGACGAATCAAGCCGGGGACTTGAGCCCGTATCAGGTCGTCGGGCTCGCCACCGACATCACGATCGACCACAACACCGTTGCGGCGTCGCCTGGTAGTTCTGCCGCCCTCGTTCTCGACGACACGGACGCCCAAGTCCTCAGACGCCTTGTCTTCACCAACAACATTGTCGCGGCGGGAATATACGGCGTCACGAACCTGGGCCCCAGCGGCGGCGACGGGACGACAGCCCTCAACAATGCTGCGCCGGGCTACGTCTTCACCAACAACGTCCTGGCCGGCATCGACGTCAACCAGTACCCCCTGGGGAACTTCGGGCCGTCGGATTCCCCCGACGATGACGCGAACATTGGCTACCTGGATGCGGTGGGCGGAAACTTCAAGCTCTCGGCCTCGAGTCCCTTCCACGGCGCGGGAACCGACGGCCGGGATATCGGCGCGGACATCGACACCATCAACGTCGCTGCGGCTGCCGTGATCGCGGGCTCGAAGACACCGCAGATGATCGTTTCGACGGCCGGGACCGGCTCGGGCACCGTGACGAGCAGCCCTCCGGGCATCGGCTGTCCCGGCGTCTGCTCGTCCACCTTTGAGCTCGGAACCGTCGTCACGCTGACCGCGACGCCGGCGGCCGGGTCGGTCTTCACCGGCTGGAGCGGCGGCGCCTGCTCCGGCACCGGGCCCTGCACACTCACGCTCACCGCCACCACGGCAGTCACCGCGACCTTCACGCCGACCTCCGTCCTGACCGTCACGACGGCCGGCGCCGCCGCCGGGACTGTCATCAGCACTCCTGCAGGCATCGACTGCGGCACTGCGTGCTCCGCTTCCTATACGAGCGGCACTGTCGTGACGCTCACCGCGACGCCAGTGGTCGGGTCGGTCTTCACCGGCTGGAGCGGCGCAACCTGCACCGGCACAGGGCCCTGCACCGTCAGCCTCACCGTCGCGACGACCGTCACCGCGACGTTCACGCCGAGCTTTGTCCTCACCGTCACGACTGCCGGCGCCGGCGCTGGGACTGTCACCAGCACTCCGGCGGGCATCGACTGCGGCGCCACGTGCTCCGCTTCTTACACGAGCGAGACTGTGACTCTGACCGCGACCCCGGCGGCCGGATCGGTCTTCACCGGCTGGAGCGGCGGCGCCTGCACCGGCACCGGGACGTGCACTGTCACCCTCACTGCTGCCACAGTCGTCACCGCGACGTTCACACCGAGCTTCGTCCTGACCGTCACGACGGCCGGGACTGGCGTCGGGACCGTCACCAGCACTCCCTCAGGCATCGACTGCGGCACTGCGTGCTCCGCTTCCTATACGAGCGGCACCGTCGTGACGCTCACCGCGACGCCAAGCCCGACCTCGGTCTTCACCGGCTGGAGCGGCGGTACCTGCTCCGGCACCGGGCCCTGCACCGTCACGCTTACCGCCGACACGGCTGTCACCGCGACCTTCACCCCGACCTTCGTCCTGACCGTCACGATGGCCGGGGCGGGCGCCGGGACCGTCACCAGCGCTCCCTCAGGCATCGACTGCGGCACTGCGTGCTCCGCTTCCTATACGAGCGGCACTGTCGTGACGCTGACCGCGACGCCAAGCCCGACCTCGGTCTTCACCGGCTGGAGCGGTGGCGCCTGCTCTGGCACGGGGACGTGCACCGTCACGCTCACCGCCGCCACGAGCGTCACCGCAACCTTCACGCCGACCTTCGTCCTCGCGGTCTCTAAAACGGGGCCTGGCACCGGGACGGTGACGAGCACTCCCACGGGGATCGACTGCGGAATTACCTGCACCGCGACCTTTGTCAGCGGAACGGTCGTGACACTGGCCGCGACGCCGGCGGCCGGGTCGGTCTTCACCGGCTGGAGCGACGGCACCTGCGCTGGCACCGGACCCTGCACCGTCACGCTCACCGCTGCGACGGCAGTCACCGCGACGTTCACGCCGGTCTTCGCCCTGACGGTCTCCAGAGCTGGGGCGGGCGCCGGGATGGTGACGAGCACTCCCACAGGGGTCGACTGCGGAATTACCTGCACCGCGACCTTTGTCAGCGGAACGGTCGTGACACTGGCCGCGACGCCGGCGGTCGGGTCGGTCTTCACCGGCTGGAGCGGCGGCACCTGCACCGGCACCGCGCCCTGCACCGTCACGCTCACCGCTGCGACGGCAGTCACCGCGACGTTCACGCCGGTCTTCGCCCTGACGGTCTCCAGAGCTGGGGCGGGCGCCGGGACAGTGACGAGCACTCCCACAGGGGTCGACTGCGGCGCGACCTGCGCCGCGAGCTTCGTCAGCGGAACGGTCGTGACACTGGCCGCGACGCCGTCGGCCGGGTCGGTCTTCACCGGCTGGAGCGGCGGCGCCTGCACCGGCACCGCGCCCTGCACACTCACGCTCACCGCCGACACGGCTGTCACCGCGACCTTCACGCCGACCTTCGTCCTGACCGTCACGACGGCCGGGACTGGCGTCGGGACCGTCACCAGCGCTCCCTCAGGCATCGACTGCGGCACTGCCTGCTCCGCTTCCTACACGAGCGGCACCGTCGTGACGCTGACCGCGACGGCGAGCCCGACCTCGGTCTTCACCGGCTGGAGCGGTGGCAGCTGCTCCGGCACGGGGACGTGCACCGTCACGCTCACTGCCGCGACGACCGTGTCCGCGACCTTCGCCCCGACCTTCGTCCTGACCGTCACGACGGCGGGGGCGGGCCTCGGCACTGTCACCGGCACTCCTGGAGGCATCGACTGCGGCGCCACGTGCTCCGTCTCCTACACGAGCGGCATCGTCGTGACGCTCACCGCGACGCCGGCGGCCGGGTCAGTCTTCACCGGCTGGAGCGGCGGCGGTTGCACCGGCACCGCGCCCTGCACCGTCACCCTCAGCGCCGCCACAGTTGTCACCGCGATCTTCACGCCGACCTTCGTCCTGACCGTCACGACGCCTGGGGCGGGCCTCGGCACTGTCACCAGCACTCCAGCGGGCATCGACTGCGGCGCCACCTGCTCCGTCTCCTACACGAGCGGCACGATCGTGACGCTTGCCGCGACGCCGGCGGCCGGGTCGGTCTTCACGGGTTGGAGCGGTGGCACCTGCGCCGGCACCGGGACGTGCACCGTCACCCTCACCGCAGCCACGGCCGTCACAGCGACCTTCACGCCAGTCTTCACGCTGACGGTCTCCAGAGCCGGGACGGGCGCCGGGACGGTGACGAGCACTCCCGCAGGCATCGACTGCGGCGCCACCTGCTCAGCCCCCTACACGAGCGGCACCGACGTCACGCTCACCGCGATGCCCAGCCCGACCTCCGTCTTCACCGGCTGGAGCGGTGGCACGTGCACTGGCACCGCGCCCTGCACGGTCACCCTCACCGCTGCGTCGGCCGTCACCGCGACCTTCACCCCGACCTTCGTCCTCGCGGTCTCTAGAACGCGGCCCGGCACCGGGACGGTGATGAGCACTCCCACAGGGATCGACTGCGGCGTCACCTGCTCCGCTCCTTACACGAGCGGCACCGTCGTCACGCTCACCGCGACGCCGGCGGCCGGGTCTGTCTTCACGGGTTGGAGCGGCGGCATCTGCACCGGCACCGAGCCCTGCACCGTCACCCTCACCGCCGCCACGGCCGTCACCGCGACCTTCACGCCGACCTTCGCGCTTACGGTGACCAGAGCTGGGGCGGGCGCCGGGACGGTCACGAGCAATCACACGGGGATCGACTGCGGCACGATCTGCACCGCGAGCTTCGTCAGCGGAACTCTCGTGACGCTCACCGCGACGCCGGCACCCGGCTCAGTCTTCACCGGCTGGAGCGGCACCTGCACTGGCATCGGGCCCTGCACCGTCACCCTTACCGCCGCCACGACCGTCACCGCGACGTTCGCGCCGGTCTTCGCGCTGACGGTCTCCAGAGCTGGGACGGGCGCGGGGATCGTGACGAGCACTCCCGCAGGCATCGACTGCGGCGCCACCTGCTCTGCCCCCTACACGAGCGAGACTGTCGTAACGCTCACTGCGACCCCGGGCGCCAATTCGGTCTTCACCGGCTGGAGCGGCGGCAGCTGCTCCGGCACTGGGCCCTGCACCGTCACGCTCACCGCCGCGACGACCGTGACCGCGACCTTCGCCCCGACGTTCGTCCTGACAGTCACGACTGCGGGGGCAGGCGCCGGGACTGTCGCCAGCTCTCCCGCGGGCATCGACTGCGGAGCCACGTGCTCCGTCTCCTATACGAGCGGCACGGTGGTCACGCTCACCGCGACGCCGGCGGCCGGGTCGGTCTTCACCGGCTGGAGCGGCGGCGCCTGCTCCGGCACCGCGCCCTGCACCGTCACGCTCAGCGCCGCCACAGTTATCACCGCGACCTTCACGCCGACCCTCGCGCTGACGGTCTCGAGAGCTGGGACGGGCGCCGGAACCGTGACGAGCGCCCCCGCAGGGATCGACTGCGGCGCCGCCTGCTCCGCTCCCTACACGAGCGGCACGATCGTGACGCTGACCGCGACGCCAAGCCCGACCTCGGTCTTCACCGGCTGGAGCGGTGGCGCCTGCACCGGCACCGGGACGTGCACCGTCACGCTCACCGCCGCCACGGCCGTCACCGCAACCTTCACCCCGACCGTCGTCCTCAGCGTCACGACGGCCGGGGCGGGCATCGGGACTGTCATCAGTACTCCTGCAGGAATCGACTGCGGCACCATGTGCTCCGCTCCTTACACGAGCGGCACCGTCGTCACGCTCACGGCGACGCCAAGCCCGACCTCAGTCTTCACCGGCTGGAGCGGCGGCACCTGCACCGGCACCGGGCCCTGCACCGTCACCCTCACCACCGCCACGGCCGTCACCGCGACCTTCACACCGACGTTCGTCCTCGCGGTCTCTAAAACGGGGCCCGGCACCGGGACGGTAACGAGCACTCCCGGAGCGATCGACTGCGGCGCCACCTGCGTCGCTCCCTACACGAGCGGCACCGTCGTGACGCTGACCGCGACGCCGGCGGCCGGGTCGGTCTTCACGGGCTGGAGCGGCGGCACCTGCACCGGCACCGCGCCCTGCACCGTCACGCTTACCGCCGCCACGGCCGTCACCGCGACGTTCACGCCGACCTTCGCGCTGACGGTGTCCAGAGCTGGGGCGGGCGCCGGGACGGTCACGAGCAATCACACGGGGATCGACTGCGGCACGACCTGCACCGCGAGCTTCGTCAGCGGCACGGTCGTGACGCTCACTGCGACGCCGGCGGTCGGGTCGGTCTTCACCGGCTGGAGCGGTGGCGCGTGCACGGGCACCGGGCCCTGCGCCATTACGCTCACCGCCGCCACGGCCGTCACCGCCACGTTCACTCCGACCTTGGCGCTGACGGTCTCCAAACCTGGGACGGGCGCCGGGACCGTGAGGAGCACTCCCGCCGGCATCGACTGCGGCGCTACGTGCTCCGCTCCTTACACGAGCGGCACTGTCGTGGCGCTCACCGCGACGCCGGCGGTCGGGTCGGTCTTCACGGGTTGGGGCGGCGGCGCCTGCACCGGCACTGGGCCCTGCACCGTCACGCTCACCGCCGCCACGGCGGTCACCGCGACGTTCACGCCGACCTTCGCGCTGAGGGTCTTCAAAGCCGGGTCGGGCGCTGGGACGGTGACGAGCACTCCCGCCGGGATCGACTGCGGCACGACCTGCACCGCGAGCTTCGCCAGCGGAACGCTCGTGACGCTGACCGCGACGCCCGCCACCGGGTCGGTCTTCATCGGCTGGAGCGGCGGTGGTTGCACCGGCACGGCGCCGTGCGCGGTCACTGCGGCGGCGGCCGTGACGGCAACCTTTGCGGTGCAAACCTTCACGCTCACGGTCAACAAGAGCGGGGCGGGCGCCGGGACGGTGACGAGCGGGCCTGGGGGTATCGACTGCGGCGCTACCTGCTCCGCCCTCTATACCAGTGGGACGGCCGTCACGCTGACCGCGACGCCGAGCGCGGGCTCGGTCTTCGCGGGCTGGAGCGGTGGCTGCGTCGGGATGGGCACCTGCACGCTGCCGATGACAGGAGCCACCACCGTGACGGCCAGGTTCACCGGCCCACCGGCCTTCAGTAGTCCTGATCCAACACCGGGGTTTAGCGTCGTCCTGGGGCTCGACATCCTGGAGCTCCGATCAGCGATCAATCAGATTCGGACTCAGAGATTTGGGCTGCCAGCCTTCGACTTCGCGGACCCAGGCTTCGTCACCGGCCTGACCGTAGTGAAATCCCTTCACTTCACCGAGCTACGAAGAGCTCTCGCCGAAACCTATGCTCAGGCCGGAAGAATCCAACCAGCCTACACCGACCCCACACTCACTCCCGGAGTGACGACCGTCAAAGCGGCTCACCTCAACGAGTTACGCGACTCTTTGCGGGCGCTGCAATAGTCGCCTGCCGCACGTTCGCCTGCCGCACGTGTTGTGTTGTAAGTCTCTTCTCACCCCCCGGCGGCCGCCTGCACCTAGTCCCCCTGAACGCCCCCGGTAGATCCGTCGCCCGTCCCCTGTCCCCAGCCCGCCTCATAAGTACCCGTCCGTCCTCCACCATCGCGAGTTGTAGCCCCGGCCGTCACCCCCAAGCCCACCCCTAAGCTCACCTCTCAAGTTCCCCCCCAGGTGTGTAACCAGCTTCACACAGTGGGTCCCAGACTACCCACTGGCGGCCCAAAGCTGTGAACCGCGCTGCATGAGTACCGCACAAAGATTCCCATGAAAGATCCGTACTATGCAGCCCACTCAGTCTCCGAAGGAGTTTTTGGAATGGCATTTGCCTTTCCGGAAAGCTCCCGAGGGAGATGACCGAGCGAAGAGCGCTCCTGGTCGAAGTCGATGCGGCGACGCAACCGGACCTTCTCGCCTTCCTGCGTCTCCGCGGATACCAGTGCGTCGCCGCCTCGTCCGCGGATGAAGCCGAGGACGCGCTCGCCGGCGCCAGCTTCTCCTTCACGCTGGTCGATCTGAACGGCAACGGAACCGACGCCGCAAAGCTGATTCAATGTCTGAAGCTTCACGGCAGGAATTCCGGTCCCATCATCGCGGTCGCCGACCGGCGTGACAACGGTCTCGGCGCCGTCTCGCTCGAGGTGGAGGCGGTGCTCCACAAGCCACCGAGCCTCAACGAGCTCGAGCAAGCGATCGAGACCCTCGTGCGCCCGCAGCCCGAAGCGCTCGCGCCCGCGCCCGAGCCGATGGCCGGGCGTATCCGACGCGAGATGGAGCTCTGGCGCAGCCCCAAGATGCTGGAAGCACGCCAGATCCTCTCCGAGGCGGCCCGCGTCGACGTCACCGTGCTCGTCACGGGCGAGACCGGCACGGGCAAGGAGCTCGTCGCCCGTGCGATCCACCAGTTCTCCTCCCGCCGGGCCGGACCCTTCGTCAAGGTCAACTGCGCCGCCATGCCGCGCGAGCTCCTCGAGAGCGAGATGTTCGGGTACGAGCGCGGCGCCTTCACGGGGGCCCACAAGCTCAAGATCGGCAAGTTCGAGGCGGCCCACCGCGGCACCATCTTCCTCGACGAGATCGGCGACCTGCACCCGGCGCTCCAGGCCAAGCTGCTCCACGTCCTGCAGGACGGTGAGTTCTCACGCATCGGCGGCAAATCGACGCTCAGCGTGGATGTCCGTGTCCTCGCCGCCACCAACCAGGACCTGCAGCGGGCGGTTGCCGAATACCGGTTCCGCGAAGATCTCTACTACCGCCTCAACGTGATCCACGTGTTCGTCCCGCCGCTCCGCGAGCGCACGACGGAAATCCCCGTCCTCGCCAACTACTTCGTCGAGCGCTACGCGAAACTCTACCACCGCGAAGGATTCAGCATCTCCCCGCCGGTATTGGAACGTCTCACCCACCACCGATACCCCGGGAACGTCCGGGAGCTCGAGAATGTGATCAAGCGCATGATCGTGCTGGACGATCCCTTCCTGACCAGGGTCCCCCTGCCCGACGCCGGCGTAGACGGTGTGGACAGCGCGCGGCCCCCATCGTCCCCCGCGCCGGGCCCCGAGCCTTCCCTCAAAGAGATCGCGCGGAGGGCGTCGCAGGCGGCCGAGCGCGAGGCGATCGCGAAAATGCTCGAGCGGACCGGCTGGAACCGGGTGCGGGCCGCGAAGGCGCTGCGGATCAGCTACCGCGCACTCCTCTACAAGATCAAAGATGCCGGACTCGACGGCGGACGGTCGTCGGTCCGCTCGACCTCGTGAGGTACCCCATGATGAAGCGCTCCCTGCTCTACCCTCTCCTTGCCAGCGCGGTTCTCGTCTCGGCCTTGATCGCTGCCGACCCTGCCAACGCCCAGGCCCCGGCGGTCGATGGGTCGGCGCGCGACGGCAATGGCGTCGTCGCGCCCGACGCCTACCGGATCGGGCCCGAGGACCTGCTGCAGATCTCCGTCTGGAAGAACGACGCGATGAGTCGGGCAGTCCCCGTCCGGCCGGATGGCAAGATCTCGCTCCCGCTCGTGAACGACGTGCAGGCCGCCGGGCGCACCGCGCTCGAGCTCCGCGAAGACCTCATACAGAAGCTCACGGAGTATATTCCGAGCCCGGAAGTCTCCGTGATCGTGTCCGACGTCCGGAGCTTCAAAGTGTCGGTCATGGGCGAAGTCGCCCGCCCGGGGCGCTTCGAGCTCAAGAGCTGGACGACCGTGCTGGACGTCCTCGCCCTGGCCGGGGGCTTCTCCCAGTTCGCCGCGCGCTCGAAGATCGTTATTCTCCGTCCCGAGGGAACGACGATAAAGCGCGTTCCCTTCAACTACAACAAGCTCGCCGGAGAACAGGAAAACTTCTACCTCCAGAACGGCGACATCGTCCTGGTGCCGTAAGGATCTCGCGAGGCCCGGAGCGAACAAACATGGCGGACGAGACACGGAAGGGCCTGGACGGGGTGCTGGCCGTCTGGAGCCGGCGCAAGTGGCTGGCGATCCTGGCGTTCGCCGCCCCCATGGTGGCCGCCGCCAGTCTCATCACCTTCCTCCCGAACATGTATCGCTCCACGGCCACCGTCCTGGTGGACCGCCAGCAGATCCCCGAGACCTTCGTACGGTCCACCGTGACCAGTGCCCTCGAGACCCGACTCCAGACGATCAGCCAGGAGATCCTGAGCCGCTCGCGACTGGAAGCCCTGATCAGCCGCTTCGGCCTCTACCCCGATCTGCGGACGCAGGTCCCATCCGAGGAAGTCATCAAGCGTATGCGCGGGGACATCAAGCTCGAGCTCAAGGGCATCGAGCTGAAGGGCGCAAGCCAGGCCACGGTGGCCTTCACGATCAGTTACCAAGGGAGTGAGCCGGGCACGGTCTCGCTCGTCACGAACACGCTCGCGTCCTTCTATATCGAGGAGAACTTGAAGGCGCGTGAGCGTCAGGCGACCGGCACCGCGGAGTTTCTCAAGGTCCAGCTCGAGGAAACGAAGAAGCGGCTCGACGATCAGGAGCAGCGGGTGAGCGAGTTCAAGCGCCGCTATCTGGGTGAGCTGCCTCAGCAGATGGAGACCAATCTCGCCACCCTCGAACGACTGCACGCGCAGATTCGGCTGAACGCCGACACTCAGACACGGGCCGCGGAACGCCGGCAGGCGCTGTCGAGCCAACTGGCAGAGGCCGAATCGCTCCTCGCCACCCCACCCGGGATGCCGGGTGGGCCAGCCGCCCCCGCGGAGAGCTCGGAGCTCCGCCTCACCAGGTTGAAAGAGGACCTGACACGCCTCCGCACTCAGTTCAGCGAGAAGTACCCGGACGTCGTCCTGTTGGCGGGGGAGATCGCCGCGCTCGAGCGCGAGGTCGCTGACGCCAAGGCCCGCGAGCCCAAAGCGGAAGAGAAACAGGCGCCTCCACCCGCCACCCCCCTCACGCCGTATGTGCTCCGCCTGAAAGAGGCCCTGGGCGAGGTTGAGACGGAGATCAGGATCCTCAAGAACGACGACAAGCGCCTCCACGACGGAATCGCGGCCTACCAGGCCAGGGTTGAGAACGTGCCGCGGCGGGAACAGGAATTCAGGGAGCTCTCCCGCGACTACGACAGCACCCGCGAGCTCTACAACTCGCTGTTGAAGCGCTACGAGGAGGCGCAGCTCGCCGAGAGCATGGAGCAGCGCCAGAAGGGCGAACAGTTTCGCGTGCTCGACCCGGCGATCCCGAACTCTGAGCCGGCAGCGCCCAACCGGTTCCGGTTGCTCCTCATGGCTCTGATGGGATCGCTCGGCCTGGCCGTCGGCGCCGTGGTCGTGGCCGAGCGCGTCGACACGTCCTTCCACACGGTCGACGATCTCCGGGCGTTCAGTACCGTGCCGGTGCTGGTCAGTATTCCGCGGATCATCACCCGGACCGACCGCCGCCGAAGCCAGTGGCGCGCGCGACTCGCCGCCAGCGCCGCCCTCATTGGCCTCGTCATGATCGTCGGTACCGCCTACTTCGTCGCCAGCGGAAACGAGCACCTCGTCTCGGTTCTGGCGCGGCGGGGTGGCTCCTAGGAACCGCCGCATGTACCTGACGTTCTACGGACTCGCAGAGAAGCCCTTCAACGCGACCCCGGATCCCAGATTCCTCTACCTGAGCCCGGCGCATCGTGAGGCGCTCGCTCAGCTCCTCTACGGGGTCCGGGAGCGGAAGGGATTCATCGTCCTGACGGGCCACGTGGGCACGGGAAAGACCACCCTGCTGCACGCGCTTCGTCAGCGGCTCGACAGACAGACGGCGATCTCCTTCGTCGTCCATTCCACCCTGCCCTTTGACGGCATTCTCGAGTACGTTCTCGAGGACCTGGGGATCGCCAAGGGCGGGGAGTCGCGGGCGCGGCGGCTCATCGCGCTGAATAACTTCCTCATCGAGCGCGAGCGCACCGGCCAGAACACCGTCCTCATCCTGGACGAAGCGCAGAACCTGGCCCCCGCGACGCTGGAACAGATCCGACTGCTCTCGAACTTCGAAACCCCGACGACCAAGCTCCTGCAGATCCTGCTGGTGGGGCAGCCGGAGCTCAAGGCCAAGCTCCAGCTTCCCGAGCTCGCGCAGCTTACGCAACGGATCGGGTTGCGCTGCCAGATCCCGCCGCTGACGCTGCACGAGATCCGCGAGTACATCCGGACCCGACTGCGCATTGCGGGCGCGCGTGACCTGGGCTTGTTTAGCGATCCCGCGGTGGACCGGATCGCGACATATTCGGGCGGGATTCCACGGCTCATCAACATCGTCTGCGATCACTGCCTCCTCTTCGGCTATGCCGATCAGAAACGCCAGATCGATCGGCCCATCGTCAACCAGGCGATCGAGTATCTGGAGGAGGGCACGCAAGCACCGCGCAAGGTCTGGCGCCTCCGCGGCTTGAAGCCTCGGCGCCTCGCCCGGTGGGCGGTCGGAACCCTGGCCGTGGCCCTCGCCAGTACCGTCGTGGGCCTCGCCCTGGCGCCTGACACCGCCGTGCTGGGCCTTGTGCAATCGGTTCGTTACCTCCTGGACCCATGAGTAAGTTCTTCGAAGCGCTCGAGCGCGCCGAGCAGGAGCGGGCCGTTCGCTTTCAGGCCGCACCTTCCGAGCCAACGAACGCGCGGGGTCCAGCGGTCCCTGAGACCGCCCTCGACCCCGCCCTCCGGTCAGCGCCCGAGCTTCCGAGGGGCGTCGCCAACGGGCTCGACGAACATCTGGTGAGCCTGCTCGCGCCAACCTCCTTTGAAGCCGAACAGTATCGGGCGCTGCGCCATCTGATCGAACAGCGCGGCAAGTCGACCGCGCTGTCGGTCGTCGCGGTCTCGAGCCCCGGTGTCGCTGATGGCAAGACCACCACCGCCATCAACCTCGCAGGCGCGCTGGCCCAGGCGCCCGACGCACGCGTTCTTCTCATCGACGCCGATCTGCGGGGGGCCGCCGTGGCCGCGCGCCTCGGGTGGGACGCTCGGGTGGGCCCGGGCCTCGCGGACGCGATCCTGGACGCGAGTCTGACTCTGGAAACCGCGGCGCACGCGTGTCCGCACCTGAACCTGTCCGTGCTGCCAGCAGGCCGCCGTCCGTCTGCCACCTACGAAGTGCTGAAGTCGCCTCGGGTCGGGGAGCTCCTCGCAGAGGCTCGTAAGCGGTACGACTACGTCATCCTCGATACCCCGCCCCTCGTGTTGGTCCCCGACTGTCGGGTCATCGAGAAATGGGTGGACGGATTCCTCATCGTGGTGACGGCTCACAGGACGGGCCGCAAGTTCCTGGGGGAAGCGTTGAACCTCGCGGAGCGGACCAAGGTCGTTGGCCTGGTCTTCAACGGAGACGACCGCCACCTCTCGAGGAATTCGTACGGCTCCTACGCGACGCGACTCTCGAAGCGCAACAGGAAATAGACCGCCTCAGACGAGTGACGCCGGTCACCCGAGGTGACGGCGGGGGCGGACGCGTGCAGCCGGAAGCTCGGGCTGCGCGGCATCGGTGAGAAGTCGTTGGTCTCGTACCCGAGAACGGGATGGAGACCAAAGGGGGCGAAGCCTTGTCAGAAATCGTGGCGGAAGCCGTGACCCCGCGCTGGCGGGTCCTCTGGACCCACAGCAACTGCGAGCAGCTCGTCTCTGACCAGCTCGCCACGAAGGGCTTTGACTTGTTCCTCCCCACCGTCGAGGCGTGGTCCCGACGGGGCGGAGTCCGGCGCCTCTCGCGCGTCCCGATGTTCGCGGGCTATCTCTTCCTGCGCCACGCGATGGACAAGGCGAGCTACCTCGAGGTCTACAAGGCGCGCGGGCTCGTGCGCCTCCTCGGGGAGCGCTGGGACCGCCTCGACGCCGTCCCCGATGCGGAGATCGAGGCCATTCAAAAACTCGTCTCTTCCGGCCTCGCGATCCTTCCCTATCCATATCTCCGGGAAGGGCAGCGCGTGCGTATCACGCGTGGGCCGCTCGCCGACGTCGAGGGGATTGTGGTCCGTGTGAGCCCCAAGAAAGGGCTCCTGGTGGTCTCGGTCAACCTTCTCCAGCGCAGCATCGCCGTCCATCTGGATTGCACCCAGTTAGAGGCCGCATAGGACAGTTGGGCGATGTGTGGAATCGTCGGGTACGTCGGTCATCGGGATGCGCTCTCCTTCATCCTGCCCGGCCTTCGGCGACTCGAGTACCGCGGCTATGACTCGGTGGGGATTGCCACGCTCTCGAGGAGGATGGCGCTCGATGTCAGAAAGACGGCGGGCAAGATCGCCGATCTCGAAACCTTGCTCGCCTCCGACCGCCCCGAAGGAACCCTGGCCATCGGCCACACCCGCTGGGCCACCCATGGCCGGCCGTCAAATGCCAACACGCATCCGCACCTCGACTGTCAGTCCCAGCTGGCCGTCGTCCACAACGGCATCATCGAGAATTATCGGGAGCTCCGCAAAACCCTGGCCGCCGAGGGCCACCGCTTTCGCTCCCAGACCGACACCGAGGTCATCGCCCATCTCATCGAGCGCTACCACACCAACGGCCTGACCGCCGCCGTCCTCCGGGCCGCTCG
>WNEO01000075.1_pt1 | contig 19539 bp, 23 predicted proteins | sample 5399941 | NCBI WGS metagenome assembly WNEO01 (sample SAMN13153328, study PRJNA577476) | soil metagenome | isolation source: 20 cm grassland meadow soil 2 days after 3rd rain plot 2 | place: USA:California | collected 2015-11-11
TGCGGTGTCGTAATCTTTTAGAATCCAGTAGTGGTAAGCTCCCTTGGCCACTACGGCCTCGCCAAGGTTGGGCTGAAGAGTGAGCGCGGTTTCGGCTGCCTGCCGCGCCTCTTCACGCAGGGCAACCGTTGGTTGAATACTCTGTGTGATGTAGCCGCGCGCATCAACATATGACAGCAGCGCCCAACCAAGCGCGAACTTCGGGTCCAACCGCACCGCTTCTCTGAGATATTTCTGTGCGCCAAGGACGTTGGCGCTTGTGGGATAAGTTTTCAGTGTATAAGCCAGACCGCGCAGATAGGCGTCGTACGCCTCAACGTTGTCGGTCGGTTTCGCGGCGATCTCTTGCTCTTCCCGACCGGTGAGGTGCGCGCGCAGCTCATCGGCGATCGCTTTGGCCACTTCACTTTCGACCGAAAAGACGTCAGTCAGTTTTCGATCAAACGTATCGGCCCAAAGATTGGAATCAGTGGCTGCTCTGATCAGCTGCACGTTCACGCGCACGGCGTCGCCGCTCTTTTGCACGCTTCCTTCTAGGATGTGGGCAATCCCAAGTTGCCTGCCGATCTCGGGCAAGTTTTCCGGCGCGGTTTTGTAATGCTGCGTCGATGTACGCGAAATCACTTTCAAATCCGCGATTTTGGCCAGGCGCGTCAGAATTTCCTCCTGGATGCCATCCGCAAAGTAGGCGTTGGCTTTATCATCGCTCCGGTTTTCAAACGGAAGCACCGCGATGCTTTTTTCCGGCGCAGGCGGCGCAGCCAGCGTCGATCGCACGCGATAACGGGAAAACGTTGCGATCCCAGCAACGACTACCGCCAGAGCCAGCAACGCTGCCGCCGTCGCCGCCCAGCGCAACCGCGTCTGGCGTTTCTGCACGGTCTCAAATCTCTGCGGCAGCTTCGCATTGCCGAATTGATCGTCATAGAGGTTCACCACCGAGACGGGCACGTTATGCTTCACTTCGCACGTGCCGAGATCGTGCAAGAGCAGTCGCCACCTCTGGTATCCTTCCAGATCTTCAGCCACGTGTTTGGAAAGCAGGATGTGGCCTGCGTCGCCGCAATCCATCACCCGTTTGGCGATGTTGATTCCAGCGCCCGCGAGATTGGCGCGCTCATTTACATCCACAACCCCACCGACGGGTCCGCTGTGGATTCCCATCCGAAGTTGCAGGCGAGAGTGTTTCTTGAGCGCGCAACTGACTTCCACTGCGCATTGCGCAGGCGCTTCCGGGCTCGTGTAAAAGACAAGTGCCATCCCGTCGCCGGTCGGAATCCTAAGCAAACGGCTCGCAGCTTCGGCCCTTTGAAACTGCTCGGACGCGCGAACAATCCGGGTTAGTTCCTCAACCGCCGCGTGCTGGTCGCTAATCGAAAGCTTTGAGTAGCCAACAATGTCGATGAACAAAACATGGGCGATTTCGAGTTGGATCTCTTTCTTGCTCTCAACGGACATCTCTTCGTGCGCTCTAAAATTACGTGAATTTCATAATCGCGCCTTAGTCAGACTGTCGAGAGTGTCAGCGATGGTATTCCAGTAATTTACGCGACGGATTGTCCCCTTTTGCTCTACTCACGGCAACGACAAAATGATATGAACTGCTCGCAATATGGAATCCACGTCGAGTGCGATCGGCCTAATAGTGATCGTGGCACTCTACGTCACTATGGGAGTTATGTCGGCCGCCGGATCGGTGTACATAGCGAAGTTAATTTTTAGCGCAAAGCTAGAGCAGATATTCTTCGGATTGTTTCTTATCCCAATCGCCGGCTTTTATTTGGCTTTCACGGCTTACTTTGGAGATAAAGATGCGTGGCAGTTGGAAGCGACGGCAGTGGCAGTGTTTGCTGTTTTCGGCCTAGTGGGAGTCCGAGTTGCATCTGTTCTCATAGTCGGATACCTGCTACACGGCCTATGGGACGTGGTCCACCAGTTCAACGCTCATGCTGGCGGCACTCTATTGGGCCCTCGCCAGACCACATCGGTCCCCCTAGCCTACGGCTTCTTTTGCGCCACATATGACTTTCTCTTGGCGGCATATTTTTACACTCGCCGCGGTCAGTGGCGCGCAGCGTGGAAATGTAGTTGCATTCGCTAATTCGGTATGCGGGCCGTCAGCGTGGCTGAAACGCACGAGCACGCGGGGGATTCCAAAAAGTGGTGATGCGTTGCGTTTGGCGAGCCTTGCACTCATCCCGTGCTTGGCGTCATACAACCTCTGTCCGGTCCGGCCAGTCTGGGCGACAACGGGAAACCAAGGGTATTACAGTTGTTACAGTCCCGTTGCTCACGGGCCGCGAAATACGCGCCCTGAAAAGGCCGGAAGCTTCCTCAGCGTAATATTGCGCCAGACCATTATCGGCGGGCACGGGAATCGTTGCCAACTCTATCCAAAACTTGCCAGCCTTTGTAGAATCCGGGCAACACTCAATCGTTACCGCTCCGGCTGATACCGACCCTTCTTCGCGGATGAGAAACCTACCCCTGCGTGGCTCTGGTAGCACAAGCCTTTTGCCCGCGCCGCTTGTTGCCTTGTCTTGCAGGCGTTTTAGTACTCTCATCATTGCTTTTCCTTTATGAGTTACCCCACGCTGAGCAACTGTGTATCATCTGCGGGCAGGTCATCACCCCGATTATGTCCCGGCTCTGGCTCGTTGCCCCGCGCCGGAGCGGGTTTTTTGGTCGGCACATCGCGTTGGGCCTCCGTTAGCCGATGTGCGTCAGCAACGAAGATCGTTCGCCCGTTGGAATCAATCGCTCCGACCGAAATCGCGCAGGGGGTTCACGGCTGCTTTTCCTCGCAGAGTTTTTGGAAAGCGGGATCGGCGCGCAAAGGGTCCCAGAGTGGATCGAGCCTAAGAAGTGCAGGCGCGATGGGTGTTGCATAAAGTTCGCCATCATATGGCGTTTGTAATAACTGCCTGGGAGTCGAGATCGCGCTGCTGTTCTGGCCGAAAGTCATCTGGATCAACGCGAAGTTCTGTAAGGCGGGTCCGGACGCCGGATCTTTGGCATGGGGGAGAAGTGTGATTGCACGTTGCGCTTCTCTCAGGGCCGAGTCCTTCTCCCCCATCACCGCGTAAGCTTGAGATATTGTTACCGCAAGCTCGAAGTTGTCCGGTTGCTCTCCGTAGAGTAGATCAATTGTAGAGCGCGCCTTCTCACCAGTAACCTTTGCGCCAGCAGTATCACTCGCAAGGCGCTGAGTCCAAGCCAGCAACAGCTTATTAACGCCTTTGTCGATCTCAGAAGTAAAAACATTGCGCCGCTTCAGCTCGGCCAAAAAGTTCGTTGGATTCGCTCTATGGGCCTTAGCGCCCGTCAGCGACAAGACTCTACCTCGACGTCAGGGGGCGTGAAAAGCACGTTATTAATCAGCTCGCTCGCCTTCTGCGAAACGTCAAAATCGGCAAGCAACTGAAATACTAGTGCAAACGTGATTGATGCTTCCGCGGATGTGGAATCGCCGCTTCTAGTTTCACAAACGCGGTTAGCTTTTCATCGCCACGCACAACGAGACGCTTCCCGCCGCCGCGATGGCGCTTTATTCACGAAGAAACAGTGCAATGAACTGCGAGGGGCCAGGATTCACGGGGACTCAATCTGGCGCGGTGTTTATGAATCAGCACGGTCACCAATAACCGCCTCTCCGCACCGGTGAGTGCTCGCAGTTGCTGCCTAACAAATTTAACCGAGAATTGCCGATTTTGTTTCGCAAAAAATATTATCCAACGCCTGAATGACGTGTAAGATGCGCCCTCACGCCGCTGTGATTCGAGTTTACGATGCGGCTGGCAACGTGATCGAAACGCACGAGCACGCGGGCGACTTTAAGGGAGCCGTGACAGTTCGGATTCCGATTGCTAGCCACGGGTAGAGCAGCGGTGCGTTTACTTTAATTCTCCCGTAATCTCGCCAACTAGGGTGAAGAACCCGCGTTTTCGTACCGAGCTGATGGACCAATTCACCGGCACGCTCTGGTAACCTTCGTCGAAGCCTTCATTCTTCATCCGAAAGTCAAAGTAACCCCACGAGGCGTGTTCGCGCACCGCAGCGATGAAATTATTCATCGGCTTTTCGAAGTCATAATGGTCGTCTTCGTTGAACAGGATTGGAACTCCTCGATAGCTCGGCATAACGTGGATCTTACGGACCATCTCCGAAATCCCTTTTGGATCGGATATGTCGTTGCCGTAGATGAGCAGAAAATCCGCGACGCGCACGACGTTTTGTTTCGGAATCGTACCTCCACCGTACGAGGTAGTCACGAGCAAACTGCGCCCATTGCGTGTTATTTTTCACACGTTCAATCAATTCGTGCACGCGCTCGGGCTGCAAAATTGCATGCTCGTAACGCACATTGCACTCGTTATCGATTTCGACCAATACGTTGCGATAACCGCGGCGAAAATCCATTCAGTGGCGTTATCCGTGGCGCGAATGACCGCTGCCTCATCGCGCAATCGCTCGTCCTGGCCGAAATAGAAATAACCGAGGATAACTACCATTCCAAGTTCGTCCGCACGATCGATAATGCGTTCGAGCCGCTTCATGTAGTCCGTCCGCAAGGAGCCATCCTCCGCGATGGCGGAATTGTTCCAAGGCTGGTCTTTCGAGTAACCCTCCGGAGAGCCGCCCTGTAAATTGATTGTGAACGCGAGGAGGCCGTGACTTCGCCACTCGGGCATCGCGGCGATAAACTCACGCGTGTTGCGCTCTGCGTCCCACTTGCCAGTATCTGGATACGCCCACCTCAAAACCGTGTTTGCGTTCAGATCGTCGAAGATGCCTTGAACCATGCGTGAGTTAAGGAGCAGCCCTTGGATGTTATGCCCATTCCAACGGCGTCCGGCATAAGTAGGTTTGCCGTTAATCCGAAACTCGTCGCCGGAGATCGAGATTGAGGTATGGCGCTCCGCAGCGCTGACGGGAACAGTCATTGCTAAGCATAAAACCAGCACTGCGAGCTTGCCGCCGACATTCATGCACCCAAGCTATCGGCGTTGTTCGACGACAGCAATGTGCAAGCATGTCCACTACCTGACACACAGCCCCAACTCCATCCGGCCTTGCTGAGATTGTCGGCAATGATCTCCCAGTATCGTTTCATGCCGTTCTTAGAATAGCAGAGGAGAAGCAAGTTTTAATGCGCCTCACAGACCTTTTCTCTTGAATGTCCCACTCCAAAATCTTTAAAAGAAGAAAACAGTCAAATTCATCAACCAATGAACAAAATCTCGATGAGAAATTACAGGGTCACGATTACGCGTGTGCTGCTGACAGGAACGGCGATCTTCCTATCCACCAACGGAGTGTCATCAGCGAATCCCAGGTCACTGAGCGGCGTCGTTCAAACGGGCGGCACGAGTTCCAGCCAACCGCTGCCTAACGTTCACGTCACGTTGTTCGAAGCGACAACGGGACAACCGGCAACGCTGGGCCAGGCGACCACTGATGGTTCGGGTCGGTTCAGCATTCGTTACACGAGAAGCACCTCACACAGTATCTTCTTTGTTCAAGCAGACGTAAGCGAAGGTGTGGAGTTCGTCACTGTTCTCGGCCCAAGCCTGACCATATCCGTCACGATTAACGAGCTGACTACCGTCGCCGCCAGCTATTCAATGGCCCAGTTCTACAGGACCGGTGTGATCTCAGGCAATTCGTTTGGCCTCCAGATTGCCGCGGGGATGAACGACAACATGGTTACCTCTGCGACCGGGCAATCGTCGACCGTGCTGTTGAACTCGCCGAATGCGGATCAGACAAATTCCCTGCGATCCACGCGATCGCTGGCCAATTTGCTGGCAGCGTGCGTAGAGGATCCGACCGTCACAGCAAGTCTGTTCGTTCTGACCACGCCAGCGGGCGGTCCTCCTCCAAGCAATACCGCCCAGGCCCTGGCAAATCTCGCTCGAGATCCTGGGCAGAATGTGGAGGGAATCTACGCGTTGACGCTGCTGAGCAGCTTGTATACGCCGCAATTAGTCACCATGCCCGATGCCTGGACGGTGACGGTCAAGGTCAACGATTCTGGTAACGACGAGCCTGATTTTTTGATTAGCGGCCCCGGAAATCTCGCATTCGACCAACGAGGATACGCGTGGGTCACGAACAACACAACGCAAGGCTCACCAAACTCGTGTACCTTCAACTTGGTATTGAAACCCAATGGCCAGCCGGCTGATGGTAGCAACGGCACGCCTCGATCGCCCCTCACTGGTGGCGGCATTCTCGGTGCCGGTTTCGGCGTCACGGTCGCTCCCCACGGCTCGGTGTGGTTCGGCAACTTCGGCTGGGGCAATCCCGGTTGCGATTGGTGCTTTCCAACCACGAATGGAAACGGCAGCATGTCACGCTTCACGCTGACAGGCATGCCAGTGTCACCGCCTGATGCTTATCAGGGCGGCCCCGTGAGGGCACAGGGACTCGCCTCAGATGCGAATGGGAATATCTGGATCTCGAGTTATGGGAACAACAGCCTTTATGTGTTCCTACACGGAAATCCGCATCACGTTGTGAGTTTTCTGCAATACGAGGGAAGTGGTCCGTTCGATGTCGCACTTGCCGCCGACGGGACCGCGTGGGTCTCCAACAGCGGCGGACTTCCCTTCGGTGAAAACCCCAGAAGCGTTGCAAAGTACGCGCTCGTCGACGGCATACTAGAGCAGCAATTTCTGCGCTGCCTTGGACGGCAGCTTAGGGGCTTGTCTGTCGATTCCCAGGGAAACGCATGGGTCGCTTCTCAGGGTAACACTAGAGTTTATGCGATTCGACCCGACGGCACAGAGATCGGGCATTTTACCGGAGGCGGCATGGACAGCCCATGGGACACGGCCATTGACGGCGAGGACAACGTGTGGGTGGCAAATTTCGGTTCGCTCCATCTTCTAACGCCCCCGTTCAAGGGCAGATTGACGAAACTTTGGGGCGTCAATGCCCAGCCGGGTCACAGCGTGGGTGAACCAATATCACCGGCCACAGGATACACGGTGCCTTCGGCGGGCAGCCAGATATTGCTACACAATGGCGATCCCTTATACGGTCAAGGCGCTCCTCCCAGTTTTATCCCAATGATGCGTCAGACGGCCGTGGTCATCGATCAGGCTGGCAACATTTGGTCCGTCAACAACTGGAAACCCGATATTGATATCGACTTTGGTGGAAATCCCGGTGGTGATGGCATCGTGATTTTCGTCGGACTCGCGCCACCGCCCACTACCCAAGTGCATTAAATTTTCCGACGAGTGCGGGCTGAAGATTAACAAGCCGGCGAAGAGCGCGTCCGCTCGGCTGATTCCGAGTCGGCGCAGCCTGTTCCCTAGTGTCCGTTTCCAGCGCAGTTGGTTTCAATGAGGCATGCGGTTCCGCCACTCTGCTGGCAGAGCTGCCCATCTTCGATGAACTGAGGAAGCTGCGTTTCGGCCAGCACCCGCAAAAACTTGTCCAGGCATCCGCACTCTGCGAAAATTTCTTCCAAGCGCCCCTCGAACAAAGCGTTGAACTCGAGGCACGGCGCACAGTGCGCGCAAATGCTTCGAACATCTCCCTGATCAGTGATGTTGAGCCCGTAGCTGGAGAGGGGAATGGCTGCGTTTCCGTTCGAGTTGGTAAGGTTATAGATGCAACGGAAGATGATTTCTCGGTCGGGATCTCTCGGAGGTGTCCCGATTACACAGTGGTACTGTGCGTCGGTGAAGATCATGCTCTCGTCGATCCCGAGGATGTGAGCGAGCTGATCGGCCCGCCTCCTCTCCAGTGGCTCGTTGATCTGTTCGGGCCGTGTGACCTTCCGTGGCGCCAAGTGCGCCCATCTCGGATCCTCCTGACACATGTCCGGCCAGAAACAATTCCTGTGGTCGATAACTTGCTCATCGAAGTATTGCCTGTAATCAGCCCATGGGCAGCCCATTGGATTTTGCTCCAGGCAATCGACGAGCGGCTGAGGAATGGGCGCTTTATATGCCGGCATGTACGCGGCAAGGTCGGGATTCGCCATGTAAAGGATTATGAAATTTACGAGGTAGATCGCGGGGGTTACCGATGGTGAGTAAACTTCATGGTCGGCCTCGTGGCTCCCGGGAGCTTCCGAGGGCTGCGCCGCGAGCGCACCGGCACTGAGGAAAACGCCGATGGCCATTACGAATAGAATTGTTACGGTTCGAGTTTGCATAAGGCCTTTGATGTTGAGACGCGTCAGTGTATCAAATGCGGCTGCCTCGTTCAAGCTCCCCGGATACGTGGTCGATCATATCATCCCGCTAAAACGCGGCGAACGACCAATGTAAAGTTCGTCATCGCTTAGGCACCGTTGATCGAGTAATTTCGGTTTGTCTCGGTTTGGATGTGATGCTAATCGGCATCGTGGCCCCGATTTCCTCCTCCTCAGATCGGATGCCGCCAGTTGCACTAGAGAAATACGACGGGGCGCAGAAGAAGGCGGCCGAGGAGTTCCGGCGACTAACTGCGCTTCAAGGCGTCGGTTAGCAACAACTGACGGAGTTCATCATCCTGGTCACGGCACGCGAATGGACGCAGGACTTCGAGTGGAACTTCCACGTTCCGCTCGCGCTGAAGGAAGGGATTGGCCAAGAGATCATCGATGCGATTGCCGACGGACGGCGCCCGTCTGGCATGAGCGAGGACGTTGAAATTTGCTATAACCTCGTAACGGAGTTACAGCGCTACAAACGCGTCTCTGACGCCACCTACGCCCGCGCGGTAAAGCGCTTTGGCGAAAAGGGCGTGCTCGACATCGTCGGAATCACCAGTTACTTCGCGTCGCTTGCCATGGTGATGAATACGACGCGGATGTCGATGCCGTCCAGCGGCAAGCGGCTCTCGCGATTCCCAGAGTAGTTCCGCGCTGAAGCCTCTCGAGTCAACCGCTGGTGACTTGTTGCGTCGCCTTTAATCTTATGAAATAGTTCATGCGCTAGCGGTAAACCTGTCTTATAGAAGGTTGTTATGAACCCTGAGGACTCGGCAACCAAGAAGGACCTGGAAGGGCTACAGGGCACGTGGAGGTTGATTTCTGCCATGGAGGACGGCAAGTCCTTGGCCGAGGACAAAGTGAAGCAGACGACCATCGTCATCAAGGACGACACCTTCCGCTTCCCTCACTTGGCAGAGGACGCCACTAGCAAGGCGGGGACCATCAAGCTCGACGCGACGAAAAAGCCGAAGCAGATGGACACAGTCTCGACCGAGAAAGAGGTCATGCTCGGCATCTACGAGCTGGAAGGAGACGGTTACAGGGTCTGCTTCGCGCCGGTCGGCAAGGCACGTCCCAGCGAATTCACTTCGAAGTCCGGAAGTGGCAACATCCTCCAAGTCTGGGAGCGGGAGAAAGAGTAGATCGAGATCGTCCGAGGCTGATCACTGGCTTGGTTCGATCATTGAGTCAGCCCACTCACTGCGCTAAGCTCTGAGCTTCAAAGCACAAGAGTCACCGCGTCCATAAACAGAGAAGGAGGATTTCGATGCTAGCGGAAAAAATCATTGGTGTTTGGGAACTGCAAATCTGGGAAACAATGGTCGATGACAGCGTTGTCGGCTACCCCTTGGGAGAAAACGCATCTGGTTTCATTGCCTATCATCCGGTTGGCTTTATGTCGGTCAATATTTCCGCACCCAATCGTGTTCGCCTCGCAACTGATGATCCCTTCGCAGGTGACCCAAAGCTCCTGGCGTTAGATGCCAAAGGCTATCTCTCTTATTGCGGTCCCTTCTCGGTTGTCTCGGAGAACGAAGTCATCCATCACTTAAAGCTCTGTTCGTTTGAGAACTGGGTAGGAACCGATCAGCATCGCCACGCCCAACTCGACCTAAACAAAGACACGTTGACTCTTTCAACAGCGCCTATGCTAACGGAGGGGCGGAAGGGCAGCAACCGCCTCACTTGGAAGCGTATCACTTCGATGCCAGTCAGGTCGTAGGCAAATCTCGTGTACGCAAGTCTCCGAAGGGCGGAGATTGAAACGAGGGTTCGATTCTCTTCACCGCTCCCGCCTACGCTTTTGAAGTGCGAAGGACACCAGCATCGACGATGCCTGCTACACCATTATCGTCCGCCGAAAAGTCTCCGGAACGATTTGAACAACTTACCGGGAAAAGTTGCCGCTTTTTGTGGCAGCCCATTGAACTGCTGAGCAAATGGCCACTGCTCCCCGCCGTGAACCTGGCACGCAGCAGTCGGCACCTTGTCGGCGGGCAGATCAATATCGTACGCTGTCCCGGCCGACATGCATCCCGTGGTGGCGAGTTGGCTCGAGATTGAACAGACCGTGGCATGTTGAATCGCCATTTTAGGTTGCAACAGATCTGCTGGGTAATGTTGCGCCGCCTTGTTCATTACCTGTGTCCAGACCGGCAACGCCAGCGCGGCGCCGTAACCGCGTGAAATAATTGTTGTCGGCTGATCGAAGCCGACCCACACACCGCAGGTCAGAGTACTGGTATAACCCAGAAACCACGCATCCTTGTAATCGTTGGTCGTACCAGTTTTGCCGGCTGCCGGCAATCTGAAGCCTAACGAGGACCGGGCGCTGGCGGCTGTCCCGCGCGTCAAAACTTCTTCCATTAACCGCGAGGTCATCCAGGCCGCGCCCGGGTCGAGGGCTGGCGTAGAGATATGCGCTGCGAGATAAATGGGTTTGTGGTTCGCGTCATCAATTCGCTCGATGACATAGGCCTGCTTACGCATCCCTGCATTAGGAAAGACGGAGTAAGCTGCGGTCAAATCTTTCAGGTCTGTCTCAAATGAACCAATGTAGATTGCAGGACCGTGAGGAATATTTTGAGAAATTCCCAGTGTGTTCGCGACTTTTTGGACTGTGTCTAGTCCGGCGAATTGTCCAACGCGCACGCTCATGGTGTTTCGCGAATGGATCAGACCGTAGGAGCACGGGAGAACACCGCCGTAAGTTCCGTCGGAATTTCCAGGTGACCAATTCCCCGCACCATCGATTTCACCAGGTCGAATCGGACCATCGCTGATGGCCGCTCCCGGCAAGAGTCCGTGACTAAAGGCGACCGTGTAAACGAATGGCTTAAATGCGGAACCCACCTGTCTGTTTGCAGGAGCCAGCGCGCGATTGAATTTGCTTTGCGCGTAATCGCGCCCGCCGACGAGTGCGCGAATTCCACCACTGGCATTGTCAACTACAACCACCGCGCCTTCCAAATAAGGCATGGCTGAATCCCCTTCTCCGTTTTCGGGCGGATGATAGTTTGCTTTTACGGGATGATGAAAATTGGATTGATGCTCGATTTTGGCGAGCTGCGTTTCAAGCGCGTCTTGCGCGGCATTTTGCACTGACGGATCGAGCGTGGTGTAGATCGAGAGACCACCGTTATCGATCTGGTCCTGTGTCAGGATCAAATTCAGGTGGCGCTGCACAGCGTCCATCGCGTAATTCTCCTGAACAAAAGGCATACGCCTGGGGTGCGGCGTGATCTTTGCCCGCTTCGCGGCTTCCGCATCCGCTGACGAAAGTTTCTTCAACGCCACCATCCGGTCCAGAACGGCGTTGCGTTGGATTCTCGAGCCTTCCGGATTTTTTAACGGTGAAAATCGATTGGGACTCCGGATCAATCCTGCCAGGAGCGCCGCCTCGGGCAGGTTCAGCTTGGACGCGCTTTTGCCGAAATAGGCTTGCGACGCGGTCTCAACTCCGTAGCAACCGTTACCGAAATAAATCCGGTTTACGTAAAGCTCGAGAATCTGCTGTTTCGTAAACTGGCGTTCGATCCGCAGCGCCACCATTGCTTCGAGCAATTTCCGGCTGAGAGTGCGGCCGCCGAGTGGAAGGCTGTTGCGGGCGAGTTGCTGCGTGATACTGCTCGCCCCTTCTTTGGGTGAGCCGCTCATAACGTCCCGGACCAGCGCACGCAGAATTCCGCGCCAATCAATCCCCTTGTGCTCGTAAAAGCGGCTGTCCTCGCGCGCCAGAACAGCAGTGATGAAAAATGGCGAGACTTCGCTGAGCGAAACTTTTAGGCGATTTGCGCCGGCCAGGCGGCTATAAATTTTTCCATCGACATCATAAACTGTATTTCGCTCCGGCATCTCGCCGACATTCTTCATGTCGAACGTTTGCGCCCATGTCCCGTAAAAGAGGAAAATCGCGAAGCCGGCTCCCACCAACAGGATGAGCAGCGTGACTTTCCAGCCGTAACGGAAAAGACGGCTCCCGCCTTTCTTTTTTCTCGAGCGAAGGCGAGCGAAAAATTGCATTACTGAAAGGTTAAAAAGGTTAAAAGAGTTACAAGGTTAAAAGCGGTTTAACCTTCTGACTCTTCAACCTCTCAGCGGTTCAACGATTTAACCCATGTAACGTTGTAACCCTTTTAACAAATTAGAGGTTCAGCTTCACAACGCCCTCGTGTTGCTCGGTAGCACACGGTGCATTCGTCGGAACATCCGTGGCCGCGTCGCTGGGCTGGACGACTTTGTTGTCGATCAAGTAGCTTTCGACCTCTTCGCCGCTCACATCCGCGAGCATATACCCATTAATTTCCACGCAGGGCGAGAGCGGCTGCCCGCTCTTTGTCTCCATCTCCCAACGAAACGCAGGATTCTGGATAATGTCCTTCTCTGTGTAGGGAAGATTGTATTTGGCCAGCACGGCGCGCACCCCGGCGCTCCAACCACAATAGGTCTTCAAATAAGCGGTGATTTCAGGCTTTTGCATTGGACGAATATATCACAACTTCGAAAATTGTAACCCGGGGTCTTGCATTCCAACTCTTATTCTTCCCCCTAAAGGAGAATATGAACCTGGAGCGTCCAGCGCGTCCGGCGCGCCCGGCGGTCGCGCCGAACCATGCTCATCCTCCTCAGAATCATGCGCTGATTTTGTTTGTTAGCTTCTGTTAACACTACGCGCCGAACGAAATCCTAGTTTCAGAGACTTTCGATCTCCTTTCGCAAATCTTCCTTGGATTTGCCGAGTTTTTGTTGAAGTCGCCCCAGCAATTCATCGTCTTTGCCTTCGGCAAACGTGAGATCGTCATCGCTCAACTGCGCATATTTCTGTTTCAGTTTCCCTTTTACTTCGTTCCAACTGCCTTTGAATTCCAGTTTCGTCATAGTGATAGAGAGTTCGCATGCGGAGCGGAGATCAGTTTTTCGAAAATTACTTGGCACCGGGGGAACCAAACAACGGCGGTGCTCCGAATCCGATGGGATATTGCCTTCGCAGCCAATGGGTGACAACGGGTCTATTACCTCAGTACTGCATCAGACGGCCGAACAGTTCCACATTCTTGTAGATAGCGTCGAAGAATACGCCATTTACATGCTTGATCCGAACGGCACTGTCGTGACGTGGAACAAGGGAGCACAAAAGATCAAAGGCTACGCGCCGGCGGAAATTATAGGTAAGAACTTTGCCTGTTTCTATACCGCAGAAGACGTCGCTGCCGGCAAGCCCCAACGTAATCTGGGCGAAGCAGACCGTCGCGGGAACATTCGTGATCAGGGGCTCCGCGTCCGCAAAGACGGATCAACTTTTGAAGCCGAAGTCATACTTACTGCGCTGCGCAACGACCAGGGAAAGCTCCGGGGCTATTCCAAAGTTACACGCGACATCACCGATCAAATCCGCAGCCGGGAGTCCGAGGCTGAGAAAATCGCAGCGCAAAAAGCGAGCAAGGCCAAGGACGATTTTCTTGCGGCACTGAGCCATGAACTGCGCACTCCGCTTACGCCGGCGCTTGCGGCAGCGACTTATCTGGAGGACAACGCCGAAAAAATTCCGCAGGAGTTCGTGGAGGATGTGCAACTGATCAAGCGCAACGTGAAGTTGCAGGCACGTTTGATTGACGATCTGCTCGATCTCACGCGCATCACGCGGGGCAGGCTGCGCATCGACTTGGAAAACTGCGATGCACATATCATCATTAGTAATGCAATCGATACCGCAAGTTCGGCAATCGCGGCAAAGCAATTAAAGCTCTCGACCAACCTGAACGCCAAACAACATCACATATTGGCTGATTGCATCCGGCTTCAGCAGGTGTTTTGGAACTTGATCAACAATGCCGTGAAATTCACGCATCCCTCTGGACAGATCACCATCCACACATTTAACGACGAGGCAGCCCGTTTCCATTTCGAAATTACCGATAACGGGATTGGAATTGAACCAGAACGCATGGCCTCGTTATTTACGCCATTTGAGCAGGCTGACGCGTCTGTGACCCGTCAATTCGGCGGACTTGGTCTGGGGCTTGCGATTTCCAAGCACCTTGTCGATCTGCACCACGGCACAATTGAGGCTAAAAGTCGTGGACGGAGTTTCGGTGCCATATTCAGCGTCACTCTCGACACAGCCGCGAAGGGAGATGCGACTGAGTTGGATTCTCCCTGTCGTAGTAAGCCGCCAAAACCGTTACGGGTGTTGTTGGTAGAAGATCACCGGGACACCCGGCGCATGTTGTCGCGCCTGCTCACTCATTTCGGCCATCAAGTTTTGACTGCAGATAACGTGCGCAGCGCGCTAGACATCGTCGGCTCGGGAGAAATCGATGTGCTCGTATGTGACATCGGACTGCCCGATGGAAGCGGCTACGAGGTCGTGTCACAAACTCGTCGAGCGCGGCCGATCAAGGCGGTCGCGCTGACCGGCTTTGGCACCGAGGAAGATCTACGGCGCTCGAAAGAAGCGGGATTCGACTTTCACCTCGTCAAACCAGTGGATTTTCACGAGCTACAAATCATTCTCGACAAGCTTGCGGCGTAATTGGCTCGCGTGCTGCTGGCAGTTTTATAACGCTGGGCGCCTGCAAGCGCCTAGTGAGGTTGCGTTCCTCGCTTATGAGCATCGCCGTAGAAAGATCACGGTCGAGAATGCGATAAAGATTACCAAGAGCCAAACCAAATTGACCGCGATGCGGTCAGACCGCTCAAATCTCCATCTTCGGCCCATGCGAATTCACTCCCAGATATGACACACGCCGAGGTGGGGACCGCGCAACTCGCGCTCGCCGTCCCGGCGCGCCTTTTACAAGCCGTCCGGAGTCATAACACCGCTTAGGGAACCCTCCTGCCTGCCGATATGCCAATAACAAAAAATATCAGGCAAACCACCAGGAACAGGAAGAACAAGAATTTGGCAATCCCCGCGGCCGCAGCGGCAATACCCGTAAATCCAAAAAGCGCGGCCACCAGTGCGATTATAAGAAAAATTAATGCCCAACGCAGCATGCTTTCACCTCCTAGAAAACAATCGCATTGGTGAATGGCTGCGCGCGTTTTTTTAAGCTACTAAATCCGAAGAGCCTCCGAAATGCGTTGTCTCAGCATAATGAACACAATTCTGTTAATCATTCTCATTCTTCTGTTGATTGGAGCATTACCTACGTGGCCGTACAGCCGCGGCTGGGGCTATTATCCAAGTGGCGGACTCGGTTTAATTCTTTTGATTTTGATAATTCTTGCTTTGGCCGGCGCACTCTAACCTGGTGACGACACAACTCGAAGCGCGTCAATAAATCCGACGCTCAACGAGATTGGGAATCTGATCGAAGGCGACAAGATCTGTTCCGAGACGCGATTCATTTGTATGAAAAGATATATTTGCCTGCTTGCAGGCATGGCCCTGCTGGCAGCTTGCGAGCAAAAGGAGACAACGGTTAATCCCCCTGCGGAAAAGAAAGAAAGTAATACCACCGTAGTGAACCCACCCACGCAGAAGAAAGAGAGCAACACGACGGTGATAAACCCCTCGCAAAACCAATCTCCATCGACGACGAAGGAGAAAACCGAAATTAACATCAACTCTTCACCGAGTCCGCACTAGCGAGAAATTGCGCGCGGCGCCTGCACCAGATGCGAATCAGGTAGAACTATGCGCTTCCTGCTGTTCATCATTCTGATTCTTCTTTTAATTGCTGCCCTGCCAACATGGCCGTACAGCACCGGCTGGGGATACTATCCCAGCGGCGGTTTGGGCCTTATTTTGCTCATTGTGTTACTGGTCGTTCTGCTGCGTTAGAGGTGGTCCTCAGCGCTAGCTAACGAGCAGCGGCTTGTCGCTTTTGATCTCCACGCTCTAGAATCCATCGGATTGTCCGAAGGCGATCGGACATGATTTACACGCAGGCGCGAAATTAAGGTGGTTCGAATCACACCTTGTGGCGCAGCGGTCGCAGCGTATGAGTCAGTTTTTGCAGGCCTAGTTCCAGCCGTGTTTTTACCGTTCCCAGTGGAGCATGTGTCGCGGCGGCAATTTCTCTGTGACTGAGTCCTTTGAAAAACGCGAGCTCTAGCGCCTCGCGCTGAAGCCGGGGCAAGACTCGCATGCACTGCTTGAGAAAATGACGCAGGTCATTCAACACGAAAACGTCGTCTGCCTCACGTGGCGAGTTAGGCTCCTGCTGGATCACGCGCTTTTGATAACGCTCCCGCACACGAGAATAAGCCTGACGCCGGCGCAACCGATCGATGGCACGACGGCGCGCGATGGTAACCATCCATCCAAGCGGTTTACCGGCTTTAGGGGAATAACGGTCTGCTTCTTTCCAAATCTGGATAAAAATCTCCTGCAAAACATCATCAGCCTCGGCTTCTTCATGAACGACTCCGTCGATTGTCGCGCGTAACCTTTTGCCATGCCGGTCATATAACTCGGCAAGCGCATCATAGCGCTGTCGTGAAACCGCCGTCATCAGCGCCTCGTCGGGCACTGGAGATACTCCCGGTTGATCAAGAGTGGATCCAATCATACTTGATGCCTCCGTGCCTGTGGCATTGACTCCGCCGCGCGACGCGCCGCTTGCTTGTTGGCGCCCCACCAACCCGGCTTGGCTATCTTAGAAACGACCGCCGCTCGCGGATAAAGCCATTGATGCGGTTCTGAAGTGCATCCCAGAGTAGGGCAATGCAGTGTGTACCTGCCCCTACTGAAACACCGGATCTCGATCTGCCTGCCTTTGAATTTTCGCTCGCAAACACTACAAACCCGCTGATCGTCGAGCGAATTCCATTTCCGGAATCGATCTCCCGTGCGCAGTATCGACAGCCGATCGTCGAGTGTGACATGCGCGATCATGACAGAAAAACACGTTGCTCATTGCATCGAAACAAACAATCGGGACGCTGGATGATTAGGTGATCAGATAAAATCCTACCAAGGTTCTCTCCAGAGACGGTAAGTCCTGCGAGCCCGTCCAGGCTCGGGCTCGCAGTAGTCGGAGGGATCAGGCGTTAAGAAGCTAGCTTGAGATGCAGCGCGAATTTCCGCAATCGCGATGCCAAGCCGCCGTGTTCTTCGCCGCGATCCGCTACCCTCAAAGAAGCAGTGTTCTGATCGTCAGGTGTCGTCGTCGCCGCCAGCGCCACGAGTTCGTCCGTAGGCAATACCCAATCCATCGGAATGGAGTTACATCGCTCTGTTGGACAAGTCAGTCGTAACGGTCCATTTCCCCGCGTTCCACCTGCTATCTCAATTTGCGAACCGACAATAATCTTACCGCAAACAAGACAGAAACGTTTGTCATCCAACGAATGCCACTCCCGAAACTGATCGAGCCGCCGCAGCACATCCAATTTCTCTACATCGGACGACGTGCTCTGTGGGGAGAAGCTCATGAAAAAACATATACACCCCTGGCAAGTGACGGAACAATCAGGCCCACGACGGATTTACCTATCAGTGAAAACCTTATGGCTATGTTACGCTTAGCGGGCCCGGTCGAGTTTGTGTTCGGAGGAACGATTCGGATCTAACGCCCGTAACCTTGGGTGTCTTGTCATTCCAAGCGCAGTCGCCTGCCAAGCCGTAGCTTTATGCGAAGGCTGGAGGAATCTCCAATTCCAAGGAGGAAATAATCAGAGACATCTCGACTTCGCTCGACATGACAATTGAATCATGGCTAAGCGCTGTAGCCGGGATCGCTGATCGACAGGTAGCTGTACGCCTCCGCGTTCCACAAGGCGGCATCATCGATCCCAGAAAAAACCACATCCAATTCCACGGAGACGTGCGTTTTACACGCGAATGAAGAAAAACAATGGTCACATTTCGCGTGAGCGCCGCGCCATGGACTATGCGCTAGCGGCAATGGAACAGATGGAGTTGTACTGCCAGGCTCACCCCGGGAGCCCGACGGCGGTTCGCCGTCCCCGATTATTTGTTCGCGGCGAGCTTTGGATCGCGCTGCTCGGCCCAAGCGTGGAAGAAGGAATCGTTGGCATTGGGTCAACTGTCGCCGCCGCCTTGCGCGCGTTTGACGCGCAATACCTGGCTGGATTGCGACAGACCGCTGAGATGATGAGCGACCTTCGAACAACGCGGAGCATGTCCTCCGCAGCTGTTTGATCCCATCTCGAAAGATGGAGCGCGAGTCACCGCAACTAGTCTGTCACAACCGGTGTTAAATCGTGACACGAATCAAAGGTGAATAGTAAAGGATTTACGAGAAGGGAGAATCGTTAATGAGGGCGGGACGACTGAGGCGGACGCGCTCGAGAACATCGAAGTCCAAACGCGGAGCGAGCAGACATAACAAGGCAATGCGGTGCGCAATACCACATGATGACGCCTCCACCCAGTTTGAATCAACGCACAGTCTTCTTCTTTCGTCGCTAAGATATTGGGAAGTTGAGCGTGATCTAATCGAGGAACGTATCGCGGCCCTTAGGTCGCTGACCGTTCCTTCGTGAGATAACGAAACTCAATGAGCCCACGCTCCAGCGCCGGCTGCGTGGACGCTGAACCCCGGGTCTGAATTCTCTTGCGACGGCCCGAAGCGATCTCTTCACTGGCAAATCGCTCGGACGAATTGCGTAAAACGATTGACGTCTTGAATCTACCGCGACAACGAAGCATTATTGGTTGTTGGTCAGGAGACTGAATGCCCCCGCGCAAACAAGCAAGAAGCGCTCCAGCGCATAAAAAGCGAAACCGGCACCGCACCAAATCGCAAAGCGCGGACCCCTACGTCAGAGGCAAAGGCAAAGATGGAAGTTGCCCGATTGTAGGCATCGGCGGTTCAGCCGGCGGCTTTGAGGCGGCGATGGAACTTTTGCGCCATTTGCCGGCCAGAACGGGCATGGCGTTTGTCATCGTCCAGCATCTTGATCCACATCACGGCAGCCGGCTTGCCAATCTACTCGGCAAAGCTACATCGATGCCAGTCAGCGAGATTGCAGGAACGACGACGCCAGAACCAAACGCGGTTTACGTGCAGCCACCGAACAAATGCGTGATTGCCAAAAGCGGAAAGCTCACGTTGGTCCGCCGCACAGAAAGACTCAACATCGCAATCGATCACTTTTTTGAATCGCTCGCAGAAGAATGCGGATCACGGGCGATCGGCATCGTGCTTTCCGGAACCGGTAGCGACGGGACGGCCGGATTACGTGCGATCAAAGCAGCCGGCGGTTTGACCTTGCGCAAACTGAAGCGAGCGCGAAGTTCGATGCGATGCCGCGCAGCGCGATCCGCTCAGGTTTTGTCGATCTTGTTCTGTCGCCGGACGCGATCGCGCGCGAACTCGGGCGCATTGCCGAACATCCATACATCCGGCGGC
>WNEO01000076.1_pt1 | contig 19508 bp, 19 predicted proteins | sample 5399941 | NCBI WGS metagenome assembly WNEO01 (sample SAMN13153328, study PRJNA577476) | soil metagenome | isolation source: 20 cm grassland meadow soil 2 days after 3rd rain plot 2 | place: USA:California | collected 2015-11-11
CGATCTTCCGCACGGACGCAAAGCCCTTATCGACCAGCGGCGTTTCCGAAACGCGCGCGTCGTCGGCAACATCAGCGAACGATTGTGCGCTCTCGGTCATTGCTTTTCTCCTTTGGAGCATCGGAATTAGTTTGATGTCGCCGTTCGTGCTTCTTCCGCGGCGCATGGCTCCCGCCTCAGGACGCACGCGTGGCAGAGGGTCAGTGATCACGTCTCACTGGCCCATTTGTTGAGCGCGTCAGCGAGCTGGTGGGCCATTCGCAGAGTCATCCCGATCCACTCAACCGGTGTGCCGAACGCAAGGATGACCTTGCCGCCGCTGGCCGTGACAGCGTATCGGAGCTCGCCCTCGTCGTCTGGAGTCAGGGCGCCATGGATGAATCTGCCAGTCTCACCCAGTGGTGTGCCCTGGGCTCGCGTCTCCGCTTTCATCGCTTGGATCGTCTCGGCCATCTTTGCTTGTTGCATAGCTTCTTTGAACCACCGGTCCCCTTGGTGTTCATCCCCTTGCATCATGGTCTCCATTTGGAGCGGTCCTCGCATCGTGGGTCTCCCCCTGTCGTCGTAACCGTGAGTAGTCTCGCCCGTACCTTCTGCTTCTTGGGACGTCGGCCAACGCTATGCGGATTCCCAACCGAGGGCTCCCCGGCGGGAGTGTATATGTAGATGCATATAAGTGCTTGTGCGTCGACGCCATCGCGAGTAGCATGGGCGCCATGGACGGACGGGGCACTAGGCGGATGACTGGACCGGACCGCGAGCGGTTGTCCCCGTGTGTCTGCAGCACGCTCCGCATGGTGAGCCGGGCGGTGACACAGCTGTACGACGACATCCTGCGGCCGAGCGGTCTACGGGTGACTCAGTTCAGCATTCTCGGCGCCATCGCGCGTCTGGGCGACGCGAATCTGCGGCAACTCGAGCACACGCTCGCCATCGACCAGACGACGCTGACGCGGAGCCTCAAGCTCTTGGAGCGGAATGGTGCAATCGACCGTGTTCCGCATCCCGACGGCCGCATCAAGGCGATGACGCTGACATCCAAAGGGAGAAAAGCCCTCGAGGCGGCGCGCCCGCTCTGGGCCCGCGCTCAAGACAGGGTACTCCGCGAGCTGGGCACGACCGCGTGGGCGGACGCGCAGCGGCGGCTGGCCCACTTGCTTCGGGTCGCCGTCAAGAAGCGCAGACGGATTCGGGGCCAGAGCCGTGTCCGGCCAAGGCGCGCACGAAGAGGAAGCCTCTGATGTCGATCGAGAGACGGATGCGGGGGCGCGTGCATTATGGGTGGATCGTCGTGGGGGTGACCTTCGTGACCCTCCTGGCCGCGGCGGGGATTCGGTCCGCGCCTGGTGTGCTGATGATCCCGCTCGAGCGCGAGTTCGGGTGGACGCGCGCGACCGTGTCGTTCGCGGTCTCCATCAACCTGTTCCTCTACGGTCTGTCCGGGCCGTTCATCGCTGGACTGATGGACCGACTCGGCATCCGGCGCGTCATGGTGACGTCGCTCGCGCTCGTCGCCACCGGCGTCGCCCTGACCACCCTGATGACCGCGTCGTGGCAGCTCGCGTTGCTGTGGGGCGTGGTGGTCGGACTCGGCACCGGCACCATGGCATCCGTCCTCGGGGCCATGGTCGCCAACCGCTGGTTCACGGAACGCCGCGGCGTCGTGCTGGGCCTGCTCACGGCCAGCTCCGCCACCGGCCAGCTCCTGTTCCTGCCCCTGCTCGCCTCGATGGTGGTGCGCCTCGGCTGGCGAAGCGCCGTGCTGCTGGTGGCCGGCGTCGCCCTCGTCGTGCTGCCGCTGGTGGCCTTGCTGATGCGTGACCACCCCCGGGACATCGGCCTCCGCCCGTTCGGCGAGCCCCCCAACGCACCCCCTACGCCGCGGCCGCCGCGCGCCGCAGCCGCCGCTCCGCTGATCGGCCTTGCGCTCGGGCTACGCTCGCGCGACTTTTGGTTGCTGGCGGGGAGTTTCTTCATCTGTGGCCTCAGCACCAACGGCCTCATCGGCACGCATCTGATCCCCGCCTCGATGGAGCACGGCATCCCCGAGGTCATGGCGGCGAGCTTGCTCGCCTCAATCGGTCTGCTGGACATCATCGGTACCACCGTCTCGGGCTGGCTCTCGGACCGTTGGGACAACCGCTATCTGCTCTGCTGGTATTACGGCCTTCGGGGACTCTCGCTACTGTTCCTGCCCTACGCGTTCGGCTCGGCCTACCTCGGCCTCGCCGCCTTCGTGATCTTCTATGGACTCGACTGGGTGGCCACGGTGCCGCCGACCGCGCGCCTGGCCGCGGACACGTTCGGCCGCGAGAACGTGGGCATCATGTTCGGCTGGATCGCCGCGTCTCACCAACTCGGGGCGGCGACGGCCGCTTACGGTGGCGGCCTGTTACATACTTGGCTCGGCGACTATCAGGTGACGTTCATGAGCGCCGGCCTGGTCTGCCTGATCGCGGCGGGCCTCGTGCTCCGCATCGGCCAGGCTTCGCGCCCGCTGCCGACGCGGGTAGTGGAGGCCGCCGGAGCCTGAGCCGCCGGGCAGGGAGATCGCTCGCGCTCGCGGCGGCGGTGTTCGCGGCGCTCGCCGTCCCCCGCGGCGCACTTGCACACGCCCGCCTCGTCGGGTCCGATCCGCCTGATCTCTGCGCCGGGGTCCCCGCGTCCGCCGACTCCCGGTGTGTCACTGGGGTCGTGGTGGCGGCACCGCCGCCGGTGATCCGCCTCACGTTCAACGAGCCCGTGCAACCGATCGGGCGCGGCATCCGCGTCGTGGCGCCGAGCGGACGACGTGTGGAGCGCGGGCCCGCGCGCGCGACGGGACGGAGCGTCAGCGTGGATGTGGACGCAGCCGAGCAGGGGACCTACGTGGTGAACTGGCGTGTCGTGTCCGGAGACGCCCAGCCCGAGCGGGGGCGGTTCACCTTCACCGTGGGCCGGCCAACGGCAACCGTCGCGGCACTCCCGGACGACATGCGAACGGCTTCGCGCTCCGGATTCGTGCTCGCGGTCGTGGGACGTGCGCTGCACTTCCTCGGCTACGCCCTCGGCTTCGGCAGTCTCGCGTTCCGCTGGCTCGTGCTTCGCCCGCTCGCCGTCCCGCGCGTCGCCGCGTTCGATCGCGTGCTGTGGCGGCTCACCCGATTTGGGGTGGTGGCGCTCGTGCTCGCGGAGCCGCTCGTCGTGCTCGGCCACGCGTTGCGCCTGGGCATTTCGGGCGATGGCGACGTGCTGGCGGATGTACTGGAGTCGCGCGTAGGGCTGGTGACCGGTCAGCGCCTCGGTGTCGCGCTCGCGCTCTGGGCGGTGCTGGCCGCGCTCGAGACCGGCTCGAGCACTTCGCTGAAGCTCGGCCTCGCGCTCGGGATTGCGCTCGCGGTGATCGATGGCCAAGCCGTGCACGCTGTGAGCGTTCGCCCCCTCGCCGCTGGCCTCGTCACGAACGCCCTCCACGTAGCCGCGATGGGGACGTGGGTGGGCACGGTGATCGCGCTACTCGTGGCGTGGCAGGCCGCGGGTGTCACCCAGTTGCGCGCGGCCATCGCGCGACGGGCGGGGCGCGTCGCGAGCATTGCGCTCCTGGTCGCGACGGGAAGCGGCGCGCTGCTGACATTTCAGCACCTCACGGGAACGGGCGATCTCACGGACACCTCGTACGGACGCCTCATCGTGGCGAAGCTCGCCACGCTGATACTGGTACTCACCCTCGCGATGGCCGCCCGATGGAAGGGCATCGGTGCGCCCGAGCGCTGGTGGCAGCGAGAGCTCGCCGCGCTCGTCGCGGTACTGCTGCTCGCGGCCGTGCTGGTGTCGTTGCCACCGCCCGCCTGAGAGGCGGCTCTCGGGGCGACGGGGCGGAATCTGGGGACAGCGCGTGCCGTCCTACGAGCTTTTCAGCTGCATGTTTTAGTCGCGTCGACTCTTTCGCGACCCAACAAGTCGTAACGTGCGACAACTCCAACGAAAACGTAATCGCGACTCAAACACGGGATTCAGACCGTAACCTCGAACCGGAACACCAGTGACTTGTTTGCCTGCAAGTGGTTGCGGGCCCCCGCAAGCAAGAAGCGCAAGGGAGACCCTACAGCCCCTCGAGCCCCACGCGCCGCGGAACGGCGACGAGTTTCACTGGCTGCTGCGGCGGTCCAGGCACGCCGTGGCCCTGCCAGGCCCGAGGCTGCGGTAGAAATATCGAGAACTTCGACGACGGACAGGAGCTTCCTAAACTGCGTGCCGGGTGTTCGAGTCACCCCGGGGGCACCAACTCCTTCCCACGCTTGACGACGCTGGGCCGCGTCCTTAGAGTGGCGCCACCCGCATGGGACCGAGTCACAGCCCGGGCAAGGAGACGACCATGACACCGAACCGTGCCGCGCTCGCGCTGTTCGTGCTGCTGTTCCTGCCGACCCTGGCCGCCGGCGCGCCCGAAGGCAAGATCGTCATCGCTCAGGGCGTCGACCCGACCACCCTCGACCCGCAATGGCACGAGGAGACGCCCGCCTACAACGTCCTCCTGAACGTCTACGACACGCTGCTGTTCCGCGACAAGGACCTCAAGCTCATCCCGTGGCTCGCTGAATCGTGGAGGCTCGTAAACCCGACCACGTGGGAGTTCAAGATCCGCAAGGGCGTCAAATTCCACAACGGCGAGGAGGTCGACGCCGACGCGGTGAAGTTCAGCCTCGATCGCATCCGCGACCCTGAGCTGAAGGCCCGGCAGAGCGTGTACTTCAGGCTGGTCACCTCCGTCGAGGTCGTCGACAAGCACACTGTCCGCGTGCTCACCTCGAGGCCGTACCCGACGCTGGAGAACCACCTCGCGCTCCGCGGGGCCATCATGCCGCCCGGCCACTTCCGCGGCAAGGACAAGGTCTTCGCCGATCGGAACCCGGTCGGCAGCGGCCCGTACAAGTTCGTGCGGTGGGTGAAGGACGAGCAGATCGAGCTCGAGGCCAACCCGGGCTGGTGGGGCGGCGCGCCGAAGATCAAAACGATCGTGTTCCGTCCGATCCCCGAGCACGCGGTCCGCGTGGCCGCGCTCCAGGCGGGAGAGATCGACGTCGCGGTCAACATCCCGCCGCACCTGGTCCAGATCATCGAGAAGCACCCGAAGCTCTATATCTCCAAGGCGCCGAGCGTCCGGACGATCTTTATCCCGATCTACGCATACCAGTACGACACCGCGAACAAGCCCGTGGGCCCGGTGGAGGGGCCGACGCGCGACAAGCGTGTGCGGCAGGCGCTGCTCGCCGCCGTCAACGTCGACGAGATCATCAGGACGGTTCTCGAGGGTAACGCCGTCCACACGGCGACGCCGCTGACGCCGAAGCACTTCGGCTTCGATCCGACGTTCACGCCGATGAAGGTCGACGTCGCCCGCGCCCGTAAGCTCCTGGCCGACGCGGGCTTCCCCCAGGGGATCGACCTCACGCTGAACTCCCCCGACGGGCGCTATCAGAAGGACAAGGAGGTGGCGGAGGCGGTGGCCGGTCAGCTCACCAAGGCCGGGATCCGGACGCGCGTGAGGACCCATGAATGGACGACGTACCTCAGCCAGTACGTGTACCCGCACAAGGCGAACCCCATGTACCTCATCGGCTGGGGCAACACGACGTGGGACGCGGACGGTACCATCGGTGCGCTCTTCCGCACGGGAACGCCGCAGTCGAACTATCACAACCCAGATTTCGACGGGCTCATCGACGAAGCGCAAACCTCGATCGACCCCAGGCATCGGCTAGAGCTCTACGCTCGCGCCCAACGGATGATCGTCGACGACGGCGCGGTGCTCCCGCTCTATCAGCAGGTGGACATCTACGGAGTCCACAAGCGACTCAGCTTCCAGGCGCTGTCCTCGGAACAACTCGTCGGCGCGTGGATGTCGCTGCGGAACGGGAAATAGCCGCGCGGCTTCCAGGAGCACGGGCGCTCGCACCGGAGGGACAGGAGATGGCGGTCAGGGGCGAGCGAATCCTTCAGGTCGGGCGGAAGCACATTGGCGAGCCGTATGTTCTCGGTTCGCTCGCGCCGAAGGACAACCCCAAGTGGAAAGGGCCGTGGGACTGCGCGGAGTTTGCGTCGTGGCTCGTCTTCCAGGCCGCGGGCGTGCTGTACGGCTGCGCGTCGGATTCGGCGGATCCGGCGAGCGCAGACGCCTACACGGGTTACTGGGTGCGCGATGCGGAAACGCTGGGCGTGAAGATTCCGATCGAGCAAGCGATGCGGACGCCCGGCGCGGCAGTGCTGCGCAGTCCTCAGCCGGGCGCGACTGGGCACATTGCCATCTCTGATGGCCGGGGCGGCACGGTGGAGGCTCACTCGACCAAGGCCGGGGTGATCGCGTCGATAATCTCGGGGCGGCGATGGGACATGGGCATCCTGGTCCCCGAGATCGAATACTCCGAGAGGGATGCGGGCCAAGAGATGGGGGAGCCCAAGGTCGTCATCTATCGGCTCACCGAGCCACGCATGACCGGGCCGACGGTGCGCGAGATCCAGCGGGCGCTGAAAGAGAAGGGGTTCCCGCCCTGGCCGATCGACGGCGACTTCGGCCCGAGCACCCACGCGGCGGTGGTATCCTTTCAGGCCTCTCGTGGGCTCGTGATCGACGGCGAGGTGGGCCCGAGGACCGCACGCGCTCTTGGCGTCAAGCTTCCCGCGGCTGACCGCTAGGCCGACCTCGCGCTCACCAGCCCCGGGCGACGCCGTCGGCTCGTGGATCTGATCCCCCGCGCAGCCCATCGTTGTCGATCGTGATGACCTGCGCGTGTCCCATCAGGTCGCTCCACTCTTCGACCAGCCGGACATCGTGCCCCCGGTCGCGCAACGAGGCGGCCACGTCTGGCCCGAACCGGGCCTCGAGCCGCAGGGTCTTCGACGGCTCTCCCCACGTCCGCCCAAACAGCCAGCGCGGGGCCTCGACCGCGGTCTGCGGCCCGAGAGCACGATCGACGATCCTCGTCACGAGCGCGGCCTGGGTCTGTGGTTGTCCGTCGCCGCCCATCGTCCCGTAGACCAGGCGCGGGCGGCCATCGGCCAAATACATCGACGGAATGAGCGTGGTCGCGGTCCGCTTGCGGGGCGCCAGTCGGTTGGGATGCGCGGGGTCGAGGGAGAAGAGCACGCCGCGATTCTGGAGGAGCACACCGGTGTCCCCGGCGACGACGCCCGCACCGAACTCGTGATAGAGGCTTTGGATCACCGACACCGCGTTGCCGCGGGCGTCGGCGGCCACGATCGCGACGGTGTCCCCCTCGCATGGGCCTCCGGGCACGGAAGCGGCGGCGCGCCTCGCGATCCGGCCTCGCCGGCGCGCGAGACGCTCAGGGTCGAGACACCGGTCGACCGGCACCGGGACTGCGACCGGATCGGTGAGGTAGCGGTCTCGATCCTCGAAGGCGAGCTTCGTTGCCTCAACGAGCACGTGGACGTAGTCGGCGTCGTCGAGGGCGGCGACGTCGAAGCCCTCGACCAGCGCGAGGATCGCGAGGGCGGCGAACCCCTGGGTCGGTGGCGAGAGGCTCACGACCTCGCCGCCGCGATAGGGCACACGGATCGGGTCGCCCCAGTCGGCGCCGTGCGTGGCGAAGTCGTCGAACGTCAGTGGACTGCCGACGCCGGCCGCCGCGTTCGCGATGCGGCGTGCGAGCGCGCCCCGGTAGAATTCCTCAGGACCGTCGGTCGCGATGGCCTCCAGCGTTCTGGCCAGGTCGTGCTGGACGAAGCGGCCGCCCTCGAGCCGGTCAGGGTGATAGATCGGCCACAGCGTCGTCTTCACCTCGTGCGGCGAGTCATTCACGAAGAGGTCGGCCGCGGCCGCCGTCACGCGCCGCTGCCCGGGCGACGGCGTAAAGCCCTCCCGCGCGTGGGTGATCGCGTCGGCGAAGAGCCGCTTCCAGTCGATCCGCGAGCCCAAGCGCTCTCGACTGTGTCGGTGCGCCTCCCACCAGCCAGAGACGGCGCCCGGGACGGTGAGGGCCGCCGCCCCGCCGCGCGTGGGGATCGCTGCACCGTAGCGCGAGCGGTAGGTCTCGAGGCTCGCCGCGCCGGCGGAGCGCCCGGCGGCGTTGAGAGCGAGCAGGTGCCCGCGCTCGCCGTCGTAAATGAGCCAGACGTTGTCGCCGCCAACGCCATTCATGTGGGGGTAGACCACGGCGATGGTGACCGCGGCGGCGATGGCGGCGTCGAGGGCACTGCCTCCGGCCCTGAGGATGGACAGCCCCGCCTCGGACGCCAGAGGGTGCGGCGACGCGACGAGGCCGTGTCGCGCGTGAGCCTCGACGCCTCTGACCACTCGAAGGGCCCCCCGTCCCGGCGAATGCCGCGGCTCAGGGGCGCCGCGCGATGAAGTCGATCTCGATCCGAGCGCCGAGGGCGAGGGCTGTCACCCCGATGCACGTGCGCGCCGGCAGCCGGCCGCTCCCGAAGTAGCCCTCGTACACGCGATTCATCCGCTGGTAGTCTTCGTCGAAGCGCGTGAGGAATACCCGCGCCGCGACCACGTGCTCGAGCCGGAGCCCGAGGCCCGCCAGGACGCGCGTCAGGTTCTCCATCGTCTGATGCGTCTGGGCCTCGATCCCCTCGGGGAGCGGCGCTCGGTCGTGGCCCGGGGCGTTTGGGATCTGGCCCGTCAGGAAGACCCAGCCATCGACCTCCACCGCGTGGCTGTACGGGGCGACCGGCTTCGGCGCGCCGGCGAGCATGTGAAACACCGGGGTCGCGGCTGCCCGCCGCGCCGGGGCGGGGGTTCTCGTCCGTGTCGCGCGACTTCGCATGCTTGCCTCCTGAGCGAGCGGCGCCACCACCCGCCCACCCTCAGGCCATCGGCCCTTCTGTTCGCACGACGAGGGTGCACGCCTCAGCGCCCCGGTGCATGCACGTGGGCTCCGTGATCGCGACCCGCTCTCCGTAGTGGCGCGCGATTCCACTGACGATGCCGCGCGCGAGCGCGCAGAGTCGGCGGGGGGACGCGTAGGTGATGACCACCTCCTCCGGCGTGGTGCGCGCGCAGCGCAGCAGCGGCGGACGCGCTCCGGGGTTCCGGAGACGAACGACCTTGTGGACCGTTTGCTCGGCGTTGACGAGCACATCCAGCGTCCGCCATTCCGGCCTGATCAGGCGCGGGTACGTGGCCATCAGATCCGGCGCGATGAACTCGCCGAAGTCCTCCAAGATCGCCTCTGTCGCCGCGCCCGTGTCCCGTGAGACCGCGGCCACGATCGCAGTCAGTTCGCCGTCCGGATAGTCCCCCACGCGGACGTACTCGAGTGTCGCCGGGATACCTGCCTGAGCCAGCGCCTTCGGCCACGCCGTCTGCCCGTGTCGAGCCTCGACGTACTTCCTCAGCTCCAGGTGAATGATACCGTGCATGACCGGTGCTCCTCGCCAGCAGGCAGTCTAGCCGGTCCAAATGCCGTCACACAACCGATCACCACGCCCTTACGGGAGGAGCGCGGCACAGCCGAGGTCGTCGACGGCGGCAAGGATGCGGTGGAGATGGGGCCACCAGATAGCCGTGTGGAGCCCGTGCGTCTGCTGCCACACCGGCGTCGCCAGTTGGCCGATCACGGACAGCCGGTAGTCCTCCCACAAACGATCGAGACCGTAGTCTGTGACCCCGTGGCCGACGAGGCCGGCATGGTAACGCTCGAGGAGCGGTGCCTCGAGCCGTGCGCGACGCTCGGGGTACCAGTGCACGGCCATCATGTAGGCGAGGTCGGAAGTGGCGCGCCCCACGCGCCAACCGTCCCAGTCGATCAGGCGAATGCCGGAAGGGGCACCGTTGCGCGGGTAGAGGAGGTTCCACACGTGGGCATCGCCGTGGGCGAGCGTGCAGGTCGCGTAGAGGCGCGCCGGCGTGAAGAGGCGCTCCCACGCGTCGAGCACGCGGGCGTAGATCGCCCGCGCCGCTGGCCAGAGCCGGTCGCCCAGCGCCTCGGCAAACCGCCCGTAGCGCTCGCGATACTCCGATGCGGTCTTCACCAGCGCTGCATCATCGAGGAACGTGCCCACCTCGCGTCCGAGACTCGGGTGGCGCCACCAGAACGCGTGAAAGGCCGCCCAGGTGTCCACGATCCGTTCGCACGCCTCGACGCTCGGCGGCAACGGCCACTCGGTGAGGATCACGTGTGTCTCCGAGAGATCCTCCAGCAAGAGGTGGAAGCGCCCCGAGGCGAACTCGGCGTCGTAGCAGTGGGGGAACGGTCCCTCTGGCATCAGGGGCGCCGCCTGGCGATAGAACGCGACCTCGCGCTCGCCGACGGACGCGAGGCTGGCGTCGAGCCCGCCGCGCGTGGCCTTCAAGAGCAAGCGCGTCGGCGCCTCGGCCGGCGCGTCGGGAGAGTACGTCACGCGGAGGGGCACGATCACGGAGAGAATCGTCGTGCGGCGTTCCCCGGCGTGAACGGCCGTCGCGCGGCCGCACGGGAGCGCGCCGCTCGCGCGCAGGCGCTCAGTCAGATCGTCGGGGACGAGGTCCTCGGCGCTGGTGACGACCACGGCGGAGGAAGTATAGCGCCCTCCTCGCGACAACATCCGGGTGGTGACGCGGGGCCGACCGCTTGACGGCGTCGGCGCGCCGGGAGCAGTATCCCTGCCGGGGAACCGTAGCGAGACGATGGCGAGCGGCCCAGACTCCACGGCGTACACCGACCCGAACACGCGGCTCGAGGAGCATGCCCGCGAGCGCCGGGACAAGGTCTTCATCGAGAGCCCCGACCAGCGGTCGCGCATCACCTTCGGCGAGTTCGAGGCGGTGACCCGGCGCCTTGTCAATTTCCTCACCGGTGAAGGCGTCCGACCTGGCGACCGGATCTCCATCCTCTCCGACAACGCGATCGAAGCGCTGGTCGTCTTCTGGGGGGGGCTCCGCGCCGGCGTGATCGTGAACCCGATCAACGTCGAGATACAGGCGAAGCACGTGAGCCAGATCCTCCACGACGTCGGGCCCCGGCTCGTCTTCGGAAGCCGCGAGCGAGACGACCTCCGGGGACTCGCGCCCGGCGGAGCGACGTGGGTGCCGTTCGGGTCATGGAGCGCGCCGGCCCCGGTCGCTGACGACCTCTTCGCCAGGCTCCGCGCCGCCTCCGACAGGGCGGTGGCGGCCCGCCCCGCGCGAAGCGACTGGTCGTGCATCAACTACACGTCGGGCACGACCGACACGCCGAAAGGAGTCATCTGGACCCACGAGGCGTACTACGCCATGAGCGAGTCCACGATCGACCGCCTCGCGCTGACCCACGCCGACACGATCCTCGACTACCGGCACTTCAGCTGGTCGTCGCCGCAGATCCTGTCGATCGGGCCCGCGCTGCAGATCGGCGCGACCCTCGTGCTGGCGCGGAAGTTCTCGCAGGCGCAGTTCTTCAACTGGGTGCGCGCGTACGGCGTGACCGTGGCGGTCGGCATCCCGACGGTGATCAACATGCTCCTGGCGCGGCCGGTGGGGGTGAGGGGGGCCGACCTGCCGAAGCTCCGCCTCATGACCTCCAGCACGGCACCGCTCTCGGTCGAGAAGCACCTGGAGTTCGAGAAGACCTACGGGATCCCAATTGTCCAGCTCGCCGGCGGTACGGAGACGGGCTTCATGTGCGGCAATCATCCCGCCCAGCGCAGGCTCGGGTCCATTGGCCGGCCCACCCTCAACATGCGCGTGCGCATCCTCGACGACGCGGGCCGCGAGCTGCCGCCCGGGCAGGAAGGCGAGATGGTGGTCAGCGGCCGCCAGATGGCGTCGGCGTACTGGCAGGGGCCGGACGCGCTCGTGCCGATCCCCCAGGACGGCTTTCGGAACGGCGACCTCGCCCGGCGGGACGCGGACGGGTACGTCTACATCACGGGGCGCAAGAAGGACATCATCATCAAGGGCGGCATCAACATCGCCTCGCTCGAGATCACGAATTGCCTGCTCGAGCACCCCGACGTGGCCGACGCCGCGACCCTCGGCGTGAAGGACGGTATCTACGGCGAGGTGCCGGTCGGCTTCGTCGCCCTCCGGTCGCGGCGGCACGCCCCGGAGGCGTCGCTGCTCGAGCACTGTCGCGCGAGGCTCGTGTCCTTCAAAGTGCCGACGGGCGTCGTCATCGTCGACGCCATTCCCAGGAACGCAAACGGCAAGATCGACCGGGACGCGCTGGCGGTGCTCTGGGAGCAGCGGGTCGGGCGCTGACCGTGCGCGCCATCCTCAACGTGATCCGCGCCGTGCTCGGGGCCCTCATCTTCGCCGGCGTGGCGCTCAACTTTGCCAACGTGGTCGGCCGCTACGTCTTCTTCAAACCGATCATCTGGGCCGAGGAGGTCCTGGTCTTCATCATGATCTGGTGCGTCATGCTCGGGGCGACGGTCGTGACCTGGGAGAACCAGCACCTCCGGATGGACGCCGTGTACCACCTCGCCCCGCCGCGGGTGCGACGCTGGCTGAACCTCACCGCCACCTTCGCCTTTCTCCTCGCCGGCGCCTTCGTGCTCGTGCAGTCGGCGCGGGTCGTCGCGCTCCTCGCGTCCACCGGACAGCGGAGCGTCGTGGCGGAGCTCCCGATGGTCATTCCCTATGGCGCCCTCCCGGTGAGCTTCGGAATCATCGTCGTCGTGCTGGTGTGGCGCTTCCGCACCTTCGTGCTCGCGGAGCCGGCGCCGCCGGACGTCGACTGATCCGTGGGGTGGACCCTCGCGCTGCTCCCCTTCACGCTCCTCGCCCTCGGCGTCCCGATCTTCCTCATCCTGCTCGTCACGGTGATCGTGCTGCTCGCGTTCTTCGTCAACGTGCCCTTCACCGTGATCCCCCAGACCATGTTCGGGAGCATCGACAAGTTCGCGCTCCTCGCCGTGCCGTTCTTCATCTTCGCCGGCGAGGTCATGGGGCAGGGCGGCATATCGGCGCGGCTCATCCGATGGATGCAGTCGGTCTTCGGGGGCTTTCGCGGCAGCCTCGCCCTGGCGACCGTGGGAAGCTGCGAGTTCTTCGGCGCCATTTCGGGGTCGAGCCCGGCCACGGTGGCCGCCGTGGGGCGGCTCATGTACCCGGCGCTCCGCGCCGACGGCTACGAGGAGAAGTTCGCGCTCGGCCTCGTGACCTCGTCGGGCGCCATCGCGAGCGTCATCCCGCCCAGCATCCTCATGATCCTCTACGGGGCCGCCGCCGAGCAGTCGGTCGCCGCCCTCTTCATTGGCGGCGTCTTCCCCGGGCTGCTCATCGGCGTCCTGACCGCGATCTACATCGTCTTCTACGCCCGCGGCCGGCAGCCCCAGCGGGCGGACGGCGTTCGCCCGGGGACGTTCTGGCGGGCCACGCGCGACGGCGCGTGGGCCTTCGGGGCCCCGGTGGTGATCCTCGGGAGCATCTACGCGGGGGTCTGCACACCGACCGAGGCGGCAGGGATCGCTGGGGTGTACGGCATCGTCGTCACCCGCTACATCTACCGCGACGTCACCTGGGCGCGCCTCTGGGACATCGCGGTCCGATCGGTGTTCCTCACGGCGCAGATCATGATCATCGTGGCGGCCTCGGGTGCGTTCTCGTGGCTGCTCACGATCAGCGGTGTGCCCCGGACGCTGGTCGCCGCGATCCAGGGGCTCGACGTCTCGCCGTGGCTCATGCTGGTGGCGATCAACGTCTTCCTCCTGATCGTGGGATGCCTGATCGACCCGACGTCGGCGACGCTCATCCTGACGCCGCTGCTCGTCCCCATCGCCCAGGCGAATGGGGTGGACCTCGTCCACTTCGGGATCATCCTGACCGTCAACCTCTCGATCGGCATGTTCACCCCGCCGTTCGGCCTCAACCTTTTCGTAAGCCAGGCGCTCTTCAAGGCGCCCATGACCCGGATCGCGCGCGGGCTCGTCCCGTTCATCGTGATCCAGGTGACGGCGCTGGCGATCATCACCTACGTCCCGTGGCTGTCGCTCTATCTGACGCGCTTCGTGCACTGATGGCTGGGAACCCCGACAGAGAGAGGCGGATCTGATCATGGTGCTCGCACGATGGGTTCGACGGAGCCAAACGGCGGCGCTGGTCGGCGTCGCGCTGGCAGTGGCAGCGATGCCGGCCGCGGCGCAGACCTACACGCTCAAGATCGGTAACGCTACCATCAACGACGTCCAGCACGAGTGGCAGAAGCGCTGGGGCGCCCGCGTCGAAAAGCGGTCGGGCGGGCGGATCAGAGCCGAGATCTACCCGGCGAGCCAGCTCGGGTCGATTCCACGCATGATCGAGGGGCTCCAGCTCGGCACGCTCGAGGCGTGGATCGGGCCGCCCGAGTTCCTCGTCGGCCACGACCCCCGCTTCCAAGCGCTCGGGGCGCCGGGCATCTTCCATGACATGGAGCACGCCTACCGGGTGATCGGCGACCCGAAGTTCAGGGACACCGCGCTGGCCCTGGGCGAGGGCAAGGGCATGAAGGGCCTCTCGCTTATCGTGTACGGCCCGACCGCGTACGCGACCCGCAAGCCGATCCGCAAGCTCGACGACTTCAGGGGGCTCAAGATCCGTGTGTTCGCGTCGCCGATGCAGACGCTCGCCCTCGCCCGGCTCGGGGCCACGGCGGCGCCGATGCCCCTCGACGAGGTGTTCCCGGCCCTGCAGCGCGGCGCCATCGACGGCAACCGGACCGGCATCACCATCTTCACGACGTTCAAGTACTACGACATCCTCAAGACCGTGACCGAGACCCACGACGCCATCGTCACCTCGATCGCGATGGTCTCGAAGCTCTGGTACGACAAGCTCCCGCCCGAGCTCCAGAAGGTCCTCGTGGAGGAGGGCGAGGCCGTACAGAAGGAGCTCTTCGACTGGACGGTCGACTTCAACAACAAGGGCCGCCAGACCTGGACCGAGAAGGGTGGGGAGCTGATCAAGCTCTCGCCGGCCGACCAGGCCGAGCTCATGCGACGACTCTCCACCGTCGGCGACGAGGTCGTCGGTGCGCTGCCGCGCCTGAAGGAGGTCTACGACCTCATGGTGCAAACGGCGAACGCGAAGCGGTAGGCTCGCTGCCGGAGCCCTCCGCGCGGATGACGTAGCGACCGGCGTCGTCGCGCGCGAGCAGATCGGCGGCGCGCACCTCACCCCAGGCGCGCAGGAAGGTACGCCACGGCGTGTCCATGTGCGCCTCGACCAGCTCGGCGAAGTGGCGCGGACGTTCTCGCAGGTCGGCGACGATGGACCGCGCCAGCGGGCTCACCGGTAGTCCTCGAGCCGCACCGCGTCCTTGGCGAAGTAACGAAGCCGCTCGTAGTGCGAGCGCGGTACGCCCTCGGGGATGGTGGCGTCGATGCCCAGCTTGGCGGTGGTCGGCAGGCCGCCCTTGCCGAGGAGGCCGGCGCGCACGCTCGGGTCGATGTGTTTGCCGCGAGCCCCCGGCACCACGAGCACGTCCTGATCGGCCTGGACTCGAAACGTCATCGCCCAGTCCAGCTCGTCGGGGCTGTAGATGTCGATGTCGTCGTCGGTGACGATGGCGAGCTTCACCTCGGCGACCGACAGGAGCGCCAGCAACGCGTTCTTCCCCTCGCCGGGGCGCTTCCGGATCGACGCGACGAGGGTCCAGTAACAGCAGCCGCCGACGGGCGCCCGGATGGCGACGGGCTCGACGCTCGCGACGCGCAGCGCCTGGAGCCCCGCCGCCTCGATCACGGGCGCGGCGAGCCAGTCGTTCTCCCACGGCATCTGGAGAATGTAGAAGATCGGGTCCCGGCGGTGGGTGATCGCCCGAACGCGGAAGATCGGGTTCCACTTGACCTCGCCGGTGATGTGGCTGAACTCCCCGAACGGCCCCTCGTCGGCCGTCCAACCGATCGGGAGTAGCTCGCCCTCGAGGACCAGCTCGGCCTCGGCGGGCACCTCGAGATCCACCGTCCGGCAGCTCACCAGCTCCACCGGCGCGCCATGGAGGCCGCCGGCGATCGCGAACTCGTCCACGGTGATCGGGGCCTTGTACGAGGCCGCCAGGAGCTCGAACGGGTGCACGCCGACAGCGACGGCGATCTCGAGGGGCCGCCCCTGGTCGAGCGCGCGCTGGTAGTAGACTCGCATGTCGGACGATGAGACGAGGTCGATGCCGGTCTCGTGCGGCGTGCGGTACATCATCCGGTACGAGCCGACGTTGCGACCGTACTCGGGATCCCTCGCGACGACGAGCGTGCCGGAGATGTAGGGCCCGCCGTCCTTGACGTGCATCATCGGGATCGGAAGCCGCGTGAGGTCCGCCTCCTCGCCCGTCCAGACCACCTCCTGGCACGGCGCGCGCACGACGCGGCAGGCCTCGATCGGCCGGCGGATGCCCTCCTCGAAACGCGTGGCGATGGCGTGCTCGGGACAGCCCATGGCGAGGGCCAGTCGACGCCGCGTGGAGAGCAAGGCCCCGACGGCCCGCCACTCGGGGTAGCCCGTGACCTGCTCGAAGAACGTCGCCTGAGGCGCTTGCGCCATCAGTGCGGACAGATGCCGGGGATCGACGGCCTTCGGGAGACGTCGGAGCTCGTCCGCATCCTCGAGCTGCCGGAGAAACTCGCGGAGCCCCGCGCTCATCGCGGGCAGTCTATCACCGCGGTCACTTGCGCGTGAGCTGGGGTCTCGGCGGGGGTAACAGAGGCGTGTGACGCGCCAGCAGAATCCAGCTCACGGTCGCGCCAACGAGGATGCCCACCATGAGCTTCAGGGCCAAGTAGCAGTACGCCTGCAGCAACGCGAATTGCTCCGGCGTCAGACCGAGACGCACTCGATGCCACTCCGCCAGGGTAGGGAAGAGCGCCGCTCCGAACAGCACCACGGTCGTGAGGAACTGTCCGACGCTGAACGGCCGAGCGAGTCGCGTGACACTTTCCGTCGTAATGATCGCGGCCACGACGCTCAGAAACAAGCTCAGCCCGGCCAGACGCCGCAGCGAGGGGTTGTCGAAGGCCGAGAACAAATCGAGACCGGCGGTCGAGCCTACCACCCACGCCAGGACGGCCGGCAGGACGTCATAGAAGAGCACGTGCCCCGCGATCGCCACCGGCACGAGAAGCTTCTCCAACAACTGCGAGCGCCCACGTTCGCTCGTCTCGTCCGCCTCGTTGCCATAGTGCATCAGGGCTCCCCTGGGCGAGGACGCTCGCGATCACGCGGACCGTGAGGACCGGGCACGCCAGTCCTCCACGATGCCTTCGATGTCCAGGAGTCCCAGCCGGGTGGCCGGGCCTTCGGCCGCCCGCGCGTTCACCTTCGCGATCTCGGCGTTGAGGGCGAGGACTCGAACGAGCTTCTTGACCCACCAGTCTGGGTCATACGCCGCCTCGAGGTCGGGCAACGGCTTCCCCGCGCCGGGGAGATTTTCGAACGCGCCGGCTTCCTGCGCCTGACGAATCTGCTCCTCGAACCACGATTCCCAACTGACCCCGGGAGGCTTGCGCTCGGTCATGATGAAGCATCCTACCGCGACCCCAGGGCGTTCGCGACCGCCGCGCGCCGAGCCTCTACGTCGCACCGCGGCATCGTCTCGATGTCGCGGTCGGGGTGTGAAAAGCTTTTCGGCTTGCGCGGTAGGGTGCCCGCGGTTAAGGTCGGCACCTCAGGGCCATATGGCATTCTTCTTTCGGGCCGGCACGGTCGGCGCGGCTATCGTGACGCTCGTAGCCGGTTTGGCGACGGTGCGCGCGGCGTCGGGTGGGACCATCAAGGGCACCGCTGTGTTGAAGGGACCGGCGCCCGAGGCCCGAAAGATCACGGTGACGATCGACCAGTACGTGTGCGGCAAGGAGAAGAACGCCGAGGATCTGGTCCTGTCGCCGCAGGGGGGGATTCGCAACGCGGTCGTCTGGCTCGTGAATCCACCGCCGGCCTCGCCGGCCGCGACGCCCCCGCCCGTGATCGCGGTGGACCAGCGGGAATGCACGTTCACGCCGCGTGTCGTCGTCGTGGCGGCCGGCGGGCGGATCGACTTTCTGAACAGCGACCGCCTCCTGCACAACCTTCACAGCATCCCGAACGCGAACCCGCCGTTCAATCGCACACAGCCCAAGGGACGGACGATCCCCATCACGTTCGCGCATCCGGAGATCATCCGCGTGAGCTGCGACCTCCACTCCTGGATGCGCGGCTGGGTCGTCGTGGCGGAGCATCCCTTCTACGCGGTCACCGACGCCGGCGGCCAGTTCGCGTTGACGGGCCTCCCACCCGGGCGCTACACGGTCCGGGTATGGCACGAGCGGCTCGGCACGGTCTCGAGAGAGATCATCGTGGGCGACCAAGACCCGACCACCGTGACGGTGGAGATGACCGCCCGCTAGCCGCGCGGGGGAGGGCGCCATGGACCGCGCGTCGGCCCTGGAGCGAATGCCACCGCTGGTGGCGACGTTGCTGTCGTCGCCGATCGGCGCCCTCGTGCGGGCCGTGGCGCGGGTGCGGGCGTCCGTCCACGTCAAGCTCCTCGCGGCCTTCCTCCTCATCACCCTCCTCTTCATCGCGATGGGCGTGGTGAGCTTCCAGACCGTTGCCAGCACCTCGCGCCAGACGAACCTCCTCGACCAGGCCCACGAGCGCGTGGGCTGGTCGCGGCAGATCGAGCACGCGCTGGCGATGCAGATGCACTTCACCGCGATGGCACTCATCGCCCAGGACGACGACACCGTGGGTCGGATCCTGCGCGAGAACAACCGGTTCAACGACACGCTCGCCCGCCTCGAGACCGCCGCGCCGGCCGAGGAGCGCGCGCTCATCCAGGACATTCGCGGGGCGCAGGACGACGCCATGGCGGTCGTGGCCGACATCGCGAACGCCCTCCGGGACGGACGCATTGCGGACGCGATGACGGCGCTGCGGACACGGGAGGAGCCGATCTACCGGCGGATCGAAGGGCTCGTGGGCCGGCTCGTGGCCGCCGAGGAGGCGCGGATGGCCAGCCTCCGGCGCGGCATCGACGCCGCCAACCGTCGCTCGCTGCGCGTGATGGCCGGGTTCGCCGCCGTCTCGATCGTGTTGGCCTTGCTCGGGGGCTTCGTGATCTCGTGGTCGTTCATCCTGCCGGTGCGCGCCGCCCACGACTTCCTGAGCGAGGTGGCCGAGGGAAGGTTCGGCGGGACGATCGTCGTGCCGAACCGCGACGACTTCGGCGCGCTCGCCGAGCACATGAATCGGATGAGTCGCGAGCTCCACCGGCTCGACGAGGAGCGGCGGGTGGCGGCGGAGGAGCTCCATCGCCTCAACGACCGCCTGTCGCAGGCGAGTCGGGCCAAGTCGGAGTTCCTCGCGAACATGAGCCACGAGCTGCGCACGCCGCTCAACGCCATCCTCGGCTTCACCGAGCTCATGCTCGACGAGTTGTACGGCCAGGTCCCGCCGACGCTGCGCGAGCCGCTCACCGACATCCAGACGAACGGTCGCCACCTCCTCCGGCTCATCAACGACGTGCTCGACCTGTCGAAGATCGAGGCGGGACGACTCGAGCTGGGCGGTGGCGAGTACTCGGTGCAGGAGATCGTCGACGTCGTCCACACGTCCCTGCGATCGCTGGCCCTCGAAAAGGGGCTGGCGTTCG
>WNEO01000461.1_pt1 | contig 19413 bp, 17 predicted proteins | sample 5399941 | NCBI WGS metagenome assembly WNEO01 (sample SAMN13153328, study PRJNA577476) | soil metagenome | isolation source: 20 cm grassland meadow soil 2 days after 3rd rain plot 2 | place: USA:California | collected 2015-11-11
CCATCCACGTCCTCGAATGTTTGGCCGCTAAGCAAATCAGGCACGATCGCAATCACGCCTGCTTCGGCAAGCTCGTCGCACAAACTGCGGACCCAATCGGTTACGCCAAAGATTTCGTGAACAACAAGCACGACAGGCGCCTTCTCGTTGCGCTCTGGATAAACAACAAACGCCTTGATCGTTCGCTGGCCCGATTTGATATCGACCCATTCGCCGTGTCGCGGTGAGTTGTTCAATCTATCTTTCCCAAAATCTTTGATTACTTCCTGTGCGTGGATCACTGGTACGATCGAAGTGAGCGCGAGAATAGAAATAAAGCGTTTCATAAGGGTGAGAGATTTCTCCCAGCCTTCGCATAAAGCTACGGCGAGGCAAGCGACTTCGCCCGAAATGACAGGATGCCGATCTTAAGTTGCAGGCGCCACAGGCCTTTTCTTAAACAGAGCATCGATGCTCCATTGGCCCGGTCCATAAAAGAGCATGAATAAAAACAGCCAGCAGAGAACCACGGCCAGCTCGCCTTTGTTTAGAATTGGAAAAAGTTGCTCGGTCGGAGTTGGCGCATGGCCAATCGCCTTACCCGCGGCGTGCACCATGAAGTAAGCAACCGCCATTTCACCTGCGGAGATGAACGCGGCGAGCCGCGTGAGAAAGCCAAATGCAATCATCAATCCGCCGACGAGTTCGATGATTCCACCGATCAGCATTAATCCTTCGGCGCCACCATGCCCACCGCCGGGAAAGCCCAGCAACTTCTGACCACCGTGACATGCGAACATAAGACCGACTATCAGTCGCATAATACAGTAAACCGGATCGGCAAATCGATTGAGAGAATTCATAGCCGTTCAGGCTGAACGAGGCGGAGGTTGTGTGTCAAGGATTTCACGCGCTGGGCAAATGACGAAGCACTAATGACGAATGACGAATGACGAAGGAAGCTCGAATGCTCAAATGACGAAAAAAGCCGCTCTCGATTTCTTTATCATTCGGACTTTGTCATTCCTTCGTCATTAGAACATTCGTCATCCGTCATTTCCTTTACGCTGCTTTCTTTGCCGGGTGCTTCTGTTTCCTGCGCGATTTGCCAGCCGCCTTTTTCTTTCCGCCGGTTTGCTCCAGGCTCTTCTGCAATACGGAAACCAGATCGATTACTTTCGTCGGCTTGGGGGCTTTCTTCGGTTTCTCTTCGATCTCTTTTCCGCCGGCTTCTACTTTTTCCTCAATCACTTCCATAAGCGCTTCCCGGTAGTCGTCCTTGTACTTTTCCGGATTCCATTTTGAGCTCATGCTATCGATGAGCGATTTGGCCATGTTCATCTCGCGTTTGCCGACTTCGGTTTTTTTCGGGACATGGAGTTTCCCTGGATCTGCAAGTTCATCGGCGAAATGCATCAGCTCGAGAACGAGCGTGCCATCTTCTGGTTTTACCCCGGCGAGATATTGGCGCGTCTTAATCACCACCTTGGCGATCCCGACCTTGTTGCTATCCTTTAACGCATCGCGAAGAAGCGTGTACGCTTTGTCGCCGCCTTTCTGCGGTTCCAAATAGTAGGGCTTATAAAAAAACATCGGATCGATCTCTTCCTGATCGACGAAGTCTTGAATGTCCACTGTTTGTGTGGCCTCCAGATCAATGCGCTCAAAATCCTCCTCCTTGAGCACGACATATTTTCCCTTCTCATACTCATAACCCTTCACGATTTGGTCCCAGGAAACCTCCTTGCCGTCCTTTTCAGCGACACGCTTGTAGTTTACCGGACTCAAATCGCTCTTGCGCAGCAAACGAAACTTGAGTTCCTCACGTCGGGTGGCGGGATACAGAGCGATAGGAATGTTAACCAGACCGAAACTGATGCTGCCTTTCCAGATTGCGCGCGCCATACAAACCTAATTCGCGTGGTGAGAAGTCTGTGCGTGTGAGGCTGTCAATGATGTGCTCTAAGCGCTCTTATTGACACGCCACTTCAGTGAGCTGCTTTCGCGCACTGGAAGCGCTAAACCGTTTAAACGGTTTGTTTCGGCCTGAGCGGGCTACACCGCGCTAGAGTCGCGGTGTTAATGAGAACAGCAAAAACCAACGATTCGGTTTACGCGGCCAGCTCGAGCTCGTGGCGCGAGATACCGCGCAATTCAAAAAGGCGAATCAACGTCTCTTCGATCAGATTGTTCGGACACGATGCGCCGGCAGTGATGCCGATGACGGCAGGTCCGTTCGGTAACCAGAAATGTGAGACCACTTCGCGTTTTTCGTGCAAGTTGTAGTGCTTGATCTCCGTAGCGGAAACCAGTCGTGAAGCGTTGAGCACGAAATAGGTCGGCAATTTTTCTTCGCCCATCTCGGCCAGATGAGATGTGTTCGAACTATTATAACCACCTACGACCAGCAGCAGGTCCATTGGCACATCGAGCAATTCGCGCAACGCATCCTGTCGCTCCTGTGTTGCGCCGCAGATCGTGTCGAAAAACCGAAAATTTTGCTCGGCAAGCTCGGGCCCGTCTCGATCGACAATCGCCCGTCGAACGCGTCGCTGCACTTCTTCGGTTTCCCCGCGCAGCATGGTGGTTTGATTGGCTACACCAACGGTTTGCAAATGCACGTCGGGATCGAATCCCGGTGAATAGGCGCCCTTGAACTTCTCGAGGAACGCCTCTTTGTCACCGCCGTTCCGGATGTAATTGCAAACGTAATCGGTGTCCGCGAGTGTTAGAACGACCAGGTAATGCCCGCTACCATTCCCGAGCGCGCGCGAACTGGTGGCCTTTGTTTCTTCGTGTTCCGCCTTCCCGTGAATGATAGAGGTGGCCGATTCGCTCGCGTACTTGCGCACCCGCTTCCAGACGCTCATCACGTCTCCGCACGTGGTGTCGACAATCTGGCAGCCGCGATCCTTGATCTGTTGTTGAATCGATAATTCCGTTCCAAACGCCGGGACAATAACAACGTCATCGGGACCGAGATCGGAAATGTCCGCCTCCTTGTTTTTGCCGGTCAGGTTCTTGATGCCTAACGACGCGATTTGATGATTGACCTCCGGATTGTGAATGATTTCCCCGACGATAAAAAGACGGCGATCCTTGAAAACCTTGCGGGCTGCGTACGCCAGATCGATTGCACGCTCGACCCCGTAGCAAAAACCAAACTGTTTTGCCAGACGCACTGTAGTATCGCCAACGGAGATAATCCCGCCCGCCCGGCGAACTTTTTCAACAATGTCGCTGCGGTAGTGCGATTCCACCTGTTGCTGCACGGCAGCCATCACGTCAGGTGTGCGGAGGTTCACTTTCTCCCGCGCTGTTGTGCCGCTGGAAATAAGGTTCGTGCTCATGCCATCGTTGTCATTCTGAGCGCAGCGAAGGATCTCGGATCAGTTTATACGGGGGGCGTCGAAACAGTAGCCAGAGACGTTTCGCTTCCCTCAACATGACACGGTAAAGGGCCGGGGGCAACGCCCCGGAACCTGCTATTGAAGCAATGGTCCGCTCGGTTTTTCGAACGCAGCGTCGCTGACCATTATCCGCGGATCGGGATCAGGCGTTCTCGAATCATCCACACGCTGCACTCTCGATGCAAGAGTCGCGTCCTCTGGTTGCGTAGTGGCGATGTTCACCGGGGTCCCGATTCGTACGAGCGCGAAAAATTTTGGCGCTGCTTCGCCGTGCAGTCGGATGCAACCGTGTGTGCGTGGAGTCGGATGGACAAAGCCTTGATGGAAACCGTAGGCAGGAGCGAATTCGCACCAATAACCCATCGGATATCCAACATAACGGCCTCCACCACCACCAGTCGAAGGAATTATGCGATCGCCTTGCACGCTGAACCCGTACGACCCCGAACGTTTGTGCTCCTGTTTGGAATAGACCTTGAAATTTCCTTTTGGCGTCGGTTTCGCCGGAGTCCCGACGGAACACGCCACAGCCATCAGGCAACGGTCGCCCTCCATTACATAAATATTTTCTTTCGAAAGCGAAACGAGCACCCGCACAGCAGAGGGGTTGTTCGGGCGATATGCAGTTACGTGGTATGGCCCGCCCCCGGCCACACGCCCTGTTTGACAACCAGTCAGCAGCAGAAGCGAACCGCCAGCACACAGCAAGAGTAATCGGGAGATATGTCGCATATGGGGATATTGGATATGATCAGGCGGCTTTTTGTCAACTTTGTGAGTTAGATTGGTTCCACCACCGCCTAGCCAGAGCAATTGCCAATCCGTAGGTGTGCCGGGCTCACCTACTCCGGCCACAGTGTTATGCGGTGAAGATTGTGAGGAAAGCCACTTCGATTGCTAGCGCTTCATGAATATTGCGATTCAGGTGATTGCGCAGCTCTTCAAGACACCGGATGCGTTTCAAGATTTCGGCTGTGCTGAATCGGCTCGCCAGCACAGCGGTTTCTTCTCCTGCACCAGGAAGATTACGTTGCGCCACACCGTTACTGGAGCGAAGAACATCAGACCACCAGGCGAATAATGCCTCGATCAATTCTGCGCGCCGTTGCAGGTAAAGACTTTCGGCACGGGCTTTGTAGTATTGTTCGCGTTCCTCCAGCCACGCGCCATCGGTGGTATCCCGGTAACGTATTTGTTCCTGCCTCAGTGCTTCATCTGTTTCCCGCTTAACCTCTTCACGAACAGAGCGGAGCAAACGCTGAAATTCCTGAGCCAGTCGGTAGGCAAACTGAATGGTCCAGCTTTGTTCATGGGACACCTGTAATAATTTCACGAGCTTCTTTTCTTCGTCGCTCGGCTCTCGCTGGCCGTCGCTTGCAAGGGGAAGCGCAATGCACCGTGAAAGAATCGTCTCCGGTAGCGCTTCCGGCAAAGCACTCAGCAGAAGCAGCAAGGAATCTTTGGGGGGTTCCTCCAGTGTTTTGAGAAACGCGTTTGCAGCCTGCGGTTGTAGCCGATCGGCATCGGAAATGATCGCCACCTTGCGCCGCGAACTACTTGCGCGCATTTGCAGCGCGTGCTCAAGGTCACGAATTTGCTCGATAACAATTCGGCGCGATTTCGATTCCGGCCGGGCAACAAAAATTTCACGGGCCTTGGCGGAAAAAACGTCACCGACAGGGGTGCCATTCACAAGACTGGCCAGGTCTGCGGCGAGCTGCTGCTTGCCACTGCCTGGCGGCCCTGAAATCAAATAGGCATGAGCGAGTCGATTCTGTTCGTGGGCGCGACGCAAATACTCCAGCGCTGTTATACGGGAGAAAGCCATATCACTCAAAACTGACGAAACGGAGAATCGGCGAATGGGCGAATGGGCGAAGCCGCCGTTCCCTGTCTCGCAATTGCTCTGTTTTGTGGCGATTCATAGACGACGCGGCGAATTTTTGATCAGCCACTTATCGGGTTCGTCGATCATCTTAACGAGTCGTTAGACTCCGGAAGCGCGTGCGCAGCGTCTCCCAGATCTCATTCTCGATCACGTCCGCTCCACGTGAGCCGTTGATTAGTACAACGCGATTCGGGTCGCGCGTGGCCAGTTCGCGATACGCTTCCCGAACGTTTTCGTAAAACTCCTCCGGCTCCTGCTCCATCCGGTCTCGTCGGCGCGGTTTCTGCATTCGCGACTTCGCGGTAGCCGCATCGATATCGAGAACAAAAGTAACGTTTGGGATGCAATCGCCGACCGCAAATACATTCAAACGTTCGACCGTCTCACGATCTAATTTTCGTGCCGCGCCTTGATAAACAGTGGTGGAATCAAAGAAACGATCGGCAATCACGCAAATGCCACGTTCAAGCGCTGGCTTGATGATCTCCCGCACGAGCTGGCTGCGACTCGCCTCAAAGAGAAGCAGCTCCGCTTCCGGGGTCATACTGGAATTGTGCGAAGCAAATTGCAGAAGTTCACGAATGGTTTCGCCGATCGGCGTGCCGCCGGGTTCGCGGGTGACCAGATGTGGCAGCCCGGAATGCTCCAGTCGGGCGGCCAATCTCTGCACCTGCGTCGATTTTCCACTGCCCTCTGATCCTTCGAACGTGATGAATGGCAGCCGGGGCATGATGTCGATTGTGAAACAAGCCGGCGTGATTGTCGAACGCGTGCAGTTGGAGGGGCGAGCTCAGCGAGCCCAAGTTCTTCAGGCGTCGCAGGACCTCCGCCCTCCAATAGGCGCGCGCTACAGCACAGCTGGGGAAGTTTGCCCTACACAAGTTAATTGGATTAGTTTCGGTATATGAAAAATTTCTGGCTCGTGAAACAGGAGCCATCCTCATATTCGTGGTCGGACTTTGTCGCGGAAGGCCAAACCAATTGGACCGGCGTACGCAATTACTCTGCCCGAAACAATCTTCGTAGAATGCAGAACGGCGATGAAGTCCTTTTCTATCATAGCGGCGACGACAAAGCGGTCGTGGGGATCGCGAAAGTAATTCGAACCGCATATCGAGATTCGACCGCAAAGGAAGGCGACTGGTCGGCTGTTGATCTTGCTCCGGTCAAACCGATGCACCGGCCAGTTACACTTCGCGAGATCAAAAGCCATCCGCCGCTGAAAGGAATAGCGTTAGTTAAGCAATCACGTCTGTCCGTTATGCCGTTGGCGGAATCGGAATTTCGCGAAATTGTAAAGATGGCCTCGCCACGTTAAATCGTTGAACCGCCAGAGGGTCGGCAATTCGCTCCGCGTAACGATGTAACGTTTTAACGGGTCCGATATCGATTTGCCTTGTTCAAAGCTATGTCGAGGCCGAAAATTCCCGAATGAATACAATTGCGGCAACGGACTTCCTTCCCCTCGTCGCAACTGGCGCTGCCACAAGGGATTTCATGGTCGTATCCCTGCACGACGTCGCGCCCTCCACTCAGCAGATCGCAAACACAATCATTTCAGAACTGGCTCGGCGCGGGGTAAGCGTTTGTTCTCTTCTTGTCGTCCCAGACTATCATCATCAGGGGCTGTTCGCGAGAAATCAACAATTTGTGTCCTGGCTACGGGGCTTGGAAGCGGACGGTCATGAAATCGTTATTCACGGATATTTTCATGAGCGCCCTTGCGGTGCCAAAGAGAGCTTCCACGACAAGTTCTTCACGAGATTTTACACGCAACAAGAAGGTGAATTTTACGACCTGAACTACGATGAGGCGTTGCGTCGAATTACAGCCGCGCGAGATGAATTTCGCGCGAATAATCTCAAGCCGCGAGGCTTTGTGGCTCCAGCATGGCTGCTCAGCAAGGAAGCTGAGCGCGCCGTATGCGATGCCGGGATGGAATATACCACGCGGTTACACAAGGTGTGCGATCTCCGGGCAGGCAGCGAGTTCGCCGCGCGATCGATTGTCTACAGTGTTCGAAGGAACTGGCGGCGCGGAATTAGCCGAATCTGCAACGCCGCTCTCTTTCGATATCTACAGCGAAGGCCACTTTTGCGCATTAGCATTCATCCACCCGATTATTCGCACCCAGCGATTTGGCGCCAGGTCACGAGTATGATCGAAAGGGCGATGGGGTCGCGGACAGCTACGACCTATCGGGACTGGATCGCGCAACAAAGACTGAGACGGGGGATGTAGCCGTGAGCAGGTGCGATCTTCATATTCATTCGCGCTACAGTGCGCGCTCGGAAGAATGGCTCTTTCGCCGTTTCGATTTCCCCGACAGCTATTCCGACCCGAAACAACTGTATGAAAAATTGCTCGAGCGAGGAATGGACTACGTCAGCATTACCGACCACGATAGCATCGAGGGCTGCCTGCAAATCATTGATCGGCCTCGCACTTTTATCAGCGAACAAGTCACCACCTATTTCCCCAACGATGCGTGCAAGCTACACGTTCTTGTTTGGGGAATTTCAGAGAATCAGCATCGCGAGATCGTTGCGATACGCGATAATATTTTTGAGCTGCAACGCTACTTGCAAGCAGCGCACATCGCGCACGCGGTTGCGCATCCCCTGTACAGTGTCAACGGCAAGCTCGAGCCGCGTCATCTTGAGTTGCTGATTCTTCTTTTCAAGCATTTCGAAGGGATCAACGGATTGCGCGATGCGTTACTCAGCGATCTGACCCAGACGCTGTTCGAGCAATTAACGCCGGAAAAGATCGAGACGCTCGCAAATCGCCATAATCTGGCGCCCACGCACGCGGAGCCCTGGAAGAAGATTCTTGTTGCGGGCTCGGACGATCACGGTGGGCAATTCGCTGCTTCGGCTTTTACGGAAACTCCCGCGGCGGAATCGGCGGAAAAATTCCTCGAACGCATTCGCAACGGCGAGTGCAGCGCGCATGGCTGCGGTGGCACCCCGCTAGTCCTTTCGCACGGTTTTTATAACACGGTCGCCTGTTTCATCCAAGATCGTTTCAATGAAAAGCTCGGACCGGGCGCCGCGCTGCTCGAGAAAATGTTTTCGCGGTTCATGGAAGGCCGCGCCCCGACTGAATTCACTCTCAAAGAGAAAATGGAATTTATCGTGCAGGGCGTTTTGTCGGGAAAAATTTTCGACTTCGTCAAACCTGCGAACGTGTCGCTGTGGAAAGAACTTTCAGGTTACTTCGCGCAGCCAGAGGTGAAAGCGAAACTGGCCGCGCAATTAGAGGGAGTCCACGAACCGGAGCGCCGCACGTTTCTCATGGCAAACATGGTGGCCGAGCAGCTCACGTTTCGGTTTTTCCAAAAATTCGTTCAGCAAATCGGCAGCGGCAACATGGTCGAGAGCATGCAAGCTCTTAGCGCCATCGTGCCGATCCTGGTCGTTCTTACGCCGTACATTTACGGGTTTCACAGCCAGGCGCCTTCCCGGAAATGGCTGCGGTCTATCTTTCTGGAATTGACCGGAGAAATTCCGATCGAATTGCAAAACCGCAAACGCGCCTGGTTCACCGATACGCTCGACGACGTCAATGGCGTGGCTACTACGATTCGCAAGATGACTGCCGCCGGGGCCGCAGCCGGCAACGAACTGACTGTCGTAACTTCGCACAGCAATCTCCAAACGTACAAGATCCCCATTAAGAACTTCCCGCCCATCGGCGAATTCGAATTGCCCGAGTATGAACTCCAAAAATTAAGTTTCCCGCCGATTCTGCAGATGCTCGATTACATACAACGGGAAAAATTCACCGAGATTATCATCAGCACGCCTGGGCCTTTACCACACAGATTTCCCGCAATACGTCCGGATTCTCACCGAGGACAGCTTCCTGGAAAGCATGGCGTGGCGGTACATGCATTGGTTCTATGGCCAGCTCGACACCGTTTTCGTTAATTCTGAAGAGTATCGACAAAGCTGGATCAAGCACGGATTTGACCCCGCAAAACTTAAAATTCTTCCGCGCGGTCTCGATACCGAGCTGTTCACTCCGGCGCGGCGCGAGGCCGCTTTTTGGGAAAAATTTGGCGCCACTAACGGTCAGGTTCGCCTGCTTTACGTTGGCCGGATATCGCGGGAGAAAGATCTCGATGTTTTGGCAGATGCCTACCGCCGATTACGCGATGAAGGCCTTCCGTTGCAACTTTTCATCGTTGGTCACGGCCCCTATTCTGAGGCGTTTGCGCAATCGCTGCCAGACGCGGTTTTTACCGGCTACCTCAGAGGGAAAGAGTTGGCTACCGCGTACGCGTCAGCCGACATTTTTGTGTTCCCGAGCACCACCGACACATTCGGCAATGTAATTCTGGAAGCGCAGGCTTGCGGCGTGCCGGTCATTGTTTCCGATTCTGGCGGGCCCAAGGAATTGGTGGAAGACAGAACGAATGGTTTGATCACTCGATCACGCGATGTGGATGATTTCACGCGAGCTATCCGTTCGCTGGCCGCAGATGCCGCGTTGCGAGAACGCATGGGCGAGGCCGCCAGGAAAAGCGTCATCGATCGGAGCTGGCCAAACGCATTTCGTAAATTCTGGTCGGCGACTGATATCTAGGCGAATCGTATTCCGCAGGGGGTGACTGATACATATTTGGGAATTCTTCTCGCCTCTTAAGCACAGCCGAACCAATGTGCCCACATGACTACCACTAAGATCTATGCAATCGCATGCGCATCGTTGACTCTCGCTTTCACCTGCTTCGCACAGCCAGATGCTGCGAGTACGAAAGGCAGCAATGCGCCTTATAACGAAGGGCCCGTTTGGACTCTTACGATGGTAAAAACCAAGACCGGTTTGGGCGATGAATACCTCAAACAGATCACCGGCACCGTGAAGCCTGTGTATGATGAGGAGAAAAAACAAAAGGTCATCCTCGACTACAAAATCCTGAATGGAGAGGCTTCCGGTCCTCAGGATTTCAACATTCTAATTCTGGTTGAATATCCTAACTGGGCAGCATTCGATAACCTTCGTGACAAGATGGATCCCATTGTCGAGAAGATCATGGGGACTGAAGACCAGCGCCGCGCCACCGCTGTAAAGCGCCTCGACATCCGCGAAATTCTCGGCACAAAAACCATGCGCGAGATTACTCTTAAGTAATCCTTCGTCGCAGGCGGCTCTTCGGGTTGGCGATTTTACCGGCCGTGACCGCCGTGACCCATGCCACCCATGCCATGTCCCATACCGCCCATCCGACCCATCCCATGCGTGCCGTGGAATCCTGTATGGGCGGTTCTGAAGCTCGAACCGTGATTGATACCTCGTGTGGTCGTCATTCTACTACCGTGGCCACGGCCGATGTTAGTAGCACTTTTCCCATGAACGCTACTGCTCTTACCGTGGACAGTTTGCGTGTTCTTCGCATGCGATGTTGCCTGGCTTGAGCGGTTCGCGTTGCTTACAAGCCTGCCGAGATTCAGACCATTATCGTGCGCTATTTTCCCCCAGCCTTGCCCCGACTGGTGCAGTGCGACGATGTTGTCGAAGCTCTGCCCAGTGGCGTTAGCCAGCAAGTGCGCCTTCTCTACTCCACCCCAGCCAAGTCCAGTCGAAGCTCTCTCGGCCTGCAGTGTTTCGACGGAAACGCTGGTCGCAGCCGAGATTCTATCCAGATTCGCTCCGCGAGAAGCGACAACGCTGAATAGCAAAAGAAATGCCGCCATTGTTACGGTTAACGTTTTCATACGCAATTGAACCCCCCTTTACGAAAAGAGGTTTCGATTTTGCGCACGCCGCTGGTTCCCACCTTATGGAAAATTTTGGAATGAGATGGAAGTGAGTGAAAATTTCCCTCTGAGTTCTGAATTCCCGCCTACTCGCCTCTTACGTGTATTACAGCGGGGTTGTACAACTTCCAGAAATAGTAAACTGCCACTGTAAGACCAATGAGACAATTGAGCGAACAACGGTCCGGTTTGCGCGATGCGACACTATTCCCCCGATGTAGCCGCCAACCAAACCGCCGACGGCCATCGGCGCGCCGTACTTCCAGTCCACACTGCCATCAAGCACGAGCACAAACACAGCGACTCCTCGCATCCAGCAATTCAGGAAATTCTTCAGCGCAACCACATGGCGAATCTCGCCCGGCGAAATGAAGGTCAGAGCGCCGATCATCAGGATACCGATGCCCGCTCCAAAATATCCGCCATAGAGTGCCACCACGAAGATGCCCGCCATTGCGAACGGCCATAACGTCTGCGCGAGATCTGGTTGCAAGGTACCGCCTTCTCTTCGCCGGACCAGGACCGGCCGCAACGCAATGATAATAGTGGCCAATAACACCAGCCACGGCACGAACTCTGTGAAGTTGCGATTGCCCGTATGACTCAGAAGCAGCGCTCCAATCAATCCACCGAGAAAACTGGGGATCACGAGGAGCCATAACCATCCGCCGCCCAGAACTCCGGTTAACAGATTTCGGGTACGCCAAACTGCCGTCGGATACGAGGCGAACCCAGCCACCGCGCTTGTCGCATCGGCAGTCATTGGCCCAACGACCAGCATTAGCAACGGGAATGTGATCAACCCGCCACCACCAGCTATTGCATTAATAACTTCCCCCAACAATACTCGCGATAAAGAACAAGAAGTAAGTTTCCACAATTTAGATGCTGATCCTTCGTTCTTACTCTTTCTCTTGCTCATGCTCGCCGCTGTAGAGGCACGCCTGTCGCCTGCAAATGTCATCCAAATCCCGCAGCCGACACGGCCGCCACTACAGATTCCACGGCAATGCCTCGAGATCGACATTCCCTCCGGTAAGAATAATTCCGACTCGCTGCCCCCCCACATCGATCTTCCCTTCCTGAATCGCAGCGTATGGAACAGCTGCTGAAGGCTCGACAATGATTTTCATCGTCTCCCAAATCATGCGCATGGCAAAGATAATCGCGTCCTCGCTCACAGTCACAATGTCGTCCACGTAACGCCTGATGATCGCAAAGTTTGGTTCGCCAACATTTGTCCGCAATCCGTCTGCAATGGTGAATTTCTTTTCGGTGTGGATCACTCGTCCCGCGCGAAAGGATTGCGCGGCATCGTCTGCATTCTCCGGTTCAGCCGCGATCACTTTGATATTGGGTCGCATCGATTTCGCAGCGAGGGCTGTGCCGGCTAGTAATCCTCCGCCGCCGACTGGACACATCACAAGGCCGAGATCGGGAACGTCTTCAAGAAGTTCCACCACCGCCGTCCCCTGCCCCGCTATCACGTCTGGATTTTCGAAAGAATGAATCAGCGTGGCGTCTGTCTGCGCGATCACATCTGCGCATGCGGTTTCGCGCGCTTGCTCCGTGGGTTCGCAAAATACAACACGCGCTCCGTAGCTTTCCACGGCGCGGATCTTCACCTTTGCTGAGTTCGATGGCATGACGATGTGCGCAGGGATGCCGCGCAGCTTCGCCGCCCGAGCTACTGCGGCCCCGTGGTTTCCTGACGAATGCGTCGCCACACCGCGGCGCGACGTTGCATCATCGAGCGAAAAAACGGCGTTCGTAGCGCCACGCGCTTTGAATGCACCGATCTTCTGGAAGTTCTCGCACTTAAAAAAGAGCGAGGCGCCGGTCGCCTGATTCAGCCGCGAGCCGGTCAGCACTGGCGTGCGATGAATGTATGGCCGAATCCGTTCGTGAGCCGCACGGATGCTATCAAGTTTGAGCCGCATGGTTGATCGTATGTGCCAGACTCAGCCAAAACAAACTGTAGATTATTAGTCTGTTTTGGGGCTGTGAATGTGTTCGGGGCGCGGCCCGATGCCGATGAAGCGCGCAGGCAGTTGGCGCAGGATTGGAAACCATTTTAGCAAACGGAACACGAATGGAAGCGAAGTCTTCTTCTCATCGGAGGTTCGACCAGTAACGACTCGACGATGAATAAAGATCTGCATTCCCTGGATCAGACGAGTCGGCCATTCGCGGCGCGCCTGCACTTTTCGCAAGTCGTCAACATGAACCGGACCGCGCTGGAGCTTTTCTGCGAGCAAGTTTGCGGTCGCGACTGCGTCCTGGATGGCAAGGTTGATTCCCACTCCGCCCGCCGGTGACATCGCGTGTGCAGAATCACCTATGCAAAGCAATCCTTCGCAGCACCACGCACGCAAACGATTCACCTGCACGGTTAGCAATTTGATTTTCGACCAGTCGTCCAGCTCGGCCACGCGATCGCGCAAAAAACCAGCGAAGCTAACAATTTCGTTTTGAAATTGCGATAATCCCCGTTCTTTGATTTGGTCGAATTGACCTTTGGGAATGACGAAGCCGCACTGCCAATAATCACCGCGGTCGATTAGCACGAGTAATTTACCGTGTTGAAAAAAACCAAACGTTTGTTCGGGATCGTCGTCCTTTTTTGAGATACGCATCCAGAGCACGTCGATCGGCACGCCGAACTCTAATTGCTCAAGACCGGCGCGGGTTTGAGTGGTTGAATGACGCCCGTCCGCGCCAATGACAAGATCCGCGTGCATCTCTAGGTCGCCCTGCGGCGTTTTTGCGCGCACGCCGATCACACGCGAATCCTCCATCAACAAATCGACGACTTCGGTTTCCATGTGCAATTGGAATTCCGGAAAATGTTTGGCGTGATTGGCGAGAAAATTAAGAAAATCCCACTGCGGCATGAACGCGATGAATTTGCAACGCGTGGGAAGTTTTCTGAAATCAGCGACTGGCACGACCTGGCCATTAACCACACCTCGCAACTCGCGCACTTCCTGATGCGGCTGTTTCAAGAACTCGTCGAGCAACCCGAGGTCATGCATCAACTCGAGCGTTGATGGATGAATAGTATCGCCGCGAAAATCGCGGTTGAAGTCAGCGTGTTTTTCCAGGACAGCGACGGGCACGCCAGCTCGCGCGAGCAGGTAACCAGCCATCATACCTGCCGGCCCGCCGCCTACGATCAGGCAGCGTGTTTGCAGTTTTTCAGACGCGCTCATTGCAACCGCGTAAGGAACCACGGATTACACTGATTGCACGGATAACGAAACGTACACATCAAGATTAGAATTATTGTCTTTCATCCGTGTTATCTGTGTAATCCGTGGTTGAACTAATGAACATCACGCAGCCGCTTTTTCTTAACGAAGAACAGGTGCGCCAGCACCTGCGGATGGCCGACTTGATTCCCGCGATGGAGAAAGCGCTGATCGATTTCTCCGCGGGCAAGGTGACCCAGCCGGTGCGCTCGGTCATAAAGGTCGATCCGCCGGGCGGTTTTCTGGGTCTGATGCCCGCGTTAACTCCGGATGGACTCGGATTGAAGGCAGTGACCTTCTATCCCTCAAATGCGGAGCGCGGAATCCCAACGCATATGGCAACAATCTTCCTTGTTGATCCGGAGACTGGCACGCCACTTGCAGTTATGGACGGAAGGTTAATCACAGAGATGCGCACCGCTGCAGTCTCAGCGGCTGCAACGAAACTTCTCGCGCCGTCCGATGCAAAAATCCTCGCGGTTCTCGGAAGTGGTGTGCAGGCCCGCAGTCACGTGGAGGCTCTACGACTCGTTAGGCCATTCGAAGAAATTCGGGTCTGGAGTCCAAACCAAGAACGCGCAAAGCAATTCGCCGAGGAAATTGGCGCAACCGCGGTGTCCGCTGAAGAAGCCGTGTGCGGCGCTGACGTTGTCGTCACGGCCACAAACTCGAAGACACCCATCCTAAAAGGATCCTGGTTGAAGAGTGGATGTCATGTGAACGCGGTCGGCGCGTGTCGCCCGGACTGGCGCGAACTCGACGAAGAGGCAATGAGCAATGCAGTGTTCGTCGATTCGCGCGAAGGTGCGATGAAGGAATCGGGGGACGTCATTCTTTCCCGCGCGACAATTTATGCGGAGCTCGGCGAGGCACTCGCCGGCAAAGTTCCGCCGCGAACGAGGGAAACCACGATTTTCAAATCGTTAGGCATGGCAGTGGAGGATATTGCCGCTGGAACACTGGTCTATCGAGCGGTTATGGAGGAGTCACGGTCCACAACCTAATAGATTACGGGGCGACGGCTTCGGTTGCCCGATCGCCAACAAGCGAAGCGCTTGCCCTACAACCGTAGATAGCGGAACAGTTCGCTGCGATGCCTCATCGTTCTGAACAACTTGATTCGAAGATCTCGCAAGCAGTTGCTGACGGAGACTTAATGGAATCGGCAGCGAAGAACATTCATGCATTGCTGGAGGCCGCGCCCTCGGCCCTCTATTTGCAATCTGTCGGCGAACTTGTTGAAGGCGGTAAGTGGGCCGAATTAAACGACCGCTTTTACCGGACGCTTTCGTTCGGAACGGGCGGGCTTCGCGGGCGCACCAGTGGAAAAATCGTGACCACCGCCGAGCGCGGAAATGCGCGCGAGAATGAGCGACCTGAATTTCCATGCGTGGGCACTAACGCGATGAATTTCTTTAACATCAGCCGTGCGACGCAGGGACTCGTGGCGTATCTGCACGATTGGAATCGAAGCTCGAAAATTTCAACGAAGCCAAAATTCGTGATCGCGTATGATCCGCGATTTTTCTCAAAGGAGTTCGCTGAGCTTGCCGCGAAAGTCGCATCCGAGAACGGTTGCGACACATACGTGTTCGGGAGCCCACGTTCCGTGCCTGAACTTTCATTTGCGGTCCGTTATCTCAGGGCAAGCGCGGGTGTGATGATCACTGCGAGTCATAACCCGCCGTACGACAACGGCTACAAAGTTTACTTCAGCGATGGCGCACAGGTGATCGAACCGCATGCGAACGGAATCATTTCTAAAGTGAACGCGATCGCCTCCGAAGCCTATACGCCGCTCCCAAAAGACCGACAGGGTAAGATAGAAATGATTGGCACGGATATTGACGAAGCATACATGCGCCGGCTGGGAACGCTCGTTCTCGATCCAACGGTCATTCGCGAAGCGAAATCGCTAAAGATTGTCTACACGCCTTTGCACGGAACCGGCGGTGTAATCATCAGACCGATGCTCAAACGACTTGGTTTCAATTTCGAAGTGGTACCCGAGCAGGACCATTTCGATGGCCGATTTCCGACGGTAAAATCGCCAAATCCGGAAAATGCCGAAGCGTTAACAATGGCAATCGATCTGGCGAAAAAGGAAGATGCAGATGTGGTAGTCGCGACTGATCCAGACTGCGACCGGATGGGCGCGGCACTTCGTGCAACGGATGGAAAGCTGAAATTGCTCACTGGGAATCAGATCGGCTCGCTCCTTGCCTGGTATCGAACCAGGACATTATTTGAAAAAGGCGTGCTGAATAAACAAAACGCGTCGCGCGGAGTCATTATCAAAACCTTTGTCACAACCGATCTGCAAAAAGCGATTGCCGAACATTACGGTCTGCGTTGCGTCGAAACGTTGACCGGCTTCAAATACATTGGCGCAAAGCTTGGCAAGTACGAACGCGCAATCCCGGCCTACCAGAATTATGTCGATCTTTCCGAGGAGGAAACACGGAAACTGCGTCTTGAACACTCGTCATTTTACGTTTTCGGAGGCGAAGAAAGCTATGGCTACAGCGGAGCGGATTTTGTACGCGACAAAGATGGCAACGGCGCCGTAATCATGTTTTGCGAAGTAGCTGCTTACGCAAAGGCGCACGGGAATACGATCGATGAACTGCTCGATGACATCTATTCTGAGTTCGGTTATTTCGCCGAGAAAAACGGTTCCCTCGTTTTCGAGGGCGCGGAAGGCGCAACAAAAATCGCGCGTCTGATTAAGTCTTACGCCACCGATCCGTTCCCGGACGTGCTCGGCTCAAAGGTCACAAGCGTTCGAAACTTCGAGACCGACAAAATCGAAGACATAGAGAACGACCAAATTCCGAAGGAGAAAATGTTGATGTTTGAGTTAGAAGACGGAACACGCATCGCGGTGCGCCCATCGGGAACGGAGCCGAAGATCAAGTATTACCTTTTCGCGCACCGCCGGCCGGAAAAGGGAAAATTCGATTCCGTTGAACTCAATCAAATCAAGACCGAAGTGAAAGCGAAACTCGATCGTCTCTGGGAGCGGCTGCACAGGGATGCGGAGTCACGCCTTGGCGAGGCATAAACAGCAGCGATTTCCCTAGTCTCCGACGGCACCGCTGAGATCATTGAAGCTCCGAATTCCAAGCGCCTGTTCAAAGACGCAATTCTCATCCTGAGCCAAGCGAAGGATCTCTGGCCTTTCTTTCCAGCTCTGCAGACGATAATCACAGATGTTTCGCTCCGCTCAACATGACAGTATAGGAAGCGGCGTGTCATTTGGCCCTTGAAGTTTCTCTGGAGACTGGATGTTGGAGCTTGGAACTCGCCACTGAGTCGCACGACGTGATGAAAAAATTAACTGTGGCCTGGCCCTGGCTCGCGGCGATCAGTAGCGGGCTCCTCTACACAGGCTGTTTTGCGCCGTTTAATTTCACCTGGCTATGCTGGATTGCTCTCACGCCACTCATCGCTGCAGTTTGGTTTTCAGGCAAAGCATTGCATCATCGTTGGCTCCATAATCTCCTTTTGGGTTATGTTACCGGACTGACATTTTTCTGGACCACTTTCTCCTGGCTCACAACTGTCACTGTTCTCGGCTGGTTTGTTCTCCAATTTTACATGGCAATCTATCTCGCGCTCTGGGCGTGGTTTTGCGGTTTGGTTCAGCCACGAGAAATAAGAAGAGAACCAGGCTCAACTAAATGGGAACAGATGCTGGCTCAAGCCCGCAGCACCGTAGCTTCGCCGCCGTCGCCGTGGATTAGGTCGACAAATAATTTGTTGCTAGCCTTTCTTCTGGCTGCTGCGTGGGTGACACAGGAATGGCTGCGTGGCTGGCTCTTCTCCGGTTTCGGTTGGAACGGCCTCGGTGTGGCGTTGCATGGCACCTGGCCCATGATCCAAATTGCGGAGTTCACCGGCGTTGCTGGCTTATCATTCATGGTCGCGTTTGCGAACGTCATTGCAGTCACAACCGTGCGCCGTTTGATCCTAGAGGCGAGCACACGAGTAGTGCGCCCCCATTTTGATCTGACGCTCACATTGGCGGCAATTGTAGGCGTCCTCACTTTCGGAATTCGTGCCACCCAGGTTTCGTCACCTACAAAGCCGCTCCGAGTTGCCGCCGTGCAATCGAATGTGCCTCAAAATCAAAAGTTCGATCCGCAGTTTACGCGCAAGATTTTTGATCAATTCCGGCGCTTGAGTGAAATTGCGTTGCGCTCAAATCCTCCACCCGATTTGTTGATCTGGCCGGAAAGCTCCATGCCCGGCCCGGTTCTCGCAGACCGGGAAAGTTATCAATTCGTTATGGACCTGGCCGCGTCGGCGGAGAGCGACATTCTCCTGGGCACGATCGACGAAGAGAACGGCGATGTTTACAACGCGGCGCTCCTTGTTTCAGAGGCTGGCGAGCAGGTGCAGGTTTATCGAAAGCTGCACCTGGTCCCTTTTGGCGAATATGTCCCGGGCCGTCACCGGGTACCACTGCTCGCGCGAATTGTTGGCGACCAGGTGCCTGGTGATTTCAAAGCAGGTAAGGACTACACCGTGTTCGAGCTAACAAACAGCGACGTAAAGATCGCGCCGCTGATCTGTTTTGAAGATACAATTGGCGAGCTGACCAGACGATTTGTGCTTCCGGGCGAAACGAATCCTGGTGCGAATTTACTGGTAGACATAACGAACGACGGATGGTTTTTGCATTCCGCCGGTTCGCATCAGCACCTGGCGAACGCCATTTTTCGCTGTGTGGAAACACGCCGTCCGATGATTCGCGCCGCAAACACTGGCGTCACCTGTCTTGTGAACGAATTCGGGCGAGTCACCCAAAAATTGCAGGATGATACAGGCAGTACGTTCACTGAAGGGGTACTCACAGGCGATATCAAGGTTCCCACCGAGCACGAGTTAACCTTTTACACACGCCATGGCGAGTTGTTCGCGAAGTTGTGCGTTGTTATGACTGCCGTTGCATTAGTGATCGGCCTCTTGCGACAGAAATGGTTGTAATCAACGGTCGGATCCGTGCCGCCGCTTCTCGCCTCTCCCTTTTGGTTCGTATTCGCGCCAAAGGCGCCACGTCACTTCTTGCTTGGGGCATCGCCCCAGGAAATTGGCGTCCGTGTGAACCAGCGCCA
>WNEO01000082.1_pt1 | contig 19034 bp, 19 predicted proteins | sample 5399941 | NCBI WGS metagenome assembly WNEO01 (sample SAMN13153328, study PRJNA577476) | soil metagenome | isolation source: 20 cm grassland meadow soil 2 days after 3rd rain plot 2 | place: USA:California | collected 2015-11-11
AGCCACAAGCCTACAGCAAGCGCTAGCGACAGCAGCTTCAGCCCGATATTATGCAGGACGTAGCGATGAAAAAAGTCCGTCATGGATCAGCGCCCTGCCCCAGGGTTCGTGCGGGAATCTACTGTGCGAGAGAACGAGCTTCGCGGAGTTTCTTCGTCAGCTGCCTCTAACCCTTCGCTGCCATTCGTAATCGGAGTGGGTAAAGTCGACGGCGGCACGTAGCGCCGCAGCAGCTCTCCCAATCGCTCCCGCAGTTGCTCGACCGTTAGATCCCGTTCGATCTTAGCCGCAACCGCCAGGCTGATAGCCCCCGTTTCCTCGGAGACAATTACCGCAATCGCGTCCGTCTCTTCCGTCACTCCAATGCCGGCGCGGTGCCGCGTGCCAAGCTGGGTTGAGAGAACAGGATTCATCGAAAGCGGCAGAAAGCACGCTGCCGCCGCAATACGATCCTTTTGAATGATCACGGCGCCATCGTGCAGCGGAGCGCTGGGCCGAAAAATTGTAGCCAGCAGATCGTATGAAAGATGCGCATCCAATGGCACGCCGCTTTCAATGTAAGTACGAAGTCCGATCTCGCGCTCAATAACGATCAGCGCTCCCGTCTGGTTCTGTGAGAACAGATTCGTCGCCAGCACAATATCGTCATATGCGTCGGCCGCGGACGCCAGCGCCTGGCTGAGCGTTAGCCGGCGCCCCAACCGCGCCAGTGCCTGCCGGATCTCCGGGGCAAAGACCACAATCAGCGCGAACGCCGCATAAGGGAGTAGCGCGCCAATCATCCAGTTCAGCGTGGCAAGTTCGCCGGCACGCGAAAAATAAAATGCCAGCCCCAGCGCCGCCACGCCCACCAGCATGTATGCCGCACGCGTGCCCCGGATCAACGCCAGCAGCTCGTAAATCACGATCGCAACCAGCAAAATGTCGATGACCGAAACCGTCGACAAATGCGGCCATGGCGCTGAAAACTGCCTCAATCACAGTCCTTTCCGCAACAATCAAGCTCCAGACAGCCCCATTGTAATCCAGGTGCGCGAACCCAATATGCGGGTGTTTCGCGGCTTCCGGCCTTCCGTAAGAAATCAGAACACGACACCGGCCGAACAGAGGATCAATGCCGACCGTCCGTAAGACCGAACGTTATCCAGGATCGCTGAATCTGAACTGAATGACGGGCAGCACGATAGTCGGCGTGGCAGCTCGATTCCCCGGGAGCGTGCCGCGAACCGCAGCTGGTTGCTAGGGGCGATGCCCCGGACTGCATTGAACGGAGCCGGGCTTGCCATGGCTGCGGAGTCCAGCCCAAAATTGCCTTTCCCGGCAGCTTAGGATAAAATAATTGAGTGCAGTAGGTTCCCCCCTGCGCTCGTGGGTGTTCCCTCATGATGAGCGATGGCAATTTCCACATAGGCGACAAAGTCGTCTATCCCAATCATGGCGTTGGAGTTATAGAACAAATCAGCAGCCGTACGATCGGTGCCAGTGTGGAAAAGTACTACCTGCTGAAGATAAAGTCCAGCAGCCTAAAGGTCATGGTTCCTTTCCACAACGTTTCCACGGTTGGGCTTCGCCGGGTGGTCCGTAATGGTGAGATCCAGAAGATTGTTGACTTCCTGACTGATGGCGAATGTGACAATAACGCCGACTGGAAATATCGCTTCAAGGAGAACTCGGAGCGGATGCGTACCGGGTCACTGTTGGAAGTCGCCGCCGTGCTCAAGGGTCTCCTGCTGCTACACCAATCGAAACCCCTTTCTTTCCGCGAAAAGAAGATGCTGGAACGCGCGCGCTATTTGCTGGTCAGTGAAATGGCCATGGCCAAGAACTGCGACGAGAATCACATTGAGGATTTGCTTTCTAAGGCTCTGGCTAAATGCAAACTGCGTTTTCCCGAAGCGGCGGAGTTTGAAGCTTAGTCGTTAGCCGATAATCATTCCCCAAGCCACGCCCCATACGGCTTCAGCGACTGAACGTGATCAAACACAATCTTCATGGCGGCGGTGATCGGAATGGCGAGCAGTAGTCCGATACCTCCCCAAAGCCATCCCCAGACCAACAATGCGATGGTGACGGTCAGGGGATTAAGTTGTAAGCGATTGCCGAGAAATTTCGGATAGAGAACGTTCAGCGCGATCAGATGTAATCCAACCACCGTTAGCAGCGCTCCAACAACGGCGGCCGACTCGACATGTCCGATCCCCACAAATGCGGGCAGCGCCATCGCCAATAAGACGCCAAGGTAGGGAATCAGGCTTAGGAATCCGCTGATGAACCCGACAAAATAGAAGAAGGGAAAGTTCAAAACCCCAAACACAATGGTACTGACCGCGCCCATAAAAACTCCGATGAGCAAATTGCCCACCATGAAGCTGCGAATCATGGCAGAAATCAGCCCCAGAGTGACATACGCCGTGTGCCGATTCTCCAGCGTAAACAGCATGACGGTGGCGGAGCGCACATGATGCTGCCAGGTCAGCATGAAATAGACAAGGAATGGCACGAATGAAGCAGCCACTAATCCTTGGGTTACGGAACCAACTCCACGCATCAGCGGCCCTGACCAATCTGTAGACGATCGGCCGCCCTGCTCCTGAGACTTTAGTCCTCCGAAGCGCTCAATGCTCTGGCGAAAATTCGTTATTGCCGTGCGAATCTTACCCGCATATTGCGGGACATCCTGGAAAAACGTGGCGGCCTGGTTCGAGGTGTAGTAGAGAAGGGCGGCTACAATCGCCACAAGCAGAATGACGGAAATCAGCGCGGCGACACCGCGTGGCAAACGCCAGCGCATTAGAAAATCAACGACCGGCGCCAAAATGAAGGCCAGCATTACCGAGAACATCATGACCGCGAGTACCAACTCTGCCCAATAGCAGAGGCCAAGGATCGTGGCGATGCCGAGTGCAGTCAGTGCCCAGTGAAATTTCGCAGGCTTAGGTGGGGAAACCGCCATTTCCGGCGTTCGCGTGCTGTCGAGCCGGATCTCATCCGTCGCCATGCGGTTATGGTAGCGGATTTGCAGACTGATAGCTCGACATATAATCCCCATGTGCCATCCGCAGTTCACCCCCGAATTCTCGGACTCGACGTGGGATCAAAAACTATCGGCGTTGCTGTTTCTGATCCTTTGGGCATTACCGCGCAGGGGCTGGAGACCATCCGCCGGCAAAACAAGCGCATGGACTTCGAGCGGCTGGAGAAGGTCATCCAAAAATACGAAGTAGCGGAAATTGTGATTGGCTACCCGCTCCGCCTGAGCGGCGCCGAAGGCACGCAGGCGGAGAAGATGCAGAGCTTCGCTCGGACCATTCAGGAGCGTTTTCACCTCCCAGTCCACCTCTGGGATGAACGGCTGACGTCCGCACAGGCGAGCCGTGTTTTGCGCGACTCAGAAATGTCGATCAAACGCCGCAGCGAAGTTGTGGATCGGCTGGCCGCCGTGCTGATTCTGCAATCCTGGATGGACCGTCGCGCGGCGGGTTAGCTTACAAGGATTCGTCAGTGCAATTTTCAGAAATGTCTCTACGGTTTCAAATTGAGGCGACTTCCGGCGCAGCGCGGGCGGGGCGGCTGATTACGCCTCACGGTGAGGTTCAGACTCCGGTGTTCATGCCGGTTGGCACGCTGGGGTCGGTCAAAGGAGTGCCCCAAGAAATTCTGGAGGAACTGGGTGTCGAGATTCTTCTCGGCAATACGTATCACCTCTATCTTCGTCCGGGTATCGAGCAGGTGCGGAGGCTAGGCGGGCTGCACCGGTTCATGTCATGGGATCGGGCGATTCTCACTGACTCCGGCGGATTTCAGGTCTTCAGCCTGAGCGAGCTGCGCAAATTGACCGAGGAAGGCGTGACATTCCGTTCCCATCTGGACGGCTCTACACAATTCCTCAGCCCGGAAGCCGCGACCGAAGCCCAGATCGGACTTGGCGCGGACATCATCATGGCGTTTGATGAATGTACGGAATATCCGGCGGAGCCGAGCCGCGTGCGCTCGTCGATGGAGCTGACGTTGCGCTGGGCGGAACGGAGCAAAAAATATTTTGAAGAGCACAAGCACGAAGTGCCGTGGGGCAGAGGCCACGTAGGGACAGCCGCCCCCAGCTGTCCAGGCGCGCATCGCCGGCGAGACGCCAGCACTACGGAAACCGAGCTTCGCTCGGCTGGGCGGGCGAGGAGACCCGCCCCCACGTGTTCTGACCATATTCAAACGCTCTTTGGAATCGTGCAGGGCGGGATGGATCCAGTGCTGAGAAAAGAATCTGCCGAGCGAACAATCGAGATCGGATTTCCCGGATACGCAATTGGCGGGCTTAGTGTCGGTGAGCCGCGCAAACTTACACGTGAGATTGTCGAAGCCACCATTCAGCATCTCCCCGCCGAGACCCCCCGCTATCTTATGGGTGTGGGTACACCGGAAGAGATTGTCGAATACGCCAATCTTGGTATCGACATGATGGATTGTGTTTTGCCCACTCGGGCGGCGCGGCATGGTCTGCTGTTTACGTCTGAAGGAAAAATTTCTATCAAGCAGGCACGCTACGCTGGAGACAGAGGCCCACTCGATCCGAACTGCGGCTGCCGTGTTTGTGCCCGGTACTCGCGAGCTTATCTTCGGCATCTCTATGCATCTAACGAAATACTGGCTCAGGTTTTGAACACGGTTCACAACCTGAGCTTCTACCTTGACACTATGCGGGCGGTGCGTCATTCTATTGCACTTGGGGATAGACCCCAATTTCTTTCTGGTAAGTAGTCTCGACTGAAACCACAGCTTGGCAATCCCGGTTCGTGCCTGAGCTGAAGGAATCTCCGGCCTGAAAAAGCGAGAAATCCTGCGGTAAATCGTACAGGGGCCAGAAGCGCCAATCGGCGCGGGCTCGAATTACTTTCGGACAGGGCTGATGGATCATGGGCGTTCAACATTTACTGGCGCAGCAGGCCACGGGCGCAGGTTGGCTGGGTTTTGCTCCGCTGATTTTCATCTTCGCCATCTTCTACTTTCTTCTGATCATGCCGCAGCAGCGGCGGCAGAAGAAGTGGCAGAAGATGCTCAGCGAGTTGAAAACGGGCGACAAAGTTGTGACAAGCGGGGGCATTCGCGGAACTATCATCGCAATCAAGGATGATTATCTGCACCTGCGGGTTCCGCCAGACAATTTGCGGATCGAGGTGAGCCGGTCTTCGGTGGTCTCAGTGACGACCTCGGACGAGAAGGCCAAAGCAGCGTAAACCGATTTTCGATTGCCGATTGAAATTAATCTAACTTCTAGGATTTGTATTTAGCAATGAATAAGAATTTGGGCTGGAAACTGGGGCTGGTATTCGCGACTCTGCTGTTCTTCCTGTTCGGCATCTTCGGGATTCCGAAAGGATTTTCGGGCCGGTCACTACTCGCTTCTTTGCAAGATCGCATTCATCTTGGCCTCGACCTGAAAGGCGGCACCCACCTCATCCTTCAGGTGCAGGTGAATGATGCCGTTAATGGAGATTCCGATCGCGCCGTGGACCGGCTGAAAGAAGACCTGCGAACCCACAAGATTAATTACACGGAGATCACCAAACCTGATCCGGCGAATACTCCGGACCAGATTGTGCTCAAAGGCGTGCCGCCGGAGTCTAGTTCCGATCTGCGGAATATCGTGAGTGATCGCTTGCCTGAATACGACCTGAGGTCAGGCGCGGAAAATACCTGGATTTTCAGCATGAAGCCGCAGTACATGGCCGATTTGAAGAATCGCGCCGTCACGCAGGCGATCGAGACGATTCGGAACCGCATTGATCAGCTAGGAGTTAGCGAGCCGATTATTCAAGAACATGGCCTCGGTCAGTATCAGATTCTGGTGCAACTGCCCGGAGTGGATGACCCCGCGCGCGTGAAGGAAATCATGCAGTCTACCGCCATGCTGGAGATCAAGCAGGTATTAGGCGGGCCGTACACCAGCGAGCAGGAGGCAATCACACAACAGCCGAACGGAATTTTGCCGCCGGATTCGATGTTGCTGAAGTTCAATGGCATCGGCCGAACGAGCGAGAACAGCGAGGAGTGGTATCTGGTGACTCGCAGCTCGGCAGTGGCGGGCGGCGATCTTCGCGCCGGAGGGGCGAGCGTTGGCCGCGACACGAACACGAATGCCCCGGATGTCAACTTTACTTTGACGAATGAAGGTGGGCGTAAGTTCGCGGCGTTCACGGGCGCGCATGTGAATGATCGGTTGGCCGTGGTTCTCGACAATAAGGTCCGCGAAGTGGCGACCATCAACGAGCAGATTCACGATCAGGGCCGAATCAGCGGCGGCGGCATGACCGAGCAAACCGCGAAAGATCTGGCTTTGGTGCTGAATTCCGGTGCGCTGCCGGCCAGCATCAAGTATCTTGAGGAGCGCACAGTCGGACCCTCGTTGGGGTCAGATTCGATTCGCGCCGGGGTTCAGGCCGCGATCATTGGGATGCTTGCAGTTTTGATCTTCATGCTGGTGTACTACCGCGGGGCTGGCATCAATGCCGATGTGGCGCTGATTCTCAATTTAATTATTCTGCTCGGTTTTCTTGGTTACAGCGGCGCGACGCTTACCTTGCCGGGGATCGCGGGCGTGATTCTAACCGTTGGCATGGGCGTGGACTCTAACGTTCTGATTTTTGAGCGCATTCGCGAAGAGTTGCGGAATGGCAAGACGCCGCCTTCGGCGGTCGAGCAGGGCTTCAGCCATGCGTGGATCACGATCGTAGATACGCACGTGACGACTATCGTCTCTGCAGCCATCCTATTCCTTTTCGGCACCGGCCCGGTCAAGGGCTTCGCCGTTACATTGACCTTCGGCTTGTTGGCAAATCTCTTCACGGCAGTTTTTGTTTCACGCATGATTTTTGACTGGATCTTGAGCCGCAAACAGCGGGGCGAGGCGTTGAGCATTTAGGTTTGAGGAGGCAGGCGTCGTTGCCATCCTCGTCGTAGATCAACACGGGCGAGGACGCCCGTGCCTCCATCGAAACAAAGGGGTTTTGGCTAAGTGGAATTTTTTCATGAACCAAAGATAGACTTTCTCGGCAAGAAGTGGTATTTTCTCGCCTTTTCACTTGTGTTCAGCGTGGCGGGAGTGCTTTCCATGCTGTTCTGGCATGGAATCCCGTTGGGGGTAGACTTCCGAGGGGGCACGCTAGTCTATGTAAAGTTTTCGCATGCGCCCGATGACAACAGCATTCGTGCGTCGCTGCAGAAAGCTAATTTGCAGCGCGCGCGCATTCAGCGCTACGGACCGCCGGCGAACAACGAGGTATTGATCGACCTCGATGTGCGTGAGACGAGCGAGAAGGCACTTGATCAGGGCAAGGTTCAGATCATCAATGCGCTGGAGACCAACGCTCCAGCGGGCAAGCAGGACCTGAACAACTCGAGCTCTTTGACAATTGCGAATTATCTGCTGGAAAAGGATCCGTTGCGGGCGGGAACTGACGCGAACCAGCGCTACTCTGCGCAGGCCCAGGCCATCGTCAATTATCGTGACAAGGTCAAAGGCGGCGTGTTGAGCTCGATTGATGAACTGAAGAGCGCGGCCGACCCTGCTGTGGTGTCTGTACTACAAGACGGTTTTTATGTTTCCGACTTCGCAGTACGGAACGTAGAGATTGTAGGACCGCAGGTTGGATCTCAGCTTAGGAAACAGGCTTTGCTGGCGACGGTTTACTCGCTGGCAGGAATGTTGGTTTATCTGGGATTCCGCTTTGAGTGGATCTATGGTGTGGCGGCGGTGGTAACTGTGTTTCACGACACGCTGATCACAGTCGGGGCGTTCTCGCTGACCAACAAAGAAATTTCGCTTACGGTGATTGCGGCGATTCTGACGCTGATTGGATATTCAAATAATGACACCATCGTCATTTTCGACCGGATTCGCGAGAATCTGAAGTTGATGCGGCGCGAGAAGCTGTCGGATATCGTAAACCGCAGCATTAATCAGACTCTGAGCCGGACCATCTTGACAGCGGGTTTAACGTTCTTAACGGTACTTGCTTTGTATCTTTTCGGGGGCGAAGTGCTACATGGGTTTTCGTTCGCCCTGGTAATCGGCATCTTAATAGGCACCTATTCGTCGATTGCAATAGCCGCGCCCATTTTAGTGGCTTATCAGGACTGGCGCTCGACACGAGGTAGACAGCCGGTCATGGTTGCCGCTGGGGGGGCAAAGGCGAAGCCGCCACAGCCAAAAAGCGTGGCCAGCAATCGATAGCGGGTTGTGTGAGCGTTCTGCGAACTCTGCGTTAAGAGCTTTTAGCGTAGAATCCGCGGAGAGTCGTAATCGAAGTGGCGTAATTACCAAGGGTTACGGAGGTTCGAGCTCTGGGTTAGTTTTATCCGGAGTTGGGAGCAAATGGGTCAAGGGCGGTGTCTAATCGTACGTAGGGTCTGTGTAGGAGAAGCCTTATGTTTGAAGACAGCCTTATCGAATCAGGTGGCAGGCTTAGAACAAAGCGGGGAGCAACCACAGTTTTCTCGTTCGTATTGCAGGTGGCGCTGATCGGTGTTCTGGTATTGCTTCCGCTGCTGTTTACAGAAGCCTTGCCTAAGACGCAATTAATGACGTTCCTGGTGGCGCCTCCGCCGCCACCTCCGCCGCCACCCCCGGCTGCGGCTCCAGTGAAAGTGGTCAAGCAGATTCAGACCGACATCATCAACGGTCAACTCCGCACGCCCACCAAGATCCCTGAGAAAGTTCAGATGATTAAGGAAGAAGAAGCTCCGCCACAAATGTCGTCTGGTGTGGTGGGCGGCGTGCCAGGCGGGATCCCCGGTGGGCAGATGGGTGGCGTCATAGGCGGCATTATCAGCTCGACGCCGGTTGCCGTCCCTAAAGCGGCTACACCTCAACGAGTTCGCGTGTCTCAAGGTGTGACCCAAGGTTTGCTGATCAAGAAAATACAGCCTGCCTATCCACCTTTGGCCCGGCAGGCGCGCATCCAAGGGTCCGTGTTGCTGCAAGCCCAGATCAGCAAGGAAGGTACCATCGAACACCTAACGCTGATCAGCGGACATCCCATGCTGGCGCCGGCAGCTATCGAAGCCGTCAAGCAATGGCGGTACAAACCGTATATCTTGAACGGCGAGCCGGTCGAAGTGGATACGCAGATTACTGTGAACTTCACTCTGTCCGGAGGATAGATCTCGGCTGGAGAAAGAAATCTTGAGCTCGGAAGCGATTTCTGCAATTTGAAGAGTTCCTGAGGAGGGAAGCAACTCATGCTTGTAGCCAATTTAGCCGCACTAGCCTTAGTTCACATGCCCACGCTGGCTGCCTTGATTCTGCAAGAGCAGCCGGTGGGTTGGGACCCGATTTCGCTCTGGAGACAAATGGGCGTTTTGGCGAAGATCGTGGTCGGAATCTTGTTCATCATGTCGGGCTGGTCCATCGGTGTGATGATTGACCGCGCCATGGCATTTAGCGCAGCGCGTAAGCAGTCGCGGGCATTCGCCCCCGCGGTCGCCGGAGCGCTTCGCGACGGCAAAATTGACGAAGCCATCAAGGTTGCCGAGCGCAATAAAAAGAGCCATCTGGCCAAGGTCGTTACTGCTGGCCTGATGGAGTTCCGTGCTCACCAGGAAAGTGGTGAGATTCCGGGCGAAACCATTGAAGCCTCGAAGCGCGCCCTGGAGCGTACCGAAGCGATCGTCCATGCCGAGCTGAAACGCGGTCTGGGCGGATTGGCCACCATTGGCTCCACAGCGCCCTTCGTGGGGCTATTCGGAACCGTGGTCGGCATTCTGAACGCCTTCAAAGGCATTTCGCAGGAGAAGGCGACCGGTCTCGCGGCAGTGGCCGGCGGTATCGCGGAAGCTCTGGTGACGACCGCCGTCGGGCTGTTCGTGGCTATTCCGGCCGTGATGATGTTTAACTATCTGACGGGCCGCGTGGAAGCGTTCGATGTGGAGATGGATAATTCCTCAAGCGAACTGATCGATTACTTCCTGAAGCGGCGGGGAATGCGGCGCTCCTAATTCGAGGCGCTGGACTGACGGCTTTGAGTTGCGAACCTGAGCGCCGACCGCAAGCTCGGCGCTCAGGCTCCTCCAAATGTAGCATCAGACGGATTTCGCAAAGGGCGCGCGGGAGAATTCGGCGTCCAGGAGAGTTTGATTTATGGCTCTAGCAACCAGAAACGAGGGAGCAAAGGTCAACTCCAACATCAACGTTACACCCATGGTAGACGTGATGCTGGTACTGCTCATTATCTTCATGGTGGTCACGCCTATGTTGCAGAAGGGTGTGACGGTTGACCTTGCCAAAGTCAACAACCCGGAACAGATGCCCGATGCGGACAAGGAAGACGCCCTGCTAGTCGCGGTAATGCGCGATGGCAAGGTTTTTCTCGGCAACGACCAGATCGCGGTAGATCAGCTCACCGGCAAGATTAAGGATCGTATCGCCGCGCGCACTGACAAACGCGTGTTTGTGCGGGCTGATGCGCGCGCTAAATTTGGCTCGGTAGTCGAGGTAGTGGACAACGTGCGCGCCGCAGGCGTAGACCAGCTTGGATTGCTGACCGAGCAAAGAAAGACCGCAAACACGCCTGCGCCAGCATCGACAGCGGCTACGCCCACTGGCGGGCAATAAGGTTCGGAGGAGACTTTTATGGGAATGGCAGTCGGCCCGAGCGGGGGCCAGAGCGCTGATATCAACGTCACACCGCTCATCGATGTACTGTTGGTGCTGCTTATTATTTTCATGGTGATCACACCGTTGACTCCGAAGGGTCTAGAGGCACTGGTGCCTCAACCTCCGCCGCCTAATGCCCCGAAGAACCTGAACCCGGATCGTACGGTCGTTGTGCAGTTGATTGATCGTGGCGCGGGGCAGGCACCAGCTTTGAAGATCAACCAGGAAGACACGACCTGGGAAAACCTGCAAGGCCGTCTAACGGATATCTTCAAAGCGCGCGCCGAAAAGGTGATGTTCGTCAAGGGCGATAACAACGTCCCATTTGCCGACGTTGCGAACGTAATTGACATCGCGCACGCTGCGGGAGTAGATAAGGTCGGTCTGATCACCGCAAAGATTGAAGCTGGCGGCTAAAGCATCGCGTTAGAAGGACCCGAACAAGCGCAGGGATGGTGCCTAGCGTTGCTCCTGCGCGTCTCTACGGTTCCGCTAATCGAGATGATTCTGTGGCGAGGGAGATTTCACCACAATGAAGAAAAGCTTACGAATGCTGGAACTGATCGCGGTTGCGCTGGCCTTATTCTCGGCCATCGGATGCGGCAAGCTCAGGGCGCGCGACCAACTGAACAAGGGCGTGCAATCGTACAAGAATGGCAAGTACGAAGACGCCATCGATCACTTTCAACGGGCCGTGTCATTTGATTCCGGCTTAATCGTGGCACGTCTTTATCTGGCTACGGCTTATGCGCAACAGTACATTCCCGGCGCCGATACTCCGGACAATAACAAAATGGCCGAGCAAGCCATTGAAGAATATAAGCACGTCATTGAGAGGAACCCAGGGAAGGAACAGAAGATCAACAGCGTTAAGGGCATCGCCTATCTGTATTTGCAGATGAAGAAGTTCGAGGATGCCAAAAAGTACTACCATATGGCGGCGGACGTCGATCCAAATGACCCCGAGGTCTATTACTCGATTGGCGTCATCGATTGGACCCAAGCGTATCAGCCACGCATGGAAGAGCGTGCCAAGCTTGGTCTTAAGCCTGACGAACCACTGAAGGACAAGAAAGTTTGCGCCAGCTTGAAATCGAAGAGCTGGAACGCAATTCAGGACGGGATCGATAATCTGAACAGGGCTTTGCAACTCCGCGCCGAGTACGACGACGCAATGGCGTACATGAATCTGCTCTATCGTGAGAAAGCTGACCTGGAATGCGACGATCCGGCTGCCCGAGCTGCCGATCTTAAGACGGCGGACGAATGGGTAGATAAGACCATGGCCGCGAAGAAGGCGAAGGCGGAAAAACAGCCCGGGGCTCAGGGCATCACCATGCAGCCTAGCCAGTAAAGGCCGAATTTTTCGGCCCCCAGCCTCGCCATCGGCGAGGCTTTTCTTTTAGCAGGGGACTGAGCCCTTTCCGTAGATGTACCCGGGACTTATGCAGATCAAATCTCTTCCGGATTGATCCGGGTGGAAGAAGTTACCTCGATCTGCCTTGGATCCAGCGCGATTCGACAGACCAGAATATTCGCTCCAAAATTCTGCGGCGCAGGACAGCCGAAGCCGCGAAGCGTGGCGCGGAAGTCAGCCTCCTTATCAACCATGAAGCCCGCCTGGAACACCCATACCGGGGTGCTGGGGCTCAATCCAAACGTTTGCTCCATGTTCTGCAGGTCGGCCGGAAAGGTCTCGGCTCGGAAAGTCCATATTTTGGGATGAATCGCGATGACGCGAGCTCCGCGGCACGGCGATTCCTTGAAAGCGGGAACCTGACCATAAAGCTGCACGACGCTGCTATGGCAATAGTAGTAGCTGAGCAGAAGTCCACCTTCGAGATCCGTGAAGATGATGGCGTTGGCCGGCAGCGAACGGTGCATCCAGTCCATGGCTTGCATCATGAGCTGCCTTCTTTGATTTTTGGGCCGGATGTAGGCTCCCGCGGGCACCACAAATAAGTTGCAGATGGCAAGCGCGAGTGTAATGGCGAGGGATTTCATCCAGATTTTGGGACTCCGCCAGCGGGCCAAAGCTACTGCGATACCAGGCAAGGCGAATACGGCGAGGTAGGAATTATGTCGAGTCCCACCGTAGGGATAGACGCCGCCCAGCGCCAATGCGCAATTGATGATGAATGGCGCAAGTAACAAAACTCCAAGCTGGCGCGAACTGGGATTGCGAAGATCCACCGCGGCTTCTTCTTTTCTCAAGACGATGACCACGCCGGCGATGAACAGCAGCAGCGCTAGAACGCTGATTGCACCCTGGCTGAAGAGGAAATGAAACACCCTGACATTTGCCCTAAGAATGAACGGCAAGATGTGATCCTCCCCACGATGAAAAATCGAGCTGCGAAGATACGAATCGGCAAGGTTCTGAGCCATGCGGCGCTTGTTCACAACGTGGGTCTTCAGCAGGAAAATCACCAGCGCGACACCCGCGACTTGGCCCAGCCCCCAAATCGCATATATCGTGCCGCGCACTCTAGTCGAACGCAGGCGCAATAGCGCATACAAGCCCAGCACGAGCGCGAAAATCAACGATGAATAATGCGTGAGCAGAGCCATGTACAGGGAAACTAGCGACAGGAGCATCGCGCCTGCCAGGTTCTCAGCGATAAAGCGATCAAGCAGGTATAGACTCGCTGAACAGAAGAAAAGCAGCAGCGAATACTGGCGGACCTCTGCCGAGAGATAAATGAGCGCGGGCGAAAATAATGCGAGACTCAGCCCGATCACCGCCGTCGTGGTATCCGCCACCTGCTTCAGCCAAAGAAAGATGATCCAGCAAAAGGCAGTACCGGCAAGTAACGAAGGCAAACGCAGAATAAATTCTGAGGCCCCGATGTGGCTCCAGTAATGGAGCATGATGATGAATAATGGTGGATGCGCGGTGCTCAGAGTCGCTTGATAGGTGAGGGCGAACGATGGCTGGTTCGAAAGAACGTAGTGCATTGCCTCATCAGCGTTCAAGAATACTGAGGCGGCCCATATTGCTCGGACTAAGAATCCCGCTGTAAGAAGACAGCTTGCGAGCAAATAAGTCCGCGATTTGGCCGGATTCTCCGTCGCCACAGCCGCGTAAGAAAGTTGCATAGGAAACCGCTATAGTATCCCGGCCCTGGCCAGTGTGCCAGTTCACGAGTGCGGTGGAATAGAATTAAATACCCTGAACCGCCTTTCGGTTATGCATTCACAAGCGCATCCGCCGAGGTCGGGAGCGCACGGGACTAGTGTCGCTCATTTATGTTCAAGAAGATCCTGATTGCAAACCGGGGCGAAATTGCCGTGCGCGTGATTCGCGCCTGCCATGAGCTGGGCATCAAGGCGGTGGCGGTCTATTCGGAAGTGGACCGGGCGTCGTTGCACGTTTTAAAGGCGGATGAGGCGCATCATATCGGCGCGGCTGCTGCCTCAGAATCGTACCTGGACATTAGGAAGATTATTGATGTTGCCAAGCGCACCGGGGCTCAGGCGATCCATCCCGGTTACGGCTTTCTTTCCGAAAATGCAAAATTCGCCCAGACCTGCGCCGAAGCAGGAGTGAAATTCATTGGGCCGAACGCGGCGGCGATGGAACTGATGGGATCGAAGACGCGGGCGCGTCAGCAGATGGAGAAAGCTGGAGTCCCGTGTGTGCCAGGCACATCGCGAGGGCTGGAGTCGTTCGGCCAGGCGGAGCGCGTCGCGGAAGAAATCGGTTATCCATTGATGCTTAAGGCGGCCGCAGGCGGAGGCGGTAAGGGCATGCGCCTTGTGCGCTCGCGTGAAGAGCTAAAACCTGCGCTCGAATCGGCGAAAAGCGAGGCGCTGCGAGCATTCGGCGATAGCGAGGTTTACGTTGAGAAACTGATCGCAAACCCGCGGCACATTGAGGTGCAGGTCCTGGCCGATGAACATGGAAACGTTGTCCATCTCGGCGAGCGCGAGTGCTCCATCCAGCGGCGGCATCAGAAAGTTCTGGAAGAAGCGCCATCGCCGATTGTTGACGAGCAAATGCGGCGGCGTATGGGTGAAGTTGCCGTGCGCGTGGCCAAAGCAGCCGGATACACAAATGCCGGAACTGTGGAATTCCTGGTTGACGAAGCTCGAAAATTCTATTTCCTTGAGATGAACACGCGCTTGCAAGTGGAGCATCCCGTCACAGAGTTGGTCACGGGCTTGGACCTTGTGCATCTACAAATTCGGATTGCTGCCGGAGAGAAGTTGCCGTTTGTGCAGGAAGATGTGCATATGCGCGGGCACGCCATTGAATGCCGCATATACGCCGAAGATCCCGATAACAATTATTTCTCCAGCCCGGGCAAAATCAGTCTGCTGCTGACGCCTGACGGGCCAGGAGTTCGGCACGATAGCGGCATGTATGAGGGCTGGACCGTGCCCATCGATTACGATCCGTTGCTGGCAAAACTGATCGGCTATGGAAGCGACCGGGCACAAGCGGTTTCAAGACTCAGGCGAGCTCTGGACGAATATCTTGTCGGCGGGATCAAAACAAACATTTCTTTGTTCAGGCGAATTCTGGGCGACCAGGATTTTCAAGCCGGAAAACCAGACACAGGATACTTGGATCGTTTGCTGCATACGACCCAGGTCAGCAGCGGAGATCAGCATGCCGATGCAGCGGCGATTGCGGCGGGAATTTTTGCGACGCTGGATTCAGCTTCGGCGACGGCAAACGGCGTCGCGGGGGACAGACCAGCGGTCGCTACGGCATCGACTTGGAAGCAAGCCGCTCGCATCGATGGTTTGCGGCAATGACTGTCACTTTCAGCAGATCCTAAATTCATGATCTACGACGTCAGCATCGAGAACACGAATTACCGGCTGGAACTGAATCGGACAACTACGGGCTGGACTTGCAGCCTAAATGGCCGGCCAGTTCAACTCGATGTGGCGCTGATTCGTCCCGGCGTGTTGTCTCTCTTGATTGAGAACCAAGCTTACGAGGTCAAGCGCGAAAAGGTAGGATCGGAGATTCATCTGTGGGTTGGAAATCAGCGCTATACAGCCGAATTGCGCGATCCGCGCTCCCTGCGCAACCTCAAAGATGGTGCCGGAAGGCAGCAAGGGTCCAGTAGATTGACAGCACCAATGCCGGGGAAGGTAGTCCGTTTGCTGGTGAACGAAAAAGACCAGGTCGAGGCCGGCCAGGGGGTTGTGGTTGTGGAAGCCATGAAGATGCAGAACGAGATCAAGTCCCCCAAGAAAGGCATAGTGCAGAAGCTCACAGCCGCCGAGGGCACCAGTGTGAACGCCGGAGACGTGCTAGCGATTGTGGAATGAATCGAGCCCGAGCAGGTTCTCTTTAGTGCGCTGTGCCGTTGCCGTCCATAACTTTCTGCGCGTAATAGTTCTCTACTCGCGCCTGGTCCCGAAGCACCTCGTAGTATGCCGCCTTAAGGAGTTGCTCGCGGCGCTCCTGAAGCTGCGAGCGAATTGCAATCTTGACGCGGGGATCGGCCAGCTCGCGCTGTCCCGCGGGCTCTTTGGAAAGAACTTTAACAATGCGGAAGCCGGCCAGTTGCTTGGTCATAGGATTGACGATGGTGATGATCGGGCTGTACTGGCCGGGCTTGAGCTTCGTCACCAATTCGCGCGTGAGAGGATCGGTGTTACGCAGAGCCGACTCCGGTGTGAAACCCAAATCACCGGCATTGGCTGAAGTCTCCGAATCTTCAGAGTAATTCATAGCCAACGTTCCGAAATCCTCGCCGCTGTCGAGGCGGTTGGCGAGGGTCTGAATCTTCTTGCGGGCTTCAGCTTCGTTCTGCGCCTTGTCATTCTTCAGATTGCGCACTTGCGGGCTGGGAGCAGTGGTCACGAAAATCTGCGCCAAATGGTATTGCGGTTCGATCAGGTTGAACTCCGATTTGTGAGCATTGTAGTAGTTGGCAATATCCTGATCGGAGACGTTGATCTTCGAAGAGATCTCCTTATTCAAAACTTTCTCGACGGTAAGCGAGCGGCGGAGATCGCGCTTAAAGTCATCCTCGTTAATTTTCTTTTCTTTGAGCCGCGCGTCAAATTCCTCCTTGCTATAAGGCGATTTAAGGTCGTTTAGCTTGCGGTTGACTTCATCATCAGTCGCGAGAAGCCCTAGTTTTTCTGCCCGCCGCATGAGGATTTGGTTATCGATCAACTCGCGAAGAATGCTCAAACGAAGGCTGGTGGCTTGTTCTCCAGTAGGTTGCTGTTCAGAGCCAGACGTCTGATTTTGATAATACTTTTCCAGTTCGGCGACGTAGATATTGTGGCCATCGACTGAGGCCGCAAGGTCACTGCCAACCTGCTTGGAAGTGCATGCAACTGCGGCAAGCAACCCGGCGAACAATAGAAGACTAAGATGAACTTTGGAATTTGCCTTCAATCAAACCCTCCCCACGACGCCGCGCCTCGGGATCTCCGCTTGAAATATTGGACTATTTGGTCGCCGGCTGCGGCGGACTGGAAGCTGCGGCAGCCGCGTGCGGCGGGGATACTACACCAGCCTGTTGCAATGCGCGATCCAACACCGCGCGAATGTCGCCAATCGGCATTGCTCCGTCTATTTTCTCTCCGTTTACAAACAGAGTGGGCGTAGCCTCAACACCCAGCGTGGAGCCTTCTTTAACTGAGGCTCTGACAGCCTCATCCTTTTGAGCCTTCACGCAGGACTGAAGCTTTGCTCCATCAACATTGTGCTTCTGACCTTGTACCATCGCTAGGCGATCGAGTGCGCCGAACTGACCATCACGGCTTTTCTCAGAATTAACTTCAGTCTGATTGGCATGGATGTAGTCTGCGAAATCCCAATAGGCGTCGTTGTTCTGCGACGCCAAGCAGTTTGCATCTACAGCGGCGTGGATGGCCCAGGGATGAATTTCCGCGAGTGGAAAGTCTTTATATATGAAGGTGACGCGGTCTCCATATTCCTTCAGCAATTGAGGAAACAGGGTCTGGTGCATGCGCGAGCAGTAGGGACATTCGAAATCGTCGTAGTTTACGGCTACGACCTTGGCATCTTTGTTTCCGCGCGTGGGGCGCCCGGAGAGGTCGATTTTCTTCATGAGCTCGGCGTAGGGATCCTTTGTGAGATCGATTTTGGCCATGCGCATGAGCGTTTTTCCATCTTTGGAAAGCAGGAAATCGTAAGTCTGCTTCTTATCGCTACCCTCAAACGTGATGGTCAGCGCGTCGTAATTTGGAAATTCGCTGGGCTTGAGCGGACTCAGGTTGATCTTTACTCCTGCTGGGATGCTGTAGAAAGAACGCACTTGCCGCTCAATACGCTGGGCAACTTCTGAAGGCACGGATTGGGCCGAGCAGCCCAAACAAATGAGAACCAGCAGGACTACAGATCGCCGCAAAAGAGTCACCAAAAACCGCCTGTACATGGGAATTAACACTAATTATCTCATAGTTACTAGGCGGGCCCGCTGAATGCGATCTTGAGTTTGAATTATGAATTCTGGACTCAGTCAAAATCGGCGATCTGAAATCGGAAATTATCCGGTTTTGCGAGTCAGTTGTTCCGGCGAAAGAAGTGAATTCATTGAGCCGGAGCGGAAACCCTCCAGATCAAGCGTGACAAACTTGAAGCCCAGGGCTTTGAACGTAGCGGTGAATGTGGCAGCCATTCCGGGATCCAGAGCGCGCGGCAGCTCGTCTCGGGCTATCTCGATGCGCACAATCTCTCCGTGATGGCGCACACGAAACTGGCGGAACCCGAGGGCACGAAGTGCGTCTTCACCCTGCTCGACTATGCTGAGAGCTTCCTGCGTAACTGGCCGGCCATATTCGATGCGCGAAGAAAGACATGCCGAGGCTGGCTTATCCCAGATGCGCAGGCCAGCGGCGCGAGAGAGGTCGCGAATATCCTGTTTTGTCAAACCGGCATCGCGCAGGGGGGCCGCGACTCTGTGCTGCTCAGCCGCGACCTGGCCGGGGCGGAAGTCGCCCTCGTCATCTAAGTTCACTCCGTAGGCAACAGACTCGAAGCCATGCTCGCGGCGGAAATCTTCCATCATGGTGAACAGTTCATCTTTACAGAAAAAGCAGCGCGCAGCGTCATTGCGCGAGTATTCAGGGCGGTCGAGTTCGTTGGTTGCGATAACTTTGACCGGAATCTCATATTCGCAGGCAAACGCAATCGCATCGGCAAGCTGAGTGCGAGCGAGACTGGGGGAGTTTGCGATGACAGCCAACATGTCATCGCCGAGTACCTGATGTGCCGCCCATGCCAGGAATGCTGAATCCACACCGCCTGAGTATGCCAGCAGCGTGCGACCGAGGGTGCGAAGGCTCTTATCCAGTACAGCTCGCTTCGAAGCAAGAAGAGCGGCGTCCATTGCCATATGTTAATACGGTTCGAAGATACCCGCCCGCACAATCAGATCGTCTGCAG
>WNEO01000184.1_pt1 | contig 19015 bp, 19 predicted proteins | sample 5399941 | NCBI WGS metagenome assembly WNEO01 (sample SAMN13153328, study PRJNA577476) | soil metagenome | isolation source: 20 cm grassland meadow soil 2 days after 3rd rain plot 2 | place: USA:California | collected 2015-11-11
CTGCGCAAGGACGGCAGTTTAATTCAACGAATTACCCACAGGTTACACGGAATGACATCGGTGACCCAGGCAATATTACTCGGCAATTGTTGGATGGCTCCGGCACTTTTCTGCAGCGGTACTACGAGCAAATCGGCTTTCACCGATTGAACAAAATCCGATGCAGCCAATCCAGTGTTTCCGCGGATGCAGCGTGCTTCGATCGGGACGTCGGTCGCGCCGGCCGACAAAACGAACTCCTCCACGGCGGCTTCCTCATCCTCCGCTCGGGGCTTTTCGTGTCCTTTGGCACTCACGCGAATCGATTCGCGTGCCTGATCGAACGTGGTGATGATCCGAATAACATAAAGTCGCTCGCATGATTCCGCCGCAGCGAAGGCCAGCGTTCTTTTCAAAGCCTGCAACCCTTGATCTGAATAATCGGCGACGAAAACAATCCGGCGGAGCGGTCTCGGTTTTATTGCCGGTCTGGTGAAAAGCATGACTGCGCAGCGCGCTTCGCGCACCAGGCGGCGAGCGACATTGCCCAAAAACGGATGCAATACCGCCTCCTTTTCCAGTGCGCCCGCGACAATCATGTCGATTTTTTCCCGCGCCAGCGCGCCCAGAATAGCTTCTGCAGGGGTTCCTTTTTCATAATGAATCGCCGAGTCAGGCGGAAGCTGCAGTTGCGCGAGCGCGTCTCTAAACTTGTTTGCCGTTTCCTCATCTCCTTCGCCCACATAAATCAGATGAAGATGAGCGGAAAAGCGTTCTCGAATGCGCTTTGCCTCCGCGAGCACTTGCTTAAACCGCGGAGAGAACGTGCTCGCCACGGCGATGGTTTTGTATGGCGATGGATCACGCATGCGAGCAATTTGATGGAGCACGAACTTTAGGCAAACGGCTTCGCCACGTTAACTCGTTAAAGCGTTTGGTCGTTTGGTCATTCGCCTGCCACCCCGTAGCGAAAGCGAAGGCGGGTGCTTCGTCATTCTCTTCAATACGCTTTTCATTTTCCAATTCCTCTGCGAATTTTCGCCAATGCGATGTGCAATTTATCCGGGGAGTTTTGATCCGATCACGAATGGTCACCTCGATGTAATCGAGCGTGCTCGAAAATTGTTCGACGAAGTGGTAGTGGCTGTGGCGCACAACGACGAGAAGCAACCTCTTTTCTCCCTGAAGGATCGTCTCGGCTTGCTGCGCCAAACAGCGGGGAAAATCGACAATGTGCGAATCGCTGAGTTCGAAGGATTACTGGTCGAGTTCGCCAGGAAAGAAGAAGCCGGGGCGGTAATCCGTGGCTTGCGCGCGGTTTCCGACTTTGAAATTGAATTTCAAATGGCCTTAATGAACCGGAAATTGGATGCTGCGGTAGAAACAATTTTCCTCATGCCGAAGGAGGAATACACTTATCTAAGTTCTCGCATTGTTAAGGAAATCGCGCGCCTCGGCGGGGATGTCTCCGGTTTTGTTCCGGCTTGTGTTGCCAAGGCGCTGAGCACGAAATTTGGCTGATAATATTCGAGGGTTTGACGCGTGAAAATTCATCTCAGACAAATTCCTGCGCAGGGTTTGCATTTGGACGGGGATGAGGATTGCCCGATCCACGACCTTGAAGCAGAAGGAATTCGTTGTGCCGGCCCAACGCATTACAACATCGACGTGGGCGTTGCTGGAGGGGCCCTTTGGGCAAGAGGCTCGCTGTCACAACCCGTGGAGCTGCGTTGCGTATCGTGCCTGGAGAATTTTGTGCACGACATTCAAGTGCCCGCATTCGCCGTACACACCGAGCTGCGTGGCCCCGAGACGGTCGACCTCACGCCGTTTATTCGCGAGGATCTTTTGCTCAATCTGCCAGCGCATCCACGTTGCGACGTAGACGGCAATCGTGTTTGCAAACCGAAACAATCGAAGAGCGTTGAGCAAGATACGAAGCGAAAATTGGATTGGAGTGCGCTGGATAAGTTGAAGATCGAGAACCGTTAAATCGTTGAATCGTTACATCGGATCACGAATTTCAAATTACGAATCACGTTTGTCTTTTTCAGGCTACATGCTTTAGTCACCGCCTGCCATGGGAGTCCCAAAACGCAAAACATCCAAGATGCGGTTACGCACGCGCAAAGCGGCGAACCGCTGGCATGCTGCACATTTGAACAAATGTCCCCAGTGCGGGAGCACCGTTCCCTCGCACATCGCCTGCCCCTCGTGCGGTTACTACCGCGGCCGGCAGGTGCTCACGCTTGAGGGCAAATAAGTTGCATTCGGCGGCTAAAGTCCGCAAAGTTTCAAACCGATGAAGATCGCCCTCGACGCGATGGGCGGTGACTTTGGCCCGCCTAACCTCGTTGCTGGCGCCGTTATGGCGTTGCGTGAGTACCCTCACATCAATAAACTTTTTCTTGTCGGTGACTCCGCGCGGATCGAAGAGGAACTTAGGAAGCATGGCTGCAACGACAGCCGGATCGAGATCACACATGCGACGCAGGTAGTAGATATGAGCGACCGCGCATGGTCGGCGGTCAGACGAAAGAAGGATTCATCAGTAAGCCGCGCCTTCGACCTCGTGAAGCACGGGCAAGCGGATGCAGTGGTGAGCGCAGGTCACACGGGCGCGTCCGTCGCCGCGGGCACGATTAAACTTCGCACGTTGCCAGGAATCGATCGACCAGGTATCGCGGCCGTGCTTCCGACTGAAACGAACGTCTTCGTTTTGATCGATGCAGGGGCAAATATCGATGCGCGCCCAGAACATCTTCTTCAGTACGCGTTCATGGGCTCGGTCTATTCACGTCACGTGCTCCATTACAAGAATCCTACCGTTGGTTTGGTCTCGCTCGGCGACGAGGATGTTAAGGGCACCGAATTAACCAAGGAAGTGTTCAAGATGCTGAAACCAAGTTCGCTGAACTTTGTCGGCAACATAGAAGGTCGGCATTTGTTTGAGGACCCGGTGGAGGTTGTGGTGTGCGACGGATTCGTTGGCAATGTCATCTTGAAAACGTGCGAATCGATCGCCGTGGCAATGTTTCAATGGCTCAAGCACGAACTCATGCGCACAACAATGCGAAAGGCCGGCGCGTTCCTCGCTAAGGGTGCTATTGGAACAATTAAGGACAAGACGAACTATGAAGAATATGGCGGCAGCCCGCTTCTCGGCGTAAACGGCATCTGCATCATCGCGCATGGCGCGAGCACGCCGCTGGCAATCAAGAACGCGCTGCGAGTGGCGGCGGAGTCGATTGAACAGCAGGTAAACCCGCATATCGTCGAGGAGATTCGCCGTTACTATGAAACGACAGCCTCGCTCGAACCCGCGCTCCAATAAAGCGCTGCGGACAGTCTCGATCATTGGCACAGGCAGTTATGTGCCTGAAAAAATCCTGTCCAACTCGGACCTCTCGCGAATGGTAGACACAAGCGATGATTGGATAACCACTCGCACCGGCATTAAAGAACGCCGTATTGCCGCAAAAGATGAAAACACCAGCGATATGGCGACCGAGGCAGCGCTCAAGGCACTCGAACAGGCGAAGATTTCGGCAAAAGAGATCGACTTGATCCTCGTGGCAACGGCCACTCCCGACATGCTATTCCCAGCCACGGCCTGCTTCGTTCAGAAGAAGATCGGAGCAACCAACGCCGCTTGCCTCGATATTTCCGCAGCCTGTGCTGGCTTCCTCTTTGGCGTCGAGATCGCGCAGCAATTCATTACCTCACATGCTCACGACACTGTCCTCGTGATCGGCGCCGACAAATTGACATCGATCACTAACTGGACGGATCGCAATACTTGCGTCCTTTTTGGGGATGGCGCTGGCGCCGCCATTTTGCGCCACCGCGGCAGCACGCACGGTGTCATCAGCACCCACATCGGCAGCGACGGCCAATACACCGATATCTTGTTCATGCCCGGCGGCGGCTCACGCTGCCCGATCACGCGCGAAAATGTCGATCTACATTTGACTACGATCCACATGACCGGCAAGGAAGTTTACAAGCAGGCTGTCACCGCAATGTTGAACGCGGCTAAGAAAGTCCTCGATCAAGCTGGGCTTTCCATCGACGATATCGCCTGCGTTATTCCGCATCAGGCCAATCTCCGCATTATCGAAGCGATTGCGGACCGGCTCCGTATTTCGCGCGACAAGATGTTTGTGAATCTGGATCGCTATGGGAATACCTCGGCTGCGGCTGTCGCTATCGCATTGGATGAAGCCAATCGCAGCGGCCGGATCAAGGCGGGTGATTACGTTTTGTTGATCGTATTTGGCGGCGGACTAACCTGGGCGAGCACGATTATAGAATGGTAAGCCCGGAGTTGATAGTCGTTGGTTGAGAGTCGATAGAAGGATCTCTTTCTCGTGAACTCTCAACACTCAGCTATTAACTATCAACTAATCGATACTCACGCACACCTCGATTATCCGGATTTCGCCACTGATCTCGACGACGTGCTGCGTCGGGCAAACGATGCGGACGTTACCCGCATCATCACGGTCGGTACGTCGCTGGAAAGGAGCCGGCGACTCCATTGCGCGAGCTGGCGAAGAACCCACGCGTCGTGGCGATCGGCGAGACTGGGCTCGATTACCACCGTTTGCCGAGCGAAAAAGTTGCGAAGGAAGAGCAGGTCCAGGTTATGTCCGCGCTGCGAACCGAGACCGACGAAGAAATCGAAGCGCAAATTCGCGACGGTGCCTACAAATCAAAACAGGCGAGCTTATTTCAGCAACAACTCGATCTTGGGGTGGAACTGGGGCTAAACGTGGTGATCCATCAGCGCGACGCATGGGAAGACACGCTTAGAATCATGCGGCCTTACACGGGGAAACTGCGCGGCGTTTTTCACTGCTTCGGGGGCTCGCTTAATGAGGCAAATGAAGTTCTCGATCTCGACCACCTCATTTCGTTCACCGGAGTTGTTACTTTCAAAAACGGCGTGGCTGTGCGAGAAGTTGCGGCACAAATTCCGCTTTGGAAATTCATGGTGGAGACCGATTGCCCATATCTGGCGCCCGTCCCTTTTCGCGGGAAACGCTCTGAACCAGCGTATACACGCATAGTGGCAGAAACGGTCGCCGCCGCGCGAGGAATTTCGCTGCAGGAAGTTGCCGAGGCGACAACTGAAACCGCGGAGGGGTTTTTTCAGTTTAATCGGACATGAACATGAATAATGGCAGGGCGCGACCAAAGCTTGCTCGCCGCGGCGAGGGCGCGCCGGAAACACGCGCCAAACTGGACGGTTTGACGATCCGTTGCTGCATCTTGCTTCTCGCGCTTCTCCTCGCATCGTGTGCGGCTCCGGACACCCGGCATCAGATTGTCGTCAGCACGCGTGAGCAAAAACTCGCCCTTATTGATCGCGGCAACGTCCTGGCAATTTATCCAGTCTCTACGTCGAAGTTCGGATTAGGCGATTGGCGCGGCAGCCGCTTTACGCCACTGGGTAAACTGGAGATCGCGAAAAAAATTGGCGACAATGCGCCGCCCGGCGCTGTGTTCAAGGATCGGCTCCGCACCGGCGAGGTAGTCGCCCCGGATTCGCCCGGCCGCGACCCCATTGTCACGCGCATTCTTTGGCTGCGTGGAATGGAGGCTCAAAATGCCAACGCGTTCACCCGAGATATTTATATTCACGGCACGCCGGAAGAGCAGCGCATCGGAACGCCCGCAAGCTATGGATGCATCCGGATGCGCTCGAGCGATATCATACGACTGTACGACGTCGTAGGAACCGGCGCCGCGGTTACCATCGTGAACGCGCCCCTGGCTACTGCTGTTCCAAGCCTGGTTTCGGCTCATTCGATGGCTGACACTAATCCGGCGCCATTCGTGATGCGGTAGATGTAGACGCCGACCTCATGGGCGGCGCGTTGCGCGCGTTGCAAACACATCAGAGCCGCGTTCCGCAGAGCGAAACGTCTACAGAATCGGCCAACGCGAAGTCACTCACGGCAGCTTGCCGAGGTGCTCCCTCGGCGTCTCTCGCGAGAGCAATGCTATGTCAGCATCCACCATGATGCGCACCAACTCGTGGAAACGCACCTTGGGTTCCCAACCGAGAGCCTCTCGCGCCTTCGACGCGTCACCAACCAATATATCGACCTCTGCTGGACGCTCATAGCGCGGATCGTGTTTGACGTATTGCTTCCAGTCCAAGTTTAAATGGGCAAAAGCGGCTTCGACAAACTCGCGGACAGTGTGGGCTTCGCCAGTAGCCAGCACGAAATCGTCGCCTTCACCGAACTGCAAAATCCGCCACATGCCTTCGACGTATTCCGGTGCAAAGCCCCAATCTCGCTTCGCATCCAAATTGCCGAGGAACAATTCTTTTTGCAGCCCATGTTTGATGGCTGCAACGGCGCGCGTGATTTTGCGAGTGACAAAAGTTTCGCCGCGCCTCGGGCTTTCATGGTTGAACATGATGGCGTTGCTTGCGCAAAGAGCGTAGCTCTCCCGATAGTTGACGGTCGCCCAATAGGAAAAAACCTTCGCAACACCATAGGGACTGCGTGGCCAAAACGGTGTCCTCTCCGTTTGCGGTACCTGCTGCGCCTTGCCAAAGATCTCACTGCTCGACGCCTGAAAAAAACGGGAACGCAATCCGGATTCGCGGATCGCCTCTAGAATGCGAATGGTGCCGACACCCGTGACGTCCGCAGTGTACTCAGGAATGTCGAAGCTGACGCGGACGTGGCTTTGCGCACCCAGATGATAAATTTCGTCCGGTTTCAGTTCATACAGAAGCTTCACGAGATTCACGGAGTCGCTGAGATCACCGTAATGCAGAAACATTCGCACGCCGTTGATGTGGGGATCGGCGTAAAGATGGTCAATGCGTGAAGTGTTGAAGGTGCTGGCGCGTCGAATAATGCCATGGACTTCGTAACCCTTCTCCAGGAGAAACTCGGCCAGATAGCTACCGTCCTGACCGGTGATGCCAGTGATGAGCGCCCTTTTCATCCGGGCATTAAGAGCAAGAGTCCAAGCAAAGCGCAAGAATCAGATTTTGGCCGTCGCTCTTCGGTCAGAACTCTGGCGGTGAGACCATGATTCGCGCCAAAACGGCGCGTTGCGCGCCGATCAATGCAGCGATGCCTTTCCTTGCGAGGCCTAACATCTCGTCCAGTTGCGATCCCGAAAAGGTTGCTTCTTCACCAGATCCCTGCACTTCTACGAATTCGCCGTCTTCAGTAGCCACAAGATTGAAATCAACGCTCACAAGCTTGTCCTCTTCGTAATTAAGATCCAGTACAGCTTGCCCGTCGAGAATGCCGGCACTCACTGCGGCGAGCAATTTTTGCATTGGAGGGGCGTCGAGTTTTTTTTCTCTCACAAGTTTCCGGCAGGCAATGGCCAGGGCCAGACTGGCTCCGGTAATTGCAGTGGTGCGTGTTCCTCCGTCGGCTTGCAAAACGTCGCAATCGACCCAGATCGTGCGCGGCCCGAGCTTCTCGAGATCGATAACTGCTCGCAGCGAACGACCGATCAAGCGCTGGATCTCTACGCTGCGACCGTCGAGGCGACCTTTTGCGGCGTCGCGCGGCTTTCGCGTCTGCGTCGAATACGGAAGCATCGAATACTCAGCCGTAAGCCAGCCGCCAGTCACGCCCTGCTCTTTCATCCAGCGCGGCACAACTTCTTCAATAGTGACGCCGCAGATCACGCGTGTTTGCCCTATCGAAACAAGTACTGAACCGCTTGCATGCGGCGCGACGTTTAGCTCAAAATCGACCGATCGAATTTCATCGGATCCGCGGCCGTCATTTCGCTGCATCGCTGGGAACTTAAATGTAGCTGGGATTTGCGCGACGAAAGATTTCGCAACGTTCGATGATTCCGCTGCGACGGATTCAGTCCACACCGCCGGTGATCGCTGCTGAGCCCTCAGTAATCGGCTTGACGCACTGCGCTGACCATCGTTGTTTAAGCGTTTTGAGTGAAAAATAGCGCTGACACCCAGACAGCGATTTGCATTGCCGGAGCGCACCGTTCAGGAACATCGATGCTCACAAGGCTATTGCACGTCTGTGGCCTCTACCTCGGTCCAAAAGACGAATTGATGCCTGCGCAGACCGATAATCCCGATGGTTTTTGGGAACACCTTGGGTTCGTTGCGCTGAATGATGAATTGCTGAACGAGCTCGGCGGCGCATGGGATCTCCCACCAAAAACTGACGAGACCTTCGACCATGCGCGACTGGATCCTTTGCGGATGAAAGCGCGACTGCTCATTGAACGGTTCAATTCGGCAGGTCTCTGGGGGTGGAAAGATCCGCGCAACAGTTTGACACTGCCTTTTTGGCAGAACCTGCTGCCCGGCGTGAAGACGCTCATCATGGTGCGCAATCCGTTGGAAGTCGCCCACTCCATGAAGGAGCGAAACGGAACTTCTTATTCGTTTGGGTTGCGGCTTTGGGAAATCTATAACAGGCGCTTGATGGAGACGGCCAGCAAGCAGGAGCGGCTGGTCACGCATTACGATTTGTTTTTCGAAAACGCAGAAGCGGAATTGCGGCGCATTGCACATTTCACTGGTTTGCCCGATTCCGAAGTGCAAAAAGCCGCTGCGCTCGTAACAAAGCGAAGGCGGCATACTCATTTCACGATTGAGCACCTGATCGATGCTCGTGTCGCTCCTGAAGTAATTGAACTTTATCGCGCGTTGGTTGCCGAGTCGTCAGCCGAAAGACAAGACAACCGGACCGCAGTGACGGCCCACCAGGCAGCAAAATCGCGTGAGTCCGAGCTACTTCCCGGAGCGGTCACGCGCCTAAATGCCTTCGTTCCAGAAAGGATTGCGCAGATCGAGCAGCTTTACCACGAGTTCTTGGCGCAAGCCGAAGCGCGTCACAAGGCGCAGGTAGAAGAACTCGGCGAGCACTTGGCTCGCCAAAATACCTCTATTACCCAAACAAATCAGCTGCTTCGTGACAAAAGCATCAGCCTGGCGGAAAGCGAAGCACGGGCGGAAGAGCTGCGAAAACATCTGCGGCTGCAACTGAAGGCTGCTGAAAGGCTTTGCCGGTTTTTGGACGAGGCCGATGAAGCAGCAGCCCGGCTTCGCTCTTCGGCACGCTGGCAAATTGCAAATCCAATTGCCGCATTAAAGGCAAAATTTTCTCCGCGGCGGGCACGGGCCTTGCTGGGCTACGGCCATTTGGAAAGAATCCTCTCCGTTTATCGGACGTGGCAAAGCACGCATCCGGAGGTGGCTGGTATTGATGACCAAATTCAGGCCCTGATTTCGGGCGCAGTTTCAGAAGCTTCGCAGAGAGCAGCACCCGTTGAACCTCCTGTGCCAACGCGGCCGATTGAGTTTCCGGTTCACGAGCAGGTGGAAATTTCAATCATTATTCCGGTGTTCAATCAGTTTCGCTTTACCCAAGCTTGTCTGGCTTCGCTTCAGGAACATCAGGGGGCGGAACGCTTCGAGGTCATCGTGGTCGACGATTGCTCCACCGATGCCACTGCGGAGGCTGTCCCGCGGATGCCAGGAGTTGTGTATTTGCGTAACGAAACGAATTCCGGTTTCATCACCTCCTGCAATCGGGGTGCAGAAGCCGCTCGCGGCAAATACCTCGTTTTCTTGAATAACGATGCACTTGTAAGGCCAGGCTGGCTAACTGCTTTGCTCGATACTTTCGCAGAGGAGCCGCGGGCAGGCATTGTCGGCTCAAAGCTGCTTTACCCAGACGGCCGTTTGCAAGAGGCGGGCGGCATTATCTGGCGAGATGCTACCGGATGGAATTACGGCAAGTTCGATGATCCTGAGAAACCCGAATACAATTATCTTCGCGAGGTAGATTATTGCTCAGCAGCGGCGCTGATGATTCCCAAATCGCTATTTGCTAGCGTGGGTTGCTTCGATTCGCGTTACGCGCCCGCCTACTATGAGGATACAGATCTGGCGTTCAAAGTCCGAGGGGCCGGGTATAAGGTTTTGTATCAACCGCTGAGTGAGGTGATTCACTACGAAGGAGCAACGGGTGGAACCGATCTCTCAACCGGCGCGAAAAAACATCAGGAGATTAACCGCTCGACATTTGCGGAAAAATGGGCTGCCGAGCTAATGACAAGACCAGCACATGGCGATTTGGCGCCCCTGCAGCTGGCGCCGCCGGACCGGAAAAACATTCTCGTGATCGACCATCACGTTCCCATGCCAGATAAGGACTCGGGATCGCTCCGAATGTTTCAAATTCTCAAGATTCTCCGTCAACTTGGTCATCGCATCACTTTTGTCCCCGACAATCTCGCATACGAGCCTCCTTACACATGCGAGCTGCAGAAAGGGGGCATCGAAGTGGTTTATCATCCTTATGTCAAAAAAGTGCGCGACTACCTTCTAGCACACGGCGCTGGCTTCGATGTGGTTGTGCTCAGCCGATGCGATTTTGCGCGCAAACATATTGCAGACGTTCGACTGCACGCACCACAGAGTCGCATCATTTTTGACACCGTCGATCTTCACTACGCCAGGGAGGATAGCGAAGCGCGACTAACTCGGGACCCCGAGATGCGCCGCAAGGCACAGGAGAAACAAAGGTTGGAGCATGAATTGATTGATCAGACTGACGAAACCTGGGTTGTAAGCCCCGTCGAGCAACAACTGCTGCAAGAGAAGTGGCCTGAGAAATCGATTCAACTGCTTTCAAACATCGTCGATATCTCCGACTCAAAGACACCGTTTGCTATCCGGCGAGACTTTCTCTTCATAGGTGGATTCGAGCACCGACCAAATATTGACGCGGTCTTGTTTTTTGTGCAGAAAATTTACCCGCTCGTAATCGAGCGTCTGTGCGAAGCCAAATTTTACATCATCGGCGACAAGGCACCGCCCGAAATCGTTGCGTTAGCAACTGAGAAGGTTGTTGTCGCGGGATTACAAACAGATGTCCGTCCATTTTTTGACAGCATAAGATTATCCGTTGCGCCGTTGCGGTTTGGGGCCGGAGTGAAGGGTAAAATCAATCAAAGCATGGCCTTCGGCGTCCCCGTAGTCGCAACGTCTCTCGCTGTTGAAGGCATGGGACTCACCGATCGCGAGGATATTCTCGTCGCCGATGAGCCGAAAGAGTTTGGCCGGGCACTCATTGAGCTCTACGAATCGGAGGAACTTTGGACGCGGCTTTCCGAAAATGGTATCAGGAAAACACGCGCTTTGTATTCGCCCGACGCTGCGCGCAAAAAGATAGAGTTTTTATTTGGCGACCATTTTTGGCGTTCGAAGCAATTGGCGACGGCGGAGCAGTCAGACATTGCTACGGCAGCGAGAAGCTGATCCTGGCCTTTCAGTGAGCAACAAGAAGCGAACCGAAGCGATCACTGGGAAAATCAGCGCGAACCCTAATCCCATTTCTTTTGGGCAGGGCTGTGTTGTGATTTCATGGGAAACGAATGATCCCGGCGGCGCGGAGGTGCGCATTTCAACCTCCCCCGGTGACGAAAAACTGGTCAGCCAGAGCAAGGGACAGTCCGGGCAAACGGAAATCTCCTGGATTGTAGATTCCACCATATATGACTTTCGTCTCTATGCCGCCAGTCGACCGGATACCCCGGTCGATTCGGTGCAGGTCCGGCGCAACCTCGATTCGGCGCCGATGGCTTTGCGCGAACTTGCCGACGAAGTGCTCCGCGGAAACATCGATATGGCAGAACTTTCCCGCTTTGTCGCAACGGTAATTCCGGTTTGTTTCCGTAGTGAAAACTTTCGGGCTTTTTTTCCCGTCGTTCTGGGTGAGCTCGCGGTAATGCGGGAGACCATCGACATGATGGAGCTTTCGAAATTCATCGCGACGGTCATGCCTCTTTGCCTGCACAGCGCAAAATTTCAGGAAATATTTTCTACCTGGGAACGGTATGGCTTCCATGTGACACCGGTGCACTTCTATCAACCTATTCCTGATACCCAGAGCCTGCCCAAAACGCTGTGGAATCGGCCGAGTGAGTTGGTGGGTATCGATATGAACGGCTCTGTGCAGCTCGATCTGCTGCGAAGGTGCTTTCCAAAATTCCAAAGCGAATATGAGCAATTTCCAACAACGCCAACTGAAGAACAGGGTCACTTTTATCTCAATAACCATCTCTTTGATGGCACAGACGCGTTGGTCGCTTACTGCATGGTCCGCCATTTCCAGCCGCGTTTGATCATCGAAATTGGCAGCGGATTTTCCTCTCTACTTTTGGGCCAGGCGGCCGCGAAAAACAACACCTCAGCTCTCATCTGCATCGAACCCTATCCTCAGGAATTTCTCAAACAGGGCTTTCCCGGGTTGCATCGGCTAATCGAGAAAAAGGTGGAAGACATCGACCTCGAGTTCTTCTCGGAACTCCACGCTGGTGACGTTCTTTTCATCGACAGTTCTCACACGGTGAAAATTGGCGGAGACGTCAATTATCTCTTTCTGGAAGTCCTCCCTCGTCTTGAGCCGGGCGTCATCGTGCACATCCACGATATCTTCTTGCCTTTCGAGTACCGGCGCGATTGGGTCTTAGACGAATTTCGCTTTTGGACTGAGCAATATCTACTGCAAGCTTTCTTGATCTTTAATTCTGAGTTCGAGGTCCTTACGGCTTGCAGCTATTTGGCGCATACATATCTCGAAGACCTCAAAGCTGTCTTTCCGAGTTTGGAAAAAATCAAAGCCGCCGTTCCGAGTCCAGTCAGGTGGGGCGGAGGCAGCTTCTGGATGCGGCGGAAACCTGGCGTTAATTAGCTGAACGAGGCGGCCGAAAGATTCGGACACGTTGAAACCGTCATGAACCGGCACCTCGTAACTCGGGAGAAAACATACGATTTGCCAAGAAGCGCCCGGACAGCTGGGATGGCTGTTTAACGTGTAAACTCACACGCAGGCGGGGCACAAACTGCGTGTGCAAAATCGGGCTGCCCGTTACCGTCCAGAGGCACGATTGCCAGTCCTCGCACCAGAGGGCGTAAGGTTTGTTCTCGATCCTCAACCTCTTGCGGAACGACGACTCCGACAAAGACGAGTGGCCGGTCAGCGAAAGCAGTTGGAATCATTTCTGCGAAGAAGAATTCAAAACGTGAAAGCCTAACTAGCGTACGCGCATACGGCTTGGGCCCAAGCATCCGATATGGCAGAGTCTCGCCGGGCGGAATGTAATAGTCATAGTAAAAGCTTTCGAGCTCGACAAAATAGTCACCAACCTTGGGAGGAACCTTCTCTCCCGGATAGATTGGAAGCTGCCGCTGATCTTCCTGCGGAATACAAGATGGGGAATGCTGCAAGCGTTGTAGGATCGATACTTTGTCTGGAACGGGCAGGCCACGCCGCAACGACCACGCTACTCTTGATTGCATTTTGCGCTTTCCTCTTTGATGGGGCGCAGATAGCGCAATCAGACGCGCACCGCTGACTAAAAAAAATCCCAGTGTTGCAATAACAAGAAGCAGGCAGGACCGCTGCGAAATCAAAGATAGAGCAGTTTGGAACGAACTTGGTTCGTCGTCTTCGGTTCCCGCAGCGCTACCTTGCTGCGGCTCGCCGGCAAGATGGCGCGATAAGCTCTCCGCAGGAAACCAGATCGCAGCAAGAAAGTAGAGCAGAAATAACCAATCAGTCATCAGAATCGCGCGAAACAGAATCGCATTTGCAAAAACCGCACTGCCGAGAGCAGCAGCGACCAAAGTTCCCGCCAGAATCAGGTTTGGCATCCTGCGGCTTGCCATCCAGGCGAAAACAAACCCTGACACAACAGGTACAAATGTCGCCCAAGACGGCAGGATCCGATAGAGGATAACGAGCCCGATTGAAATCAAGAGAAAGAGTAAATTGGATGGCGCGAAGGGGCTGTCTCTTCGCAGCAGCCACATGAGCAACGTGAGGGCCAGTAAATAAAACAGAAGCACTCGCTGCCCCTGAGCGGCGCTGGAAAACCAGTCTTGGTACCAGTTCACGGCCCGGCTTCGAGGGCCGAACGTGTTTGCATATTCCCAAAGCGCCGCCCCAACATTGCGAAGATAGAAACGAGGATTGGTTTTTACATTTTCAACGGCGCGATCAGTAAAATAGCGATAGCGGTCACCGATTGTATTTGGAATGCCGGCTGCATCTGCGTCCTTACGTACGGCTGGAGTCCACCGCTTGTAAACAGGCGATGTAGCTGCGTAGATCGCTTCACCAATGTTATCCGACAAGCTGGCGATGCCGTACAAACGCTCTTGCCGAATGAGCCATGGCAGCATCACCGAAAAGAAACCGAACAGCAGCAGGAACGCGCGTATGCCGGCAGCTTTAGGCGTTCTTTCTCGCCACCCCACCAGCAAAATCAATGCGAGATAAAACGGCAGCGTGAACACCGTAAGAGTACGGGTCAGATTACTTAAGCCGATAAGAAGACCCGATAGGAAGAACATGGCAGCCCGGCGGTCCTTAAAGGCCAGCAGGGCGGCGTAAACCGAGCCAACAAAAAAGAGAAGTCCTAAGGGCTCAGTCCCTGCCTGTGGCGTCTGGATCAATTGCGTGGGATCGATCGCGAAGAACAAGGCTGCGCCAAATGCGCAGAGCCGATTGAAAACCAATGCGCCGCAAAGATAAATCAACGCTGCGGTGGCACCTCCAATTACAATGTTGAGAAGCGATATCGCTCCCAGTGAAAATCCAGTCCATGTATAGAGGCAGGCTAGGACGATCGGATAAAAAGGGCGGATGGCAGGTTGTTGTGTCGGCGGGATTCCGTAACCTTTAGCGACATTTATTGCCTTGAACGTGTAGGAGGCCCCGTCTGAGATTGGCGAGCCGTGGTAAATGAAAAAACCGGTGGGGTGAGGATTCCAGAGATGGAATTCCCAGCGTACAGCCATGGCCGTAACAAGGACTGCTACAGCTACGAACCATTGATTTCGCAGCAGGCGTCTTATCCCGTTGCGAATTGAATCGTTCGAATCGGATGCAACCATCAGGTCATGACACTACTGCCTTCTGTTCCAAGCGGGCCAGTTGCTCTGATTGCGCTTTATAGATCTGTTAGCCTCAGGCTTAACCGGCGAGATTTCACAAGGAACGCGGGGTGCACACAATCGTGCCGGATCAAATCAAACTCCACTCTCTGCCGCGGTTCAATATCTGGTCAAAAATGGATCCACCCTCGTCCTTTTGACCTTGATCAGGCGCGGGAATTACGGTCGTCGCTTTGCGAATGAGATAGAGGAATTTCCAAACACGAATTTCAGAGATCAATGAAGTTGAACCCATTAGCATTAGTTGTTCGAACAGAAGGTTGGACAGAGCGTGGCGCTTGGAAAAAGGAGCATCTCGCTCTTGGTAATTGGGCGAATGCGCCCAGCTCCAGTCCTCGATTGCGTAAATGCCACCGGGTTTCAGCAATGGAAAAAGAATCTCAAAAGACGCCTTTGTTTGTTCATAAGTATGGGATGCATCGTCGACGACCAGATCGAGTTCATCGGCAAGTTCATTCCGAACAATATCCTCGAGAATTTTGCGATCGGTCTGGGATGCGGAAAAGTGAACGAACCGGCCTTCCTTATCGGCAATGTACGCCAAAAGCTGCGGCACCGGCTGTGGCCTAATGTCCACAGCGGACATTCGGCGCGGGCTAAACAACTTGTCCAGCAACACGTAGCTTCCTCCTTGGAGAATTCCCAATTCAAGAATGGATCGTGGCGAGAAGACGGATGCGAGCTCCTCGTAAACGCGAAGGTAAGGTTCATTCTTCGCAATGGTAAAGGCATCCGAAGTCGATAGCCGCCGTTCCTTTACCGGAAGTGCTATTACAAAATTTTCGCCCCCAAAGGAGAACTCCTGGCTTGGACCAATTTCGATGCGATTCATGGCTTCGTTTATATTTAATAGCCCAGTTGTTCGGCGACCGAGTGGTGGCGGTCAACATCTCTTAGGATCAAACTTGTAGCCAATTTTCATAAAGAGCACTTCGCGATCGCTATCTTAGGCGGGATCAAAACGGGTGGTGTGCTTAGCGATCCCTTGATGTCGCCGCGGTTCGCCGGCGCGGATACAAAATTCGGGGGTCCAGTGACGATAACACTTGGGCAGCGGCGCATGCTGATTGCGTCGCGTCATCACTCCATAAATCATCGTCGGTTTCAAGTAGCCTAGGTCGATGAGCAGGCTATTCAAATATTCGAGGAAATCTATGAAGCCTGTGTCGCGTGGATTGTCGACGTTCAGATTATGGCCAAAACCCCGGTCGATAAATATGTCCGGCAGGTTTCCAAAACCCAGAAAACCACGGAAGGTAAATTTTTCAACAAGCAACGGCAGAATGTCCTGTGCTCGAATTCCTTCGAATCCCTTCTTGGAGCAATCCCAGTTGTCATACTCCTTCTCCAATCGTTTTAACTGGTGATTCATCTTGTAGTGATCGGGAATGAACTTCCAAATGGCTTGAATAATCTCCAGCGCCTCGGGCCACCGCATATGGCCATTTCGACCGATCATATCAGTAGTCAGAAAAGCACTATTCTGTTCCAAAGATCCATGGATTGCATCAAACAGATGCTCTAACTGCAGCACGTGGTGAAGCGTGTCTTTGGCGATAACGACAGAATATTTTTCAGTGGCCACCCACGTATTAAGGTCTCCTTGGGTAAGCAACAGGTGCTTCCCAACTCCTTCCGCCGACGCAGCCGCACGCGCGCGATCGAATCGCAGGGGGGAGAGCTCAACTGCCTCAAGGACAAAATCTTTCTCTCCCATTTCCAAAAGTTTTTTAATCAGCAAGATCTCGTACTTACAATCGCCGGCCCCCAAACTCACGATCCGCCGGGTGGCGCCCGGCTGACGCAAGGCCTCCGCTGTATACTGTGCGTAGAAAAGGAGCGCGTCGTGAACGCCGAAAACCTCAGCAATGCGTGGCACAATGTGCTTGTTGATCCAATAGTGGTAGATCGGCCCAAGCTGAATCAGGCCGTCTGGATTAGCATATTGCGCAATCTGGGCTCGAATACGGTTTTGGTAATCGCGCTCCTTGGTTTCAGGCATTCTCAAAGAATTCCGCGAACTGGCTGCCCGCGAAATGCGTGCTCAGTTCGTCGAAGTTAGCAATTGCGCCACGGAGACTATTATTTCCGAGTCTCTTTGTGGTAGTGGTGAGTTCCCGCGGCGAAACTTCAAGGAAATTTAATAACGCGGCCATTTTTTCCGGATCCCGCGCAACCATCTCCTCGTACGAAAGCGAAAAACTGCGATGTCGAGCGAATAACTCTCTGAATTCTGCATCTCGCCGCAGCGTTGTTTCAAAGTCTCGCTGGCATTCGAGAGGATCAAGCCTTACAGGAGGCACCTCGGGAATGCATTGGCCTTCAACTGCCAACGTTGTGTGAGTGACACGGTTGACAACATAATGCGAAAGGAACCGCCGAAGCAGGTTCTCGCGGTACAAATGTATGATGCGAAAATCGAGGTCGGCCGCGATTTCATCTCGCAAGGCTTTGTATTCAGGCAAGACTAGTTCGTCGTGTTTAAGTTTAAAGCCGACGGCTTTTTTTCCCTGAAGATCAAGCACGATTTTGTAAAGGAACTTAATGGGATCGCTATCTCTCTCCCGTGACAGCCTCTCGATAAAATCTGCTTGTTCGCGGCTTTTCTTAAGGTAGGTGCCCGTGATTCCTGTAATCCTCTTCGGCGAAAAAACTTCACAGTGCGAACAGATTTCCGGATGAGACCGGAGAAGGTGGACGAGCATGGTGCTGCCGGTCCTCGCAGGACAGGTGATCATGTAAATGTTATCGCGATATGATCCCATACGTCTGCAGAGTGATTTTGCTATATTCGCGTATTTCGATTCTGTCGCAATCGCCGGAATAGAGACGCTGAAATCTCATTTTCAAGTCGTTTTCAGATTGATTATTCGTCATGCTGTGAGCGATAGCCGCGGTTCCTTTATCGGGACGGTTACCACAAAATTTTTACCCTCCTAAGGAAAACGCCCCCTGCGCACAAATTGCAATTCGATTCATAAAATCATATCATGTGCAGACGCAAGAAGCTGCACAAGCGTCGCAAAGATTCCGCGTAAGCGAAAAATGCAGAATAAGGTAAACAGGCCAATTTTTGTTGTAGGTTCACCCCGTTCTGGAACGAGCATCCTTACCTGGTGTTTGGGTCAGCATCCAAACATATTCGCTGTGCCAGAGTCGAACTGGATGGGAGACTTCGTCGTCAACACGGCGGTCGTCTACCAAGTCGGAGCCGCGCGGGGCCATCTAAGCATCCTGAGTGCCATGGATATTTCACGCGATGAGCTGCTTGCTAATTTTGGTCGAACTATAGACGACCTAATTCTCTCCCACCGGCTCGATCTGGAAAAAACACGCGCTGCGATCCCCTCGCTTCCCGAGTTCATGAGGCGCTCGCTTCCTGAGGCTAGAACGCGCTGGGTGGACGGCACCCCGGAGTACTCGTTGCATATTTACGCCCTGAAAAAGCTTTTCCCGGAGGCGGTGTTTATCCATGTCCTGCGCGACGTGCGCGACGTGGTCCGTTCAATGCTTAATCTCCATCGGCTTACGGGTGTTCAGTTGGTCGCAAATGAAGAGGAGGCTTATAGCTATTGGTTGCGCACGGTCAAGGCGTGCATACAGGCTGAACGGGCATACGGTTCGAACGCCGTTCGTCGTTTGCCCTATAATGCTTTGATTGATCACCCGGAGTTTGCGATTCGTTCCATGCTGGACTTTGTTGGGGAGCCATTTTGCGCGCGATGCCTTGAGCCGCTCAGCTGTCAAATCAATAGCCCTGACGTACCGCCCGATTTTGTGGCTGAAGTCCCAGCCACGGATCGCCGGATCGTTGAGGAGGCTACGAAACTGTACGTAGAGTTGCGGAACGCCGCCGAGCTGACTGAGTCATCCTCAGCCGCCGCTGATGAAATGGCAGCTGAATTTGAGCGACGAGTGCAACATTTGGCGACCGTCGAAGACCAGCTTCGAAACGCTGTGCGAACCATTCAGACCTTGGAGAAGCAATGCTCTGCGCAGAAGGGAAATATCAGGGATGAGGCTTTGCTTTAAAAAATCGGT